>ERZ724569.25-NODE-25-length-67175-cov-4.161974_pt1 | contig 67175 bp, 61 predicted proteins | sample MGYA00375863_ERZ724569 | MGnify/ENA primary metagenome ERZ724569 (study PRJEB28725, sample SAMN03264850) | marine sediment metagenome | biome: marine pelagic biome; feature: marine oligotrophic desert; material: marine snow | place: Pacific Ocean:North Pacific...
ACCTAACGTAAGTACCCACACAAATTACTTGATACCAGTTTGTTAAAGAGCGTTTTGTTGCCGATGTTCGCTGCAACAAAGAAGCGAGAATTATACAGCTCTCTGCCTGACTGTCAACTTAATTTTTTACTTAATTTTCTAAGTCATCGTTTAAGTTGGTTGCTGATATTGGCTGGCCTTTACGACCTGCCTCGTCTGCAAGAGGGGCGCATATTACGCGAGCATTTTCATGAAAGCAACACAAAATCGTAATATTTTTGTCATATCACAATAATCCCTCTTTTGAACACCATGATTTCTTTCTCATCTTAGTGTTAACTAATTAATAAATAAGGTGGTAATGATATAAATGTCTTTTTTGAGCACTCCATGACCAAACACTTAGTCCCAGTGACTCTATAGCTAATCGAGCGGTACACTTAATAAGAAAGCGCTGCACTTAGTGTGATTTACTACTGATAAATCATATTTACTTAGTATCAGCACGATTATTACCTTCAATTACGATCTTAAAGATACATAGTCAATTTAGACTAGTTGGCTCACCTTCATTGATGAAACGATTACTAAAGTTTTACTCATGAGAAAAAAATCTAGAGGCAATCATTAGAACTCAATGATCTCAACCTTCTGTTTTAAACTTTTTGAACTCTAGTCTTGGAATAGTCTTATTGCTATAGGACGATAACGAGTGAATCGTAGGTTTGTTTAATTATTTATTGCAGCTGACATTTAAAACTCTGCACAGATGAATTATCTGATTTTGTGATTTAGCTCATGCTAATCATAAACGACAGGCAATAAAAAAGGGCTATGCTATGAAGCATAACCCTTTTGAATTTGTGGTGGGCCGTCTGCGACTCGAACGCAGGACCATCGGATTAAAAGTCCGGTGCTCTACCAACTGAGCTAACGGCCCAAACCAAGCGGCATATAATACCGTTTTCTAAATAAATGACAACCCCTTTTGTGGATTTTTTTTAAATTAATTGTGAGGTGTCTATGCTCAATACTGTCAAACCAGACGAGGCGACACTCAAAACAGCTTTAAACAATGCTGAACTGATGATCGAGACCGGTCATGATTATCACCATGTCGCTCAGGCTCTATTATATTTGAATGAAAAAAACCAACTGATGAGCGATATGATAACTGCAATCGAACGCTATCTACAATTTGAAAAAAACACGCCAGCAACGAACGAACTAGAAGAAATTTTACAGCGTTTTAAAACCTTAGAGACCGAGTCATTATTAATGATAGAGACAGAACTCAGTGTGGATTAAGCTTGATAGCGTGTTGGATCAGCTATTCCTGCTTGCATGAATCCTTCATGACGAAAGCGGCATGAATCACATTCACCACACGCTCTGCCCTCGCTATCAGCTTGATAGCAGGAGACTGTGAGGCTGTAATCGACGCCTAATGAAATACCTTTCTCAATAATCGCCTGTTTACTCAGATCAATAAGAGGGGTTTCTATAGTTAATTTATTGCCTTCAATTCCCGTTTTTGTCGCTAAATTGGCCATCGTTTCAAAGGCCGCTATATATTCAGGCCGACAGTCAGGATATCCAGAATAATCTACCGCATTAACACCAACATAAATGGCATCAGCTTCTAAAACCTCTGCCCACCCTAATGCAATTGATAAAAACACCGTATTTCTAGCTGGTACATAGGTGATTGGAATACCATCCTGGTGCTGTTTAGGTACGGCGATTGTGGTATCAGTCAATGCAGAACCACCAATAGCTGTCAGATCGATATTGATTACTTTGTGCTCTACCGCACTCATAGCTTCAGCAAGAATGGCAGACGCGTTTAACTCTGCGCGATGACGTTGGCCATAATCAAAGCTCATGGTGTAACACTGATAGCCTTGTTGTTTTGCAATTGCAAGTACTGTGGCTGAATCAAGACCACCAGATAAAAGAACGACAGCTTTTTTCATCGCCCTTTCTCCTCTCCCCAGAGGTATTTATGCATTTGAATTTGCATCCTCACAGGTAAGTTATCTGCAACAACCCACTCAGCGAGCTCAGCAGGCTGAAGTTGTCCATGAATTGGCGAAAATAAGACTTCACATCGCTCATAAAGTTGGTATTGGTTTAGCTTTTCTTTTGCCCAGTCATAATCATCACGATGGCACACGACAAATTTAAGCTGATCATGATTGTTCAATAGCTCGATATTTTCATATCGATTCTTACTTTCCTCACCTGATCCCGGCGTCTTGAGATCCATAACTCTACTGACACGTTTATCTACTTTACTAATATCCATGGCACCACTTGTTTCTAATGACACATCATAGCCACGATCACATAAAGCGGTTAATAAAGGTATACAGTTTGGTTGAGCAAGGGGTTCACCTCCCGTCACACAAACATACCGAGGATTGAAGGCAGCCACTTGGGCGACAATCTCATCAATATCCATCTTTTCACCACCGTGGAATGCATATTCCGTATCACAATAACCACAGCGAAGAGGACATCCGGTCAATCTGACAAATACGGTCGGTAGACCGACTGTGCGCGACTCACCTTGCAAAGAATAAAAAATTTCTGTTATACGACATTGCGCCATAAATAATTACCGGCTTAATGTCTTAGTTGGTTGACTGATTAATACGATCTAATCTGGCTTTTGCAAGTCTGGCAGCGGAGCTATTAGGATAGGTCTCAATAACTTGATTCAATGTCGCTTGAGCTCGCTGAGTATCCCCCATTTCCTGTTCACTGAAGCCTCTTTTCAAAAGTGCATCGGCGACTTTTGTACTTGAAGGGTACTCATCAATGACAATTTGAAATAATGCTGCTGCATCAGCAAACTGTCTTAATACATATTTTGCTTCACCCTGCCAGTAATAAGCATTGGGAAGATAGACACTGCCCGGGTACTGTTCAGGGAACTTAGCCAAGGCATCAATAGCTTCTTGATATTGGCCGCTACGCAAGGTTTGCAATGCAGCCTGATAGGCGGCTTCACCATTTTCAACAGCGACAGGAGCTGTACCAGAAGCTGGCTGATCTGCCGTTTCATCTATGCCAGCGTTTGCTACAGAATTATCGGTTGATTCAGTACTGTTCGATGAGTTTGCGGTATTGGCAGAGCTATTATTTTCTAGCTGTTGCATACGCTCATCTAAGTCAATGTACATCTCTTTTTGACGTTTCTCAGCTTGTTCTAACTGATGTCTTAATGTTTCGTTATCACCATTGAGGCGTTGAATCTCATTTTGTAACTGATCAACTCGTGTAATCAGGTTCATCAGACCTTGGCCTTGGATGATTCTCTCCAGTCTTTCTACACGCTGCTGGAGTGGCTCTGTCTCTGCCCAACTGATATTGGGCAGAGCAGCAGCCAGAATCACGGCACAAATGAATTTTCTTTTGCCGTTAATCTGCATTTTTTATCGACCTAAATAAACAATTTCTACACGACGGTTTTGTGACCATGCATAATCATCTGAGCCATCAACTGCCGGTCTTTCTTCACCAAAACTGGTCACTTGGAACTGACTCATATCAGCACCTTGTAACATCAGAATTTGACGAATTGATAAGGCTCGACGCTCACCCAAAGCCAAGTTATATTCGCGTGAACCTCTTTCGTCAGTATGACCTTCTAATCTCACAGTCACATTCGGGTGTTTGGCTAGATATGCAGCATGTGCACGTAGTGTTACTTGATCTTCTTGTCGTACGTTAGCGCTGTCGTACTCAAAATAAACAACACGGTTTGACAATGGATTCGAAGGATCATTTAACTCATTTCCGTCATAACCATCTTCACCAACGACGACCTGAGTTTCTGAACCGTACTCACTGCCATCAGCGTTACCTTGACCATCCACACCAGATGTTTGGGCACTCAAATCCTCTACAGCGACATCACCTTCGTTCATCCCTTTATTAGGTGTTGAGCTACATGCGGCTAACCATAAAAGCGGAACAAGCACCGCGAACAATTTTAACTTTTTCATTTAACTAACTCCTATCACTCTTACTTTTTAAAAGGCGACCATGCCGGTTCACGTACCGCACTACCTGATTCTCCCAGGCGTTGTTTAATTCGGCCATCAACGGACACTGCCGCTAATACACCTCTGCCTTTTTGCTCAGTCGCATATAAAATCATACGGCCGTTTGGCGCAAAGCTCGGGGACTCATCAGCTCGCGTTTCAGTTAACACCTGAACCGCGCCTGTCTCTAAATCCTGCACAGCAATATGGAATTTGCCGTTAACGCCATGCACCATTGTCATCATGCGTCCATCAGGAGAAATATCTGCAGAGGCATTATAGTTGCCTTCAAAGGTAAGCCTTTCAGCACGCCCACCATCTGCATTTACTTTATATATTTGTGGCCTTCCACCACGGTCAGACGTAAATAAAATCTCACGACCATTAGGCATCCATACTGCTTCCGTATCAATTGCCTGTGAGTTATGTGTGACTCGCGATAGTTTGCCTGAACTTAATTCTAAGACATAAATCTCAGGATTACCGTTTTTTGATAATGTCACCGCTAATTTTTTGCCATCTGGTGACCATGCAGGTGCACTATTTAGACCGCGAAAAGAAGCCACAGATTGTCTTTTACCCGTACTGAGCTCTTGTACAAAAATTTCAGACTTTGCATTTTCAAACGTCACATAAGCTAAACGATTATCGTCCGGTGCCCAGCTAGGAGACATGATCGGCTGTCTGGATTGCAATACAGTTCTTGGGTTTGCACCATCTGCATCAGAGATTTGTAAGGCGTAGCGCTTACTGCCATCGGCGTTCTTCATTTCTGTCACAAAGGCGAGTCGTGTTGAAAATACCCCTTTTTCACCTGTCAGTGTTTCATAAACAATATCAGCAATTTGATGCGCTAAAGTTCGCATCCCGGAAGCTGGCACATTATATCGTTTTCCAACTAATTGCTGTGATTTATAAACATCAAATAACTGGAACTGAACTTGATAGTTTTCCCCATCCTGGCTGCTAACTTTACCAATAAGCAGGCCTTCAGAACGAAGTAAACGCCAGTCAGCAAAGTTAACCTGTTGGCCTTCATGAGGCTGGGAAATCAATTCGCTCTGTTTCAGTGGAGCAAAGCGACCACTACTTTTTAAATCATTGCTGATAATACTGGAAATATCCTCTGGAGGCGCAAAACCTTCATTACCAAAAGGGACGACAGCGATAGGAAGTGCAGCTTCCGAACCACCTGTAATTTCAATTGTTAATAAAGCATGTGCAGGCCATGATGCAAAGAGCATTAACGTCGCGACTACTTTTAACCAGCGTGTGAACATCACTTTCATCCTTTATTCGGGTTTAAAAATAAACTGAAAATCACGTAATGCAGCTGCAGCTTTTGGGTCTGATGGCTGCGGTAATGGTGCTGCTTTATATACAGCTGACTCTGCTGAACGATCAAATACTGCATTACCACTACTTTTCACAATTTTCACGTTTTTAACATCACCACCAGGTAACAGTGAAACTTGGACAGTACACTGCAAACCTGACTGAACGTTGGCCGGTCTTAACCAATAACGTTTAACACGCTGTTGAATCATTAGGCTGTATTGGTCAACCACTCCTTTAACTCGGCGAGCCTCACGTTCTTGCTGTTCTTGTTCTAGCTGACGCTGGAGATCAGATTCAGCGGCTTTTCTTCTCGCTTCCTCTTCCGCTTTACGTTTTGCTTCTTCTGCCTTACGCTTGGCTTCAGCTTCGGCTTTACGTTTTTCTTCTTCCAATCGTTTTTTCTCAGCCTCAGCTTTGCGTTTTGCTTCCTCAGCTTTACGCTTCTCTTCTTCTAAGCGTTTTTTCTCTTCTGCGGCTTTTTGCTTCTCTTCTTCTAATCGTTTTCTTTCCGCTTCTGCTTTTTGCTTTTCCTCTTCAAGCCGTTTTTTCTCCGCCTCGACTTTCTGTTTTTCAATCTCCGCCTGTTTACGTTCAGCTTCAATTTTTTGTTTACGTTCTTCTTCGAGCTTTCGCTGTTTTTCAGCTTCTAGACGTTTCTCTTCTTCTTGTTTTCGTTGCTGCTCTAGCTCAGCAATACGCTGCTTCTCTTCCTCTGCAGCTTTAGCACGTTGCTCGGCTTCAATACGAGCACGTTCTTCCATATCCTGATATTCCCTTTCTTTACGCGCCAACTCTTTCTGTGTTTCTTCTAATTGCTCCTGCACTTTTTGCTGGCGCTCTTTTTCTGCGTTTTTCTTTTCTTGTTCTAATTTTTCAAGGCGTGCGACCTCTTCTTCAACCAGAGTTTCATCAAGCACCGTTGCCTGAACAATTTCTTTCTGTGGTTCCTGGGCTAATGGTTTTGGCGTTGAGGTCAAATCCATACCGATAATGAACATGGCGAATAACACGACATGTAACACCAGAGATGATGCGCCAGCAAAAAGATTGTCGACGATGTTGTGTTTCATAGTATTACTGAGCGTTCTCGGTTGATTCTGGTTGCTGTGTAATCAGGCCGACACTGGGTGCACCGGCTTTCTGCAATAAAGCCATCGCTGAGATCACATGTCCATAACTCGCAGCGTTATCGCCTTTCACCATCACAGGGGTTTTGGGATTGCGACTTAAAACAGCGCTGGTTATGGCCATCAGTCTTTCTGGTCCTACCGCCTCATCCTGCTTGTCACCCACGGCCGCATAGAAATTTCCCTCAGCATCAACAGACACCACAAAAGGCTCTGTATTTTCCGGTGAATCAACTGGATTCGCATCGGCTTGAGGCAAGTCCACTTGGACTCCCTGAGTTAACATCGGTGCTGTGATCATAAAAATAATCAGTAGCACCAGCATGACATCGATGTACGGAACGACATTGATATCGCTCATCGCCTTACGTCGTAGTCGTCTGTTTGAATGTACAGCCATGGCCTAACCTCGGGGTTAACTATGTTGACGCTGTAAAATTGAAGAAAATTCTTCCAGGAAAGTATCGTAACGATTGATTAATCGTTCTACTTCATTGGAATATCGGTTATAGGCGATTACAGCCGGAATGGCCGCAAAAAGGCCCATGGCCGTGGCGATCAATGCTTCTGAAATACCGGGTGCCACCATGGATAAGGTCGCTTGCTGCACATTGCCCAGGGCACGGAAAGAGTTCATGATGCCCCAAACTGTACCAAACAAACCGATATATGGACTGGTTGAACCTGCTGTTGCCAGAAATGGCAGTGAGGTTTCTAACTGATCAATTTCTCTAGCTAGAGAAATTCGCATGACGCGCTGCGCCCCTTCGAGGACATAATTACTGTCTGTTGAAGATTTTTTTAAACGGACAAACTCTTTAAAACCGACTTCAAAAATACCTTCCATGCCTCGGCTGGTATGGGGTCTTGACGAGATATCTTCATAGAGTCGATTAAGTTCATTACCTGACCAGAACTTATCTTCAAAATTATCCGCATCGCGTTTTGCTTTCGCTAATTCGCCCCGTTTACGGAAAATAATCAACCACGAATAAAATGAAATCATTACTAACACCAGCATAACCAGCTTAACGATCAAACTCGCTTCGGCTATTAGGGTGATAATCGATAGATCAGCAGTCACTATGCAACTCCGTCAAAATAAAATTAGGTATAGGTTTTGGGCGAAATGTCTCTGCGTCAAGACTCGCCACTCTGACCAAAGCATCGCACAACAGTTCCTCACCACGATAGATACTTTGTTCAAATACAATACTGGCACCAGCACGTTTTTGTAATCGGGAGGTCACGTGCAGTGAATCATTAAATACCGCAGGACGCCGATAATTAATCTGCATGGAGTGCACAGCAAATAGCAGCCCTTGCTCATGCCTGAGCGTGCTCTGCTCAATGCCTAAGGATCTTAACCACTCAGTCCGGGCCCGTTCCATAAAGTTCAAGTATTGCGAATGATACACGACTCCACCACTATCGGTATCTTCATAATAAACTCGGATTGGCCAAACAAATTCCTGCATAAAATTACTGGCCATTCAACGTCAGATCTGGACTTAATCCCAAGTGTAGCCAAGCACGTTTTGTGGCTACTCGCCCACGTGGTGTGCGCATGATGAAGCCTTCCTGAATCAGATAAGGTTCTAACACATCTTCAATTGTGCCACGCTCTTCGCCAATCGCCGCAGCGAGGTTATCCAGGCCAACAGGTCCACCTTCAAACTTTTCAATAATAGCCAGCAATAACTTGCGGTCTAACATATCAAAACCGTAATTATCGACATCCAGTAAGTCCAGCGCTTGTCTGGCAATTTCTGCTGTTACCTCACCGTTAAAGCGCACCTCAGCATAATCTCTGACACGTCGCAGTAAACGGTTTGCTATACGCGGCGTACCTCGTGAACGTCGTGCTACTTCATTGGCACCACTGGCATCTAACTTCACATTCAAAATACCAGCACTGCGCTCAACAATCGTACTCAAATCCTTTGTGTTATAGAACTCCAGTCTCTGCACAATCCCAAACCGGTCGCGTAACGGTGATGTCAGCGAACCTGCGCGTGTTGTCGCCCCAACTAAAGTGAAGGGCTCCAAGTCGAGTTTGATGGAGCGGGCTGCAGGGCCTTCACCAATCATAATATCGATTTGATAATCTTCCATCGCCGGATAAAGCACTTCTTCAACGATGGGGCTTAAACGATGAATTTCATCAACAAACAACACATCGTTTGGTTCAAGATTGGTCAGTAATGCAGCAAGATCACCTGGTCTTTCCAGTACAGGCCCCGATGTTTGCCGCAAATTAACGCCCATTTCATTGGCAATGATATTAGCTAGAGTTGTTTTACCCAGTCCAGGCGGACCAAATATTAAGGTGTGATCGAGGGCTTCTTTTCGTTGTTTTGCGGCTGAAATAAACAAATCCATTTGTTCACGCACAACAGGCTGACCGATATAATCTTCAAGCGTAATGGGGCGTATCGCACGATCAATACGTTCCTCATCATTGTTGCTCTGTGGCGAAATAAACCGTTCTTCCATGTCAGTTTCTCTGCAATGCCTGGCGAATAATTTGTTCTGTAGTCATGCCTTCACTATCAAAACTACGCAACATTTTATCGGCTTCATTAGGCTTATAACCTAATGCAACGAGTGCTTCAACGGCTTCACTTTTAGCCCCAGCTGTTGTCATTGGCATGTCCGAAACGATGGTATCAATACCCATGGCAGAACTAACCTCTTTGAGTCGGTCACGCATTTCAACAATGAGTCTTTCTGCGGTCTTTTTTCCCACACCAGGTAGTCTTGTCAGGCTGGCAGTGTCCCCTTCCTGAACGCTACGAGCAAAAGCATCCACATCACTGCCTGAAAGAATCGTTAAGGCAAGCTTGGCACCAACGCCATTGACTTTCAACAGACTCCTAAAGAGTAAACGCTCACGTTCAGTAGCAAAGGCATATAAAAGCTGAGCATCTTCTCTGACGACCATATGCGTGAAAAGCATCACTTCTTCATTTACAGCAGGTAAATTGAAGAAAGTCGACATAGGTGCAGATAACTCATAACCAACGCCATGCACATCCAGAACAAGCTCTGGCGGCTGCTTTTCTATAATAATGCCTCGCAAACGTCCAATCATCGACTATATCTTCCTCCGCGCCGAGTGGTGCGCATACCTGCTGGTAATTTACTCTGGCTACCACCAATAGCAGAGTGATGTGCATGAGTAAGGGCGCAGGCCAAAGCATCGGCCGCATCCTCTTCAGGTGATTCAGACAAACTCAAAATCACTGACATCATATATTGAATCTGTGCTTTATTTGCGTGGCCATTGCCGACCACGGCTTTTTTTATTTGTGTCGCGGTATATTCTGACACAGTCAATTGCTGACTGACTGCGGCACATATAGCAGCGCCTCTGGCTTGACCAAGCTTTAATGCAGAATCAGCATTTTTATGTAAAAACACTTTTTCGATGGCCATCATATCCGGTTGATAGCGTTCGATGAGGTCGGTCAGACCTTCAAAAATCTGTCTTAATCTATCAGCAAACTCGCCATCACCGACCATTAAACGGCCGTTGATGACGTGTTTAATTTTTTTTCCATCAATTTCAATAATGCCAAAACCGGTTTTTCTTGAACCAGGATCAATCCCCAGGATACGCGGCATACCTTATGACATCAGCTATTCAGCTGAGCCATGACCTCATCAGAAAAATCAGCATTAGAATAGACTTCTTGCACATCATCCAGGTCTTCAAATGCTTCGATCATATTGATGGCTTTTTGAGCATCATCCACATCTAAACTAACAGTGGTGTCTGGGTGCATGGTTACTTGCGCTGATTCCACTGGTAATTCAGCCGCATCTAAGGCATCTCTTACTGCCGCATAATCTTCTGGCGTCGTGAACACATCGATAGAACCATCATCATTAGTCACAATGTCTTCAGCACCCGCTTCAAGTGCCACTTCCATCACGCTATCTTCATCAGTGCCACTGGCCAGTGAGATAATGCCTTTTTTATTAAACAGGAAAGCCACACAACCATCAGTGCCCATATTGCCACCACGCTTGGTGAAAACATTACGCACCGCTGCAACCGTACGATTACGATTATCGGTCATGCAATCGACCATAATGGCTGTGCCATTCGGACCATAACCTTCATAACGAATTTCTTCGTAATTAACCCCTTCCAGTTCACCAGCACCACGTTTGGTTGCACGCTCGATGACATCTTTTGTCATGTTCGCGCCCAGTGCTTTATCTATCGCAGCACGTAAGCGTGGGTTTGCTGCGGGATCACTGCCACCCATTTTAGCGGCGACGGTGATTTCACGGATCAGCTTAGTAAACAGTTTGCCGCGCTTGGCATCCTGTGCACCTTTTCTATGCTGAATATTTGCCCACTTACTATGACCTGCCATGTACTTATTTACCTCTTTTGTTGCCAGCCTGAACGTCACTGCTCAGGCGAATAGTCCTAAATTATCGAACTAATGTATTCCAGTTTTTATACACATCGCTACGACCATAAACCTGGTCAAAATACATTGCCTGAAGTTTTTCAGTGATAGGACCGCGCGTGCCTTCACCGATTGGACGATTATCCAATTCTCTGATTGGTGTCACTTCAGCCGCTGTACCAGTGAAAAAGGCTTCATCAGCGATATACACTTCATCGCGTGTAATACGTTTCTCAACGACTTTCAGACCGATATCGCGTGCCAGTGTCATCACTGTTTCACGGGTGATACCTTCTAACGCTGAGGTCAATTCAGGGGTATACAACACACCATCACGCACCATGAAGAAGTTTTCACCACTACCTTCACACACGAAGCCTTGCGCATCTAATAGCAGCGCTTCGTCGTAACCGCAACTGACCGCTTCTTGCAACGCCATCATGGAATTCATGTAGTTACCGTTGGCCTTGGCTTTACACATGGTGATATTGACGTGGTGACGTGTGAACGATGACGTTCTGATACGAATACCTTTTGTCATGTTTTCTTCACCGAGGTAAGCACCCCAATGCCATGCTGCGACCATAACATGTGTGTTCAGGTTATCTGCACGGATACCCATGCCTTCCGAACCATAAAAACACATCGGTCTAATATAAGCAGAGTCCAGATTATTTTCACGAACCACAGTACGTTGAGCTTCGTTGATCGTCTCTTTATCAAACGGCATGCCCATACCTAAAATTTTGGCGCTACGGAAAAGACGATCGGTATGTTCCTGCAAACGGAAGATAGCCGTGCCTTGTTCAGATTTATAAGCACGCACCCCTTCAAATACGCCCATGCCGTAATGAAGAGTATGTGTCAGGACGTGGACTTTGGCCTCACGCCACGGTACTAATTCACCGTCGAGCCAGATAACGCCATCACGATCTGCCATTGTTGCTACTGCCATATGCTTTATTCCAAGTTCATTGATTAATCTGAGTCTGGTTCTAGGCGATGTCACCTAACCAGCGCTGCCAAATCTGCACAACCTGCTGCGGGAAGTCTTGTAACTGAGACACCGACATTAATGTGGGTTTATCCTGCAATACGCAGTGGTTGGCTTCATTTCGATAGTAACGATATGCGTCGGCCAACATTTCCCCTTCAGCGGGTTCGAGCTTTCCGGAAGCCACCAGCGCTTCCAAAATCCTAATATTATCGGTGTAAACGAGTAATTCAGGCAAGTCCGTTGACCATGCCAACACTGCATATTGCACCATAAATTCAATATCAGTGATACCACCTTTACCCTGTTTTAGATCAAATAGTTGGCTATCACTCTTGTCTAACTGTTGACGCATTTTTGAACGCATGTCTCTGACTTGCTCAGCCAGTGTCTCTTGATCACGGGACTTGGCCAACACCTGTTGACGCGTGTCGAAGACCTTTTGCGCAAGTTCGGCATCCCCCATCACATTTCTTGCGCGTACCAAGGCTTGATGTTCCCATGTCCATGCTTCTTTTTGTTGATAATCAACAAAACCAGAAAATGGACTGACCAATAAACCCGATGCGCCACTGGGCCGCAAACGCATATCGACTTCATAAAGCAAACCACCGGGAGTGACTGTATTCAACAGATGGATCATCCGTTGAGCAAGGCGAGTATAAAATACCATCACATCTACGGGACGCTCGCCATCCGTCATGCCTTCCTGTGCATCATCAAAGATGAAGACCAGATCCAGATCGGAACCGTAACCTAATTCGAGCCCACCTAACTTACCGTAAGCCAGGATAGTCAAACCGCACTGCTTAGGGTCGTTATTGTCTGTAATGGGTGGATAACCATGCTTGACCACTAAATGTTCCCAAGCTATTCGCCATACCTGTTCAAGTAGTATTTCCGCCAATTCCGTTAATTGATCCCCCACTCGCATTAACGGCAGTACCTCAGTGACATCGGCTGCCGCTACATGAAGCGTGGCAATTTGTCGGAACTCTCGCAAACGATTCATTAATTGCTCTAAATCATCAGCATCGACAGAAGATAAAAACTGTAACAGCTGTTTTTTTAACTCTTCTCTCTCAGGTACTTCATAAAGGGAACGAGGATCGAGGAGCTCATCTAATAGCACGGGGTATTTCGCTAGCTGTGTACTTATTAATGGACTAGCAGAACAGAGCTTGACCAGTTGTGACAAGGCCATCGGATTTTCTACCAGCAGCGCCATATAAGCACTTCGCCGCATGATGGACTCCATCAGAGGCATTAAGCGGGGTAGACAATCATCAGCATTATCGACATTTCCAGTGGCTTGTAATAACAACGGTAATAGCTTCTCGAGCCGTTGCTGGCCTGTCTGGCTCAAGTTACGACAAATATGCAGATCGAGTAATTTATCAACAACCGCGAGTATTTGTTCTGGATCGTGATAACCACATTGTTCAATAAAATTTAATTTTTCTTCTGGTTGAGCATTAAGGAAAGAAATTTTTATCCCTGCACCTTCATCACCCGCTTGAGGCGCCGTCAGCAATTGATCAAAATGCTCCTGTACTTGCTGCCTGTAGTCTCTAAGAGTGACATAAAATGATGACCAGTCTTCGAAGCCCATACTAAGTGCCAACCTTAATCTTGAAGGCTCATCGCTTGGCAAAATATGGGTCTGCTGATCGGCCCAAGCCTGAATGCGGTGCTCTGTTCTACGAAGAAACGCATAGGCTTGTTTTAACTGATTGACCGCATAGACTGATAACAGGTTTCTATCAGCCAACAGGTCAAGAATCGTTAGAATGGGTCTTTGCTGCATGGGGCGATCACGTCCACCATAGATCAACTGAAAAACCTGACCTATAAACTCGATTTCTCGGATACCGCCGGTGCCCAGCTTGATATTGTCATCCATCCCTCTGTGGTGCATCTGTCCGGCAATCATGGATTTCATTTCACGCAATGAATCAAACATGCCGTAATCGAGATAACGTCGATATACAAATGGGCGCAGCATATCTGACAACGCTTTTTTATCCGCTTCATTGCCGGTAATAGCACGCGCTTTAATCATCGCGTAGCGTTCCCACTCTCTTCCCTGGGTCTGGTAATACTCTTCCATCGCATCAAAGCTGGAGACCAAAGCGCCACTCTCACCAAAGGGACGTAAGCGCATATCGACCCGAAACACAAAACCATCAACGGTCTGGTTATCCAAGGCCTGAATCAATTTGCGTCCAAGCCTAACGAAGAACTCGCTATTGCTTAATGGCTTCCTGCCCCCTTCGGTTTCCCCTTCCTCTGGGTAAGTGAAGATAAGATCAATATCCGATGACAGGTTTAATTCGCCTGCGCCTAGTTTTCCCATGCCTAAAACGATCATTTTTTGTTCGCGACCATCGTCGTCACGTGGGATGCCATTTATCTCGACCTGCCAGTCGTAGAGAAGGCTTAAGGTCTGCTGAATACAGACATCGGCCATGGCGGACAGATCAGCCATGGTTTCGGCTAAATCAGACCAATTAGCTAAATCCCGCCAGATAATACGTACCATCATCCATTGACGAAAATGACGTAATTTCTGATGTAATTGTTCCTCGCTAGTGATGCCTTCGAGCATGGATTTCAGCTGCTGACGAATCTCATCCAATGACAGTTTTTTCTGCAATTGACCTGATTCAAGCAACTGCGCCAACATCGATTCCTGTCTTTGCCCCCACTGATTGACGTAATCACTGGCTGATAAGACATCAGGTGCCACTTTCAGCAGTTCGGGATAAGTCTTTAAGGCATTTTGCCATGGCTCTGGCAATACAAATGCTGAGGACATAAACACTCCGGATAACGATGGAAAAGCATTACTTTACATTAAGCTTGATTAATACCAAATGCGTAAACCATTCTAGCTAGTCAATAAAATAATCAAGAGATATGCACGCTAGTAAGGAGAACAAACCGCTATCAGTCTTCGCTTAATCATTCGCCTTAGGTGATAATCTAGGTTCGCACTAAGTTAGGAGTAAGAAACCATGATGCTAAAACGTACGCTTGCCCTGTTGAGCTTGTTGTTGAGTTTTCCCGTTATCGCAAAGAGTGATTGCGCGTCTGCTTTTACTACGCTTGAAATTAACGCTTGTCTCAACGAAGAGTTGCAGGACAAAAAGGACATCATGCAGCAATACTTGGCAGCAGCTAAACAACGCTACAGCGATGAAACCAAAGTGGTAACTGCGATAGAAGCAGGACAATCGGCTTGGGAAGCCTATAAAACATCCCACTGTGACAGTGTTTACACTATATGGATGGACGGGACGATTCGTGGTGCTATGACGCTGAGCTGTCAGATAAACCTGACCGAAGCCAGAACGCATGAGATCTGGTCTAGCTATTTGACCTATATGGACAGCACTCCGGCTATCATGCCCGAACCAGAATTAACGTATGAGTAAACTCATTGCCCAATCATAATGAGCTTGCCCGTTTTTGGATCACGGTAAACCTGACCGACAGACTCATACCCCTCCGCACCACCTTGCATACCTTCAGGTAGCTGCGGTAATTCTTTCATCGATTGAAGTTCCGTCAGGACATGATCCGCTTGTTTTGCCTCGGCCTGGAAATGCTCCTGGAGCTGACTACTCATTGAAATTAATGCCGCAATCAGACCACAGGCAAACACCAACATTAAATCTAATAAATTGGCCATAGGGCCTAATGGCTCATCATCATTGCCATCAAAACGACTATGCCGCCAGCGTCTAGCCATGAGCCTGCTCCATGTTCGTTAAAACCTCGTCGTACCAGCGGCGTCTCAATCGTCCGAGAACAAAACCGATAATGCCAACAAACAGGCCCAAGACCGTGGTGTCAAACGCCACACTCATCGCCGTTGTTAAGATACTTAACTCACCATTACCAAGTGCAGATAATCCTGGTCCAAGCGGTATCAGTGTGCCCATCAACCCGAGCATAGGTGCAATTCTGGCTAAAAAATCACTCCGCTCAATTCGTTTGAAAGCTAATTTTTCAAAAGACTCAACCTGACCTGACTGCTGCCACTTCTTCAAACCAGAAAAGCGTTCAGCCAGCGCAATACCAATATCAATAATGCTCAAGGCGGCAAATAACATTAGCGTCCATATCACCGGTTCTAATAAAAACCCGACTAAGTGATGCATCACACCGATGGATTGTGAACTCAACATAACTTACTCCTTCACCTTGGCAGCTGGGGCACGCACCCCTTTTGCGATACCGGCCAGTACTAATAACGCCACCAGACCTAATATCACATAGAGCCAGAAGCGTTGTTGCTGCGCTTGCTCTTTCTGTTGCTCTTCAGATGAATTCGTCTCTTGCTCAGGCTGAGTCGCTTTTTGTTCGGTGATTTCGGCAATATGACTTGGTGCATCAGCCATTTCCGTTTCTGGCATTCTTGCCGCATTCAATACCTCAGCTAATTGCTGTTGATGAGACTCATCCAGGTAATCATTCAACCAGACATACATGGGATGGGATGGTGTGGTATGACCACTTCCCGGTAGCCCATTTGCAGAAACTAAATCGGTGAACTGCTGTGCCAGTTGTTCCAGCGTAGCCTCATCGGCTTGCCAAAAACCTTTATAGGCTGCAACCAGCATAATCACCAGCATATTACTTTTCACATGGACGTTATGATCTTGCTCAAGAAAGTCATCTAAGCCCAAGTCTAGTTCATCATCCACATACACCCGTTTAACTTCATCCCACACCCAGCTTTTCACAATGCCGGGATTGGTCACTTGCCAGCCCCATAGATATTCTAAAAACTCACTACCCATGGTGCGAGCACCGGCATACCCCTCCTTCATCAGCGGTTTAAGCCATTGCGGATTTAGATAACGACCACGCAGTTCACCTAACAATACGGTCTGCAAAGGATCAACGCGTAAATCCGTGGTATCACTGTGCGCCAGAATATAACTCTCTGGTGCCTGTCCACGTGTGGTTTCAATAGCGAGGCTTAAGCCGCCCAGATAATCAAAAGCATCATTGTTATCCATAACTCCATACAGATTACTGGCTCGTCCGAGATAAGTCTGACCGACATGTTGCAGCCTCTGTTGGAATAAGGCCTGCTGCGCCTGACCGTCCAGTTCTGCACCATAGGCATGCCCCATACGATGAATATAGGTTTGCGCGACTTCTTCACGGTTTTCCCAGGCACCAGAGCGCTCAACCAGACGATTCACGCCAGCACCATAAGCACCCGGTGGGGTACCAAAAATACGGTAACTTGCCGTCAGGCCGGCTTGGTTTTCTGACACACCCACACGTAATGCCGCACTGGCATCGTCTACCCAGCGGGCAGCAACCTGGTTCTGCTCTAAGGATTCAAAACCAGGATTTTCACTAACCTGTAAACGCTCTAAAGCCGCATCCAATGATAAGGTCAACGCCGGATAGTCACGACGAATCAAACCAGAAGAGGCATCCAGTGCCATCAATACCGCTTGTTCCAACCAAACTATCTGCGAACCATACAAATCACGGAATAGGCCGGATGTCGTCAGCAACATATCTCGGCGGATTCGGGGATGAGGCGAGGCTGATGAAGAAAGATCCAAACGTTCTAATCCACTAAAAATTCCACGACGACTCCAGGTCGGTTTCACCCCTAACATATCGTAAGCAAAAGCGATCATTGCACCTTCATCACGCACCACATCGGATGCCCATAACACTAAGGCATCACTATCCTGAGCGTTTTTTGCGGGAGTTTCTGCACGGGCTTTTTCGGCTAATGCGATACCGACTTTGTAGCCTAAACGTGATGGAATTAAGCTATCATCTAAGGCATAGAAATTACGTCCAGTCGGTAATGCTGATGGTGTGCGAATCGGATCATTACCTTTACCCGGCTCAACAAATTGACCATCTAAAGCAGCCAATAATGCCGACATTTCTGCAGCAGGTGAGCCGCGTAGAAGTGGATCCCAGCTCTCCGTAGCTTGTTTGCCATTATTCATTGAAGTAAGCATGGTTTGAACCGCTTGTTCAGACCAGTCTCGACCAAAAACATGTAGCCCCAGAGGCATAAAATCTTCTTGTAGAGTGGTCAGGTAATGGCCGATTTCGTGCACTAACAAATCGTCATCCACCTGCTCGAATGAACTCAATCCTCGCACTTCCAACTCACCAGCCATATTCGCTGTCAGTTCATCTTCCAGATTAAGTTTGGCGACTAAGCGTTTCATTTCCTCAATCGCACGATCGCGCATAGCCCCAGCATTCACAGGTGCAGCTTCATAACTTTCAACGACCTGTCGTAATTCCAGTAATTGATCATATAATTCAGTGCTAGCCAAAGGCGGTGTGAGGTGATCAACCATCACCGCGAGGCCACGGCGTTTTGCCTGAATACCCTCACCCACACCATCAACGATATAAGGGTAGATACTTGGCAAATCACCTAAAATTGCCTGAGGGTAATCATTCTCGGCCATACCCACTCGATGACGAGGTAAAAACTCGTAGGTCGAATGGCGGCCCAGATGAACTAAGGCATCAGCATGAAAGGTATTTCTTAGCCACTGATAAAACGCCAGATATTGATGTGGCGGCGGGAAGGATAAATTAGCATGCAATAACTCTTCATTTAGCTCCCAGCCTCTTGGAGGCTGTGGACCAACAAAAATATTGCCAAACTCAAGACCGGGAATCAGTATTTTATCGTCATAAACCATCACATTCCCCGGCGCTTCGCCCCAGCCTCTTATGCCTTCTATCCATTGTTGGCTGATGGCATTAATTAATTGCTCAGCCTGTTGCCAGTCGATGTTTGCTAAAGGTCGCTGGTAGATGGTTTGTAGCTGACTGAGTAATTGCAACACACGGTCACGACCAGCATGGTCGGCCCCATCGACAACATGGCGGATATCTTCCATCACCCGAGCTAATAAATGGGCCGAAATGGTTGGATCCTTCAATGCTTTAGCTTGTTTTAGATTGGCATGTAATAAGCCCAGCGGGCCATTGACCATTTCTTGCTGTAGTGATTCTGGCAATGTTTGAAACCAGCTTTGGTAGCTTTTGCTATCCATTGTGTTGACTTGTGACGACATCGCAGCCAAGGCAGCCTGGTCTTCAGGTAAGTTGACGCCTCGTTGCTGCAATAAATCTAACAATGCGTCTGATGTCGCCGGTAACTCACCGGTGTTATAACCTTGGTTTTTAAGAGAATGCAGAATATCGAACAAGGACTCCACGACGTTTAAATTATCAGCACCGATATTGTGGCGACCAGGCGGATGGTTGTAATAGATAATCGCAATCTTTTTATCCTGATTCGCTTTATCTTGTAATTGCTGCCAGCGTTTTAAGCGCTTGGCCAATAAAGTGACTTGTGACTCTACAGGTTCTGAGAAAGCCAGTCTGGCTCCCGTGAGTTTATCGACTTCGGTGGGAGTCATCGTTGCAACCACCATCGGTTGAGACAGCCCTTGTAACTCAGGCATAGCGACACGATAATGAACAGAATCCCAACTGATACCGGCTTCTGACAGCTCCCATTCAGCGTGGGTACTATCACTTAAACGCATCGCTTTTATCACCGGTACATTCAGTTTTTTTAATTCATCGGTGACAGCCTGCCGATGTTCCGAACCACCAATCACAAAGTCTTGCAGAGACACCACTGAACTGATGTGTGACTTATTCTCAGCTAATAACTTGATGGCAGATAAACTGGCATCACCCCACGCAGTAAGCACTGACACACAACCAGTTGACTCATCAATAAGCTGTTTACAAACAGCATCCAGTAATGCCTTTTCTCCCGGCCGTTCCCCAGTTTCATAATCCACTAACACCACCCATGATGATTTTGCAGAAAACTCAAACTGATCTGGTGGAATGATTTTATCTTGATGATAAAGCCTGAGCTGTGCAGCTAACTGGGGACGCTCAGTTGTATTTTCATTATTAACCAGATGGTGCAGATGACTAATCAGTCCCTGCATATTTTCACTATTTCTTCCCAGCCAAAAGAATCGTGAAATCAACCACGCTTCCTGTGCCGGGTATTGTTCTAATAGCGATGCCATCCACTGTTCTGTCGATAACGCAGGATCTGGATGCTGCATTAATTTGTCAGGGGGCCCATTTAAAATGGGACGACTGTTCAAACTTGACGCCCCCATAAGACGCTGATCGCTATGCAATGCGATAAGATTTTTTAGCAGACCTTTTTTGATATTTTCCATCAGCTGGTTGGCTGTTTCACCAAACACGCCGCCCGCGAAGACTAAATCTGACTGTTTTAATAAAGCGGCTTGTTGATTTACGCTTAAGTCTTGCCACTGTTCGGTTGTGCGTATTTGCACTGACGTGGAGGAATGAGAGGGGTGTTTTAAAAACTCATGCGCACCAGACACCACTTCCGGTACATTTCGTGGTGTGACAATCAGCAATAATTGCTCGGCCAGGACTGATGAAGAAAAAAGAAAAAGAATGAAACAAAGAATAAGTCGGTTAAACACAGCGCTATCCATCGATATATAAAAACACTGAGTTATCAAACCACGTCGGCAAGATCAGACACCGCTTAATAACTCAAAGATGATTCGCCATTAAACGGTTTCCCGCTCCAACTGCACCCCCCGGCCATCGGATAATAACGTTTTCATGGCAGATATCCTGGCTCACGCTTCAACATTTCCAACTCACCTTCCCAAAATCGATTGATTTCAGTGGTTTTACCTCATCGTTGTCAGAAACTTCACGTATACAGTTGCGGGGACAGCTCCGGTTAAGAATTCCCTTTTAACTCTGGTAAGAGACCATAAAAATCAGAATTATACGTACATACCCGAATAACAACCACGGTTTGATGACGCAGACAATATTGCGAACAAGAATAATGCACAAAATAAAGATAGACAGCCCAAATAGTGATGGCTAATATCCAACTGAGACTCAATGTTTAATCAGGATGCTCGCCCTCTATTTCAATGAAAACAACAAAAGGAAGATAAAGGATGTTGAAGGAATTCAAAGAGTTTGCCATGCGCGGCAATGTGTTGGATATGGCCGTGGGGATTATCATCGGTGGTGCGTTTGGCACCATTGTGAAGAGTTTGGTAGCCGACGTAATTATGCCACCTATTGGTCTATTACTGGGAGGTGTCGACTTTTCAGACTTATTTGTCACGTTAAAAGAAGGTACTGTGGCAGGTCCATATGCCACCTTGGCAACAGCTCAGGAAGCTGGTGCTGTAGTGATTAGTTATGGCGTCTTTATTAATGCGGTCATCAGCTTTTTGATCGTCGCCTTTGCTGTTTTTCTGTTGATTCGTTCGGTCAATAAAATGCAACGTGAAAAAGAAGCAGAACCTGCACCTGCAGAAGCCACCAATAAAGAATGTCCAAGATGTTACTCAACCATTCTTATCAAAGCGACGCGTTGTCCACACTGCACATCAGAACTCGTATAAACAAAAAAGCCCCGACCAAATGGCCGGGGCTTTTTTAGCACTAAAGACTGAGGGATGATTACATCATGCCGCCCATGCCGCCCATGCCGCCCATATCAGGCATTGCAGGTGCATCTTCTTTTGGCAGTTCAGCGATCATCGCTTCTGTTGTCAGCATCAGACCAGCAACAGAACCTGCATTTTGTAATGCAGTACGCGTGACTTTAGTTGGATCAAGAATACCCATATCAATCATATCGCCGTATTCACCTGTTGCCGCGTTGTAACCATAGTTACCTTTACCTGCAACAACTTCATTCAGGATAACAGATGCTTCAGCACCCGCGTTTGTAGCGATTTGACGTAAAGGCTCTTCCATTGCACGACGCGCAATTTTGATACCCATGTCTTGATCATGGTTGTCACCACGCAGTTCGCCCAGAGAGCTTTCTGCACGAACCAGAGCAACACCACCACCAGCGACGACGCCTTCTTCAACCGCAGCACGAGTAGCATGCAACGCATCTTCAACGCGTGCTTTCTTCTCTTTCATTTCCATCTCGGTAGCCGCACCAACACGGATAACAGCTACACCGCCAGCTAATTTAGCGACACGTTCTTGCAGTTTTTCTTTGTCGTAGTCAGAAGAAGATTCAGCGATTTGTGTGCGAATTTGTTCAACACGTGCTTGGATTTCATCTGCACGGCCAGCACCATCAACGATAGTAGTGTTTTCTTTGCTGACAGTGATTTTCTTCGCTTGACCTAAGTGATCCAAAGTCACTTTTTCCAGGCTCAGACCGACTTCTTCAGAAATCACAGTACCACCAGTCAGAACAGCGATATCTTCTAACATCGCTTTACGACGGTCACCAAAGCCAGGCGCTTTAACTGCACAGACTTTCACGATACCGCGCATATTGTTCACAACCAGTGTGGCTAACGCTTCACCTTCCACATCTTCAGAAACGATCAATAATGGACGGCTAGATTTCGCGACAGCTTCTAGAGTTGGCAGCAAATCACGGATGTTTGAGATTTTTTTGTCGAATAACAGCACATACGGATCTTCCAGTTCTGCTGTCATGGTTTGTTGGTCGTTAACAAAGTATGGAGACTGGTAGCCACGATCAAACTGCATACCTTCAACGACGTCTAATTCGTTTTCAAAGCCGCTACCGTCTTCAACGGTGATAACACCTTCTTTACCCACTTTCTGCATCGCTTCAGCAATAATTTTACCAATTGAAGCATCAGAGTTAGCTGAAATAGTACCGACTTGAGCAATCGCTTTATCATCATCACAAGGTGATGACATGGTACGCAGTTGTTCAACCGCAGATTGAACTGCTTTGTCGATACCACGTTTCAGATCCATGGGGTTCATACCAGCAGTAACGGCTTTCATACCTTCACGCAGAATAGCTTGTGCTAGAACTGTCGCTGTAGTTGTACCGTCACCTGCAGCATCAGAAGTGTGCGAAGCCACTTCTTTTACCATTTGGGCGCCCATGTTTTCGTATTTGTTTTCCAGTTCGATTTCTTTCGCGACTGAAACACCGTCTTTCGTGACGGTAGGTGCACCGAAGCTTTTATCTAAAACAACGTTGCGACCTTTTGGTCCCAGTGTGACTTTTACTGCGTTAGCTAGTGTATTCACACCTTTAACCATTAACTGACGTGCGTCTGCACCAAATTTGACTTCTTTAGCAGCCATTGTAGTTACTCCTCTTATTCTTTAATAAAGCAAATGAATCCAGGGATTAGCCTTCGATAACAGCAACAATGTCATCTTCACGCATGACTAACAGCTCTTCACCGTCAACCTTAACTTCAGTACCGGCATATTTGCCAAACAGTACTTTGTCACCCACTTTTACCGCCAAAGGGCGAACTTCGCCTGAATCTGTAACCTTGCCATCACCTGCAGCAAGAATTTCACCGCGAGATGGTTTTTCTGCGGCGTTATCAGGGATAACGATACCGCCAGCGCTCATTGTTTCTTCTTCCATGCGACGAACAATCACACGATCATGAAGGGGACGAAGATTCATCTGTATTTCCTCCGAAAAAATGTCTATTAATGACTAACTTAAATTGTAGGGAACTCATAGAATGGGGTTACAAAACCCGCTTTCAAGGGGGCTAAGCAAAAAAATTTAAAAATTTTTATCGAAGATGATGTTTATCATCGTCATCGACCACTTCCCCATCAATCACATCACCTTCACGATAATCTGATCGATAGCGTTGTTGAGAAAAAGCATCACCACGCTTTTGTGTGTAAAAAATACGACTATTCTTGGCTAATTGTTTAATCACACTCTGCCTGACGGCTGGCACTAGTAGCAAAAAACCAAAGGTATCGGTGACAAACCCGGGGGTTAGTAACATCGCCCCAGCGATAACCAAGCACACCCCTTCCAACATCTCTGTGGCAGGAATTTGGCCGCTGGCCATGGAGCTTTGTGCTCGTTGTAATGTTTGAAAACCTTGTAAACGAAGTAAAAACGCACCTAGAACAGCGGTGGCCACCACCATAAATATAGTCGGTAATGCACCAATCACATCGCCAACCTGTATCAACACATAGATTTCAACGATGGGGATAATTAAAAAAATCAGTAATAAAATTCGAAACATAGGACGTCCAAAGGCATAGTCATATAGATGGATATTGGTGCGGTTTTCCTTATTTCAAGGCCTGATCGCCATTGTCGCTTAAATACAACAAAAGTCAGCTTTTGTATCAATGTCACAAAACTGTAACGTTTTCTTCATCATGCTGAAACATAACAAGCCTAAGGTGTGCGGGACTTCGGCTCTTACCGAATTGATAAACCAACCTAGAGGATAGTCCCTTGAAATTGAAAACAACATCTTTATTAATTGCCGGTACCTTGTTTGGTGCAGCAATGTTGCCTGCTCAGGCAAACAACGAAGCGATGGCTGACCTGTTAAAAGTCCTTCGTGACAAAGGCACCATCAGTGCAGAAGACTACAACATGCTGAAAAACGCTGCAGCAGCTGATCAAGAAAAAACTGAAGCTGCTCAAGCTGAAGTGAAAAAACAAGTCGCTGAAGCAACTGCAGATATGCCAAAAATTACCACTGATGGCAAGTTAGTTGTTGCAGACAGAGAAGGTAACTGGGAATTCCAACCTATCGGTCGTGTGATGTGGGATGCCATCTCTGTAGACAATGATGGTTTATACGACGGTACTGCAGGTGTAGGTGATAACGAAGGTCGAGGAACTGAATTACGTCGTGCACGTTTGGGTTTCCAAGGTTCGATTTATGACTGGAGCTACAAATTTGAAGCTGACTTTGCTGGCGGTGATGCATCAATTAAAGATGCTTATGTTGGTTACGGCAACAAACTAAACGACAGCACCAAATGGGGTGTAAAACTTGGTCAATCTCACATAGCTTTTGGTTATAACACTAAAGCTAGCTCTAAATACATGAGCTTTATTGATCGCCCATTCTATGCTGATTCAGCTTTATCACCTGCTCGTGAGAGTGGTGTTGCATTCCAGTTGAATGACAAAGATTATCGTTGGTTATTAGCATCATCTTTAACAAGCGGTGAAATCGACGGTGGTGAAACTGATGTAGATGATGCAGATACATGGGCAGTTCGCGGTTCATTCGTACCATTTATGCAAGACAGCAAACACATGTTACAAGTTGGTTTGGGTTATTTGAACCGTGGTAACGGTGATGGTTCATTCCGCTACCGTCAACGTGCTGTTAGCCACATTACTTCAGAGCGTCCAATTGACACTTCTGTAGCAGATTATGATGGCTCAAAAGCATTCACAGCTGATGTTTTAGGTATCTACGGTCCATTCCACGCTTTAGCTGAATACGTAGACTACACAGCTGAAAGTAACTCAAACTCAGATCAAGAATTCACTGGCTATTCAGTTGAAGCTGGTTACTTCCTGACGGGTGAATCTTACAAGTGGAAAAAAGGTTATAACTCTGGCGTTTCACCTAAATCTCCATATGGTGCGTGGCAGTTAGTTGCTCGCTTTGAAAACATTGAAACCGAAGGTTTAGTCGGCGGAAGTGTACAAACTGAAGACGAAGCAGATAAATTTACATTGGGTGTGAACTACATTCCACGTAAAAATATTCGTTTAATGCTGAACTACGACAAAGTTACCGATCTGACTGTCGATGGCGCAAGTTCAGATGCAGAACCATCTGCACTTAAATTCCGTGCGCAAGCATTCTGGTAGGTCTTAACACTGGAAAGCACTGATAAAAGCCTCACCCCAGGGTGGGGCTTTTTTCTGATTAGGAGATATTAGCAAGAGAAGATAAGACGATGACGCAAGAAGAATTACACCACTATCACTCATTACAGGAAATTCTCAGTCATGGACGTCTGACAGCTCTGTTTCAACCTATTATCTCGTTACACAACCAACAGATTTTTGGTTATGAGGCACTGATTCGTGGTCCATCTGATGGCCCCCTCCATTCGCCTGTGACCTTATTTGATACCGCTCTCAAGCATGATTGTCTGGCTGAGCTGGATTTACTCTGTCGAGAAACGGCGATCAAACGCTATGGTCAACTCGGCCTGAAAGAAAAACTCTTTATCAACACCACGCCTGTCGCCCTTCTGGATAACAATTATCCACATGGATTGACTTTACAATATGTTGAAATGGCCGGGTTATCAGCAGAACAAGTCATCATTGAACTCACTGAACAGTATCCGATTGATGACTATGAATTAATGCGAACAGCCACCGAACATTATCGCGATATGGGCTTTTCGATTGCGATTGATGATTTGGGCGCGGGCTATTCTGGCTTACGCACCTGGTCTGAACTCAAGCCTGATTTTGTCAAACTGGACCGCCACTTTATGCAGAATATTCATGAAGATCGGCAAAAGCGCCAATTTGTGCAGTCCATGATTGATATTGCTCAAAGTATCGGCTGCCAGGTGATTGGTGAAGGCATTGAAGTTCGTCAGGAATATATCACCGCACAAAGTCTGGATATGCGCTTTGTACAAGGCTATTACTTTGGCCGCCCTAATCGCAATCCACAGAAAGAACTCGATAACAGTCTGTTTGCCCAACGCAAAGAAACAACGATACAACGAACAGGTCGTCCAAGAGCGAATACCCTTGTTAGCAGCTTGCTGACAGATTTAGATCCGGTCAGACATAACGATACCATTGAGCACATTTCTGATCGTTTTCAGAAAGCGTTAAAACTGAATGCGTTGCCGGTTGTTGATGATAATAATCGTGTCGTGGGTATCATGTGGCGCGATGATTTTATGACACTTTACGCCAGCCGTTTTGGTCGTGAACTGTACGGAAGAAAACCCATAAAAGACTTTATGGATAAAAATCCCATCGTCGTTGAAACTGAGCTGCCATTGAAAAAACTTAGTTATCAAATCACCAGCCAGGAAGCACATCACCAGCACAGTGCGTTCGTCATTACTGAGCAAGGTCGTTATCGCGGTGTAGGTAGTTTAATGGACTTGCTACGTCAGATTACCGATATGCAAATCACCATGGCTCGCCATGCCAACCCGCTGAGTGGTCTACCAGGAAATGTGCCATTAAGTGAGCATACCCGTGAGATTATCGAGCAAAATCGGGATGTCACTGTCTGCTATTTTGACTTGGATAACTTCAAACCCTACAACGACATTTATGGTTACGGTAAAGGCGATAAGGTGATTAGCCTCACAGCTAAAACATTAACTGAACATGTCGACCAGGAAATCGACTTTGTTGGGCATGTGGGTGGCGATGATTTTATCATCTTGTTTGAAAGTAAAGACTGGCGACAGCGTTGCCAAAAGATTCTGGAAGCATTTGAGGCACTTTACCCACAGCTATACAATTTGCGTCATCTGCAACAAGCAGGCATCAATGCGGTTGATCGCCATGGCAATGAAACCTTTTATTCACTGCTTAGCTTATCTATAGGTGCTGTGCGCATTTTAGACTTTCCGAATATCCAGGCAGAGATTGATCTGACCGAATACGCCAGTAAGGCAAAATCAATGGCTAAACGAATAGCTGGAAACAGCCTCTATCAGCTAGAAGCGACAGAAAAAAATATGATTAATCAGAAACCGAAAATACGCTTGGTCACGGAGAAATAATCAGCTTAAACAGCCGCTTCGTAAGCAACCTGTTCGAGTACAAACTCGACACGCTGACGAACTTTCTCACGTGTTTCGCGGAAGATGGCCATCACTTCCTCTTCACTACCCCGCAGCTTGGCCGGATCAGGCAAAGGCAGATGCACCTTAACTGTATGCGGGCTGAGTAGAGGGCACTGCTCTTCAGCGTTATCACATAGTGTGACTAACAAATCTGCCCATTCCAGCATTTCACCATTCACACGAATTGATTCCTGCTGAGAAATATCAATGCCGACTTCAGACATAATTTTGATGGCACGTTGGTTTTGTCCATGTGCTTCAATACCAGCCGATTTAATTTCAATTTCTTCGCTGGCCAAAGCTCTTGCCCAACCCTCAGCCATTTGTGAACGACACGAATTGCCAGTACACAAAAACATGACTCTAATCTTTTCCATTTCTAACCCTTTCTTTATAGCAGGCCGACCTTAACAAACCAATATGACAACGCCGTTACGGCAACATAACATTCTGATTTATTGTTAATTCCTAATTCAGACTTGAAGCGAACAGCATCGCTTCTGTTAAAATGCCTGTTTATCAAAGAATAAAGACGTCCATTGTGAAAAAACTGATCGCACACATCCTCATCTCAGCGGCACTGTTGACTCCCGTCCTTGCTCAAGCTCAAACCACACGTTATGTATCTGATAAGCTCGAAATCACCATGCGGAATGGTCAAGGCGTGAAGTTCAATATCCGTAAAATGCTCGAGTCTGGTACACGACTCGAAGTACTGGAAACGGATCCAGCAGGTTATTCAAAAGTCAGAACGACAGATGGCGTTGAAGGCTGGGTGTTAACCCGTTATCTGACCAACACACCGAGTGCTCGTGACCAACTTGAAGCCAGTCAAAAGCGTGTGGCCAATTTAGAACTTGAAATCGCTAAATACAAAGAAGAAATTTCATCACTCAGTAATCAAAACTCCGACGTTGATACACAAAACATGTCGTTGAAAGAAAAGTCACAACGTTTGAGCAAAGAACTGGACGACCTCCGTCGTACCGCATCAAATGCTGTGGCTTTAGATAATGAAAACCGACAGCTAAAAGAAAAGCTGCAAGAAATTGATCATGAGAACCAGTCATTAGTTATCGAAAACAATGCCTTAAAAGATAACAGTACCCGAAGCTGGTTCCTTATTGGCGCCGCTGTTTTATTTGCAGGTATCTTGTTAGGCATCATCCTACCGCGACTAAAAGTTCGTAAAAAGGATAGCTGGGGCAGCCTCTGATAACAGTTTATTATCTCGTCAATAAAAAAAGGACGCATCGAGCGTCCTTTTTTTGCTTCATATAACCAGTCAATTAAGCACGCTTTTTGTGTCCATCTCTCAGATGAGACAAGCCTTCTCCAGCTAAAGAGCCACCATCAATCTGATACGCCTTACCAAAGCCTTTCACATAACGGCCACCGATAGGGTTTAGTTTGAATAACTTAAAGTCACTCAATTGACTTAAGTTTTGTATGCGATCGCCATGACGATCGGTTAAACACTGAATACCGACATCCCAGTCAGCAGAGTCAATTGGCAATAGTTCTGTGGTCACATTGTACTGAACACGAAGACGAGCAAATAACTCCGCAGCAGAGTCTTCATCCTCAATAATTAATACTGAAGCTCTGGGGTGATGCTGCAAGTTTTTAGCGTGAACCGCGATTTCACTGATTAATACATATAAACAATCTTCTCCCACCGCGAAGGGCGCGTAGGAAGCATAAGGTTCATCTTCTTCGGTTAATGAGGATAGCAGCAGACTTTTTCTGCTGTTGACCATCGCCATAATCTCTTGACTGATTTTCTCTTCTAACCCTTTATTATTCATTACTCTACTCTCACTGATATTGTTGCTGCATTGTCAGAAAACGTTGTTTTTGTTCTGCTAACAACTCGCCTTTTTCATCTCGGCCAAGAAAGACTTTAAAAATCACCTCGCCCTCGGCATTTTCAAAAACAAACGCGTAACTCTCTCGACCACGATGCTGTTTATCTTGAAAACGAATATGGTTTACTAACTTAAGATTTAAGTGTCCATGAAAGCCTGGCACCGGACCTGATAAATTATAAAAACCTTCCGCTACAGAGCCTTTCGGAAAAGGCCCCATAAACTCAAACACACTGCCGGCATGTAATACGATGGTCGTCATCGTACCCCAATCAGCCAGTTGCTCGAGTAATGCTTGAGCCTGCTCACCTGGCATTGTTACTTCATTAGACATAGCTGCTCCTTAAAAATCATACTTCACGCCAAGACGAATATCTTTGCCCGGCATATAGAGTTGTTGAAATGCGACACGATAGTGTTGATCAGTCAAATTATTCACTGTGAGATCAACCGTCAGGTTTTCAAAGTCACGTGGAGTCCAGCGAGCATAGAGGTCAACCAAATTATAGTGCTCATAATCTTCATTGGCAGACATGACATCGTTTGGTTTATGTTTTTGGCTTTCCACTCGTGTCAATGTGAAGCCAGTTTGTAAACTATCAGATAGCCATGACTTATTCAGATCTAAAACCCATTTATCTGCTGGAATATTGGCTAGGGCTTCGCCCGTATTCTTATTTTTGGCACGCGTTTGACCATAACTGACCATCGCATTCCAGTTTTGCCATTGATAATCCATTGCCAACTCAAATCCAACTAATTGAGCTTTATCAACATTTCGATACTCTGTATTAACAGGATAATAATCATCAAACTGCGGACCATAGATCAACATTATCTGCTGATAATTCGTTGCTATTTGCTCGATAAAGTTATTGACCTCATTATGAAAGACTGAAGCATGAATGTTGACAGTATCTTTTTCATTAAAGGCATTTTGCATTTGGTAATCTACCAAGAACTCAATATTTTGGGATTCTTCTGGCTTCAAATTTGGGTTATTTATGAATGTATTAGCGCCTGCAGGTCCGTAGCTGTAATGAGTCCCCGTAGTATAAAGCTCTTCAGCCGATGGCGCTCTAAATGCCTCGTCATAACGTAACGTCACCTGTAAATCCTCATTTGGCAACCAACTGATGGCTGCTGAAGGTGAAAACGCATTATCACTACGATCATTCTTCAAGTTATCCGCTTCAGTCGCGAAATAGTCATAGCGTGCACCCAACTCCAGACGCAAGATATCAGCAAATGGAATCTGCACCTCGGTGAATGCACCCCAGACATCCGTGGTGGCTTCAGGCACAATGGGCCGACTGGGACCACTTCGTGAAGCGTCTAATTTATCCTGATAACCATCCACGCCATACAGCACAGAAACATCACCAAACTGACTACGATTATTGAGATTTAAACCTAATGTTCTGATATTGGTTGTATCGAATCTATTATCGGACACACGATTTTCATCGACTTCTGTTCGGTTCCAGTATAAGTTAAGCTGGCTATCGATCAGTTTGTTGTCTGGGTTAAAGCGATAATCGACAGAAGCATGATCCGTTTGAATTTCCCGATCAACTAAAAACACCGACGTGCCCAAATTTGCTGATGCATTGGATGGCACACCACCATCCGTATAGGAGCGGCGAAAGTTAAATGTCGCCATCTGATCGTTATCGATAAACCAGTCCAGTTTAGCTAACACGCCTTGGTCACGATCGGCCGAGTTTTCCAGATCATCGCCATTCCCCAGCTCCAAGTCATTGCCATCACGATAGTAACCCGATAGCAGCAAATCAACATTGCCAAAACGACTAGCCAAAGCACCGGTTGTTGTCCACTTATCACCGTTTGATTTATAACCTTGTTTCACAAAGCCGCCCAGATTATCTCCATCCAAGAGATCAGCCGCATGAATAGTATTCTGTGACACAACACCACCTAACGCACCTGACCCCCATAAAGAACTGCTCGGCCCTCGAAGTACCTCAACATTTTTTAAGAGTGATGGGTCTAAAAAATACGTAGGTCGATGACCTGATTCAAAATTCTGTCTAACCCCATCAATCAATTGCAAAACACGGTTTCCACCCAAGCCACGGATATTGACTCCCTGAACTTGTTCACGAGGGCCACCAGTTAATGTGACATTAGGTAAATAGTTAATAACTTGAGGAACAGAAGTGGCTTGTTGTCGTGCAATATCATCCTGACTCACGACACTGATATTGCGGCTTGAGCTATCACCGTCAGTGTTTCTTGTCGCTGTGATAGTGATTTCATCGAGGCTTTGTTCCGCAGCAAAGGCTTCGCCACCACTTACTGTCAATAAAACAGGCACCTGCATTAGCAAGGCTAACTTTCTTAATTTCATCGTAATTGTTCCTGACTTGAAAAATATGTCGAGAAAATTACCATTTAACGATAATGAGATCAATTATCATTTACATATAGATTAACAATTTAGCAGATATCAAGTAGAATGCTGTGCGTTGTGTATCCCCCTTTTCACTATGACTAATATATCGACTGAACTTTATATGATGAAGAATAAAATATTCCCTTCTCTTTTCGGCTCACTATGGCTTTTACTGATGGCTTTACTCACAGCCTCAACCAGCTATGCGGATTCTGATAATTCGCGCCTAGTCAGTGTTGATGGCAATGCCACCGAGATTTTGCTTAATTTGGGATTGGGTGAACGTATTGTTGCTGCAGACTTAACCAGTCAGCCATTGTTATCTCAGCCAGTTGAAAATTTAGGTTACCATCGAACATTATCTGCAGAAGGGCTGCTCCAGTTACATCCTGATTTAGTTATCGGAAGTAACCATATGGGGCCTGCCCCCGCTATCGCGGCTCTCAAAAAAGCACATATTCCTGTTCTCGAACTTGATAGTCCAACGACATTGCAGCAACTTGAAACAAATATAACGCTGTTAGCCTCTCGGCTTCATGCTGAATCAGCAGCGCAAGAGCTTATCGAACAGCTTCAAACAAGACAGGCAGCCTTGCTAGAAAAACAGCCGACACATAAGCCAACTGTGGTATTCCTGCTCGATATTGGTGAGCGTGGTTTATCCCAAGCGGGCACCGATACCACTGGCGATGCACTCATAAAACTATTGGGCGGTAAAAATATCAGCCAGTTTAGTGGTTACAAATCTATTTCTGTTGAAGCCTTATTAGCCGTCAATCCGGATATTATTCTGGTTGGTAGTCGTTATGACAGCTTGGATAGCGCTAACAAGCTCGTCAAACGTCAGCCATTACTGCAACATAGCCAAGCGGCTAAAAATAATCAGATAGTGAGTGTGAATGCAGCGACCTTAATTGCCGGGCTCAGCCTCGGTGCTCTGGCGGAAGCTGAACGACTGGCAGATAAACTCTACTAGCCATCGACTCGTGACTATGCCCTACCAATCGCTATTCCGAAAGCTGGCGTGGCCAGTTCTGATCAGCCTGCTTGTCATCGGTATTATTTTATCTCTGACATCTGGCCCCATGAAGTTATCAAGCTGGCAGAGTTTGTTAACTGTCTGGGACGGTTTATTCCATACCGATCTTAGCCGTCTAAATGACTATGAGAAGGTCGTTATCTGGGATCTTCGCTGGCCTCGTACGCTGCTAGCTTTGTTTATTGGCGCCTTATTGGCCATCTGTGGCGCCGTCACACAAGGCTTGTTTCGAAACCCTTTGGCTGATCCAGGCATCATTGGTGTGTCTTCTGGTGCAGGGCTTGGGGCGGCACTTGCCATCGTAATATTTCCCGTAAGTTTCTCAGTCTTTGCCACACCTGTAGCGGCTTTTGTGGGTGGGTTAGTCACCAGTTTATTAGTGTATCGACTGGCCCAATCCAGCCAAGGAAATACTTCCGTGCTTATTCTGTTATTAGCCGGGGTCGCGGTCGCCGCATTTACCGGTGCCGTGATTGGTTTTCTAACATTTATTGCCAATGATCAGGCATTACGCGATTTAACTTTATGGGGCATGGGTTCCTTAAATGGCGCCACACCTTTTATGTTGTGGTTATGTGCTGGCTGTTGCCTGTGCTTGATTATTTTCTATCAGTATTACGCCAAAGCCCTAAATGCCTTATTGCTGGGTGAAGCTGAAGCGGCACATTTAGGCATCCATACTGAACAACTCAAACGCCAACTCATCATTGCGACAGCGATTGGCATTGGTATTGCCGTCTCTGCCTCAGGCATTATTGGCTTCATCAGTTTGGTTGTGCCTCATCTAATACGTATGACATTAGGCCCAGATCACACACGCCTATTACCTTTATCTGCCATTGCAGGGGCGGCCCTGTTATTACTGGCTGATGTGGGAGCACGGGTCTGGCTCGCTCCAGCCGAACTTCCGGTTGGCTTAGTGACAGCATTGATTGGCGCACCTTTTTTTGTTTTTCTTCTATTACAGCAACGTCAGCGCTTAAGTACATTGTAGGATGACGATGACCAGTTTAACTTTAAATCATCTCAACATTGCTCATGGTGGACGCTCCATTCTCCATATCGAGCATGCTGATGTTGAGCCGGGCGAGTTTATTGCCGTGCTGGGCCCTAATGGTGCAGGAAAAACCAGTTTATTTCGAGCCATTACTAGCGAGTGGAAACCTAGCTCAGGTCATGTTTTTTTACATGATAAAAATGTAAATGAATGGTCTCGTCGAGAGCGTGCGAAACACTTAGGTATTTTGCCGCAATCATCACAATTAACCTTTCCCTTTAGTACAAGTGAAGTCGTTGCGATAGGTGCGACGCCGCTGTCTCTATCTGCTGATGAGTTAGCTCAGCAAACACGATTTTGGATGGAAAAAACCGATACCTGGCAATTTGCAGATCGCTTTTTTACCAGTCTCTCTGGTGGAGAGCGGCAACGCGTGCAGCTAGCGCGAATATTACTCCAGGTATCACAAGCCGAAAAACCACCTGTTGTTTTGTTGGATGAACCCACATCAGCACAAGACTTAGGTCAACAGCATCATTTATTACAACTCGTTCGTCAGCTTAGTCATGAATCACAATTCTCGATCGTGGCCATTTTGCATGATCTTAACCAAGCAACGCGTTATGCCGATAAGATTTGGTTGCTAAATCAGGGTAAAATGTTTGCTCAAGGTTCACCACAGGCGATATTAACACCTGATACCGTCAGTGCGGTCTGGGGTTATGTTCCTGAGAAACTGATCACTCAAGCAGGAAACAACGTTCTAATTTAATGACTTTATATGACTGACAAAAGCAGCTATGAGCTGAGCGGCATCCTCAAGCAAGCCCTTCTGTACAAAAAGCATCTCGTCAAAGCCAATATCATCGCGCTTCTGGCGACACTCTGTGCCGTGCCTGTTCCTCTATTATTGCCTCTGATGGTTGACGAAGTGTTACTTGAAGAGCCAGGCCCAACCGTCGCCTTTATTCAGCAATTCAGTCCCGATAGCTGGCATGGTCCGGTTTTATATATTTTGGCTGTGTTGTTATTTACATTGGTATTACGTGTGGCATCGGTCATTTTGAATGTGGCTCAGTCACGTTATTTCACCCTTATTGCCAAACGCATCACCTTCAGGATTCGTCAAAAACTGATTAAACGGCTGGGTAGAATTGCCATCAGCGAATATGAAACTCGAGGTAGCGCCGGCATTGCCTCACATTTTGTTACCGATATTGAAGTGATTGATAATTTTATCGGCAATACCATCAGTCGATTTATCGTAGCAACGCTGAGTATTATTGGTACAGCAGTGATATTGCTGTTTTTACACTGGCAACTGGCGTTATTAATTTTGTTTATGAATCCGCTGGTGATCTATTTCACTATGGTGGTGGGTAAACACGTCAAGGAGCTTAAAAGGAAAGAAAATTCTGCTTTTGAAATCTTCCAACAAAGCTTGACCGAAACATTAGATGGTATTCAACAAATACGCACCGCTAATCGTGAAAAACACTATCTGCTTCGCGTCATTGATAACGCACGTCAGGTTAGAAACCATGCCTCAGAGTTTGCCTGGAAAAGTGATGCCGCAAACCGTTTTTCATTTGTGATCTTCCTGTTTGGCTTTGATGTGTTCAGAGCTGTCAGTATGTTTATGGTGATTTTCTCTAATTTAAGTATTGGTGAGATGTTCGCTGTCTTTGGTTACCTCTGGTTTATGATGAGTCCGGTACAAGAGATTCTGAATATTCAATATTCATTTTATTCTGCCAGCGCAGCGGTTTCGAGGCTGAATAGTCTGTTCAGCATGCATGAAGAAGTGCGTTACCAAAACGACGTAAATCCATTTGTAGATGGACAACCCAGCAGTATTCGCATTGAGAACCTGCACTTTAAATACGGCGATAATAATAAAGTGCTCAGCGGCGTATCCCTGAATATCCAAGCAGGTGAAAAAGTCGCACTGGTCGGTGCTAGTGGTGCCGGAAAGTCTACCTTAGTCAATGTGTTATTAGGTTTATATCCAGCTGATGATGGCATGGTATTTTTTAATGATGTACCCGTGAGTAAAATTGGCCTGGACACGGTTCGTGAACACGTATCCACAGTATTACAAAGCCCCGCTTTGTTTAATGATACCGTGCGTCAAAACATTACGATGGGACGTCAATATTCAGATGATGCTATATGGGAAGCTATTCGTATCGCACAGATAGAAACCGTCATCCAAGACCTTCCAGAACAATTGGATACCATCATAGGCCGTGATGGCGTGAAATTATCGGGTGGACAACGTCAACGTCTGGCAATTGCACGTATGGCTCTAGTGAATCCGAGTGTTGTTGTTTTGGATGAAGCCACTTCAGCCTTAGATAGTGATACCGAATTTCAACTGCATAATGCTTTAGAGCAGTATCTGGAAAACCGGACAACCATTATTATTGCTCACCGTCTCAGCGCCGTGAAACAAGCCGATCGCATTATCGTATTTGACGGTGGAGAAATTATTGCGGAAGGCGACCATGATTCATTGATTAATCAGGACGGTTTGTACCAAAAACTTTACGCACAACAGATATAAAAAAGCCCGGATAAACCGGGCTCATTTATTTTCTATCGACGCTTGAGTTGTTCAACATCCCGAACAGCCCCTTTCGCCGCTGAGGTAGTCAATGCGGCATAGGCCTGAAGAGCTAGGCTCACTTCACGCTCACGCGCAACGGGTTTCCAGGCATCATCGCCTTTCGCTTCCATAGCGGCACGACGATGCGCCAGCTCTTCGTCGCTTATCTCAACATTGATCTTACGGTTAGGAATATCGATATGGATGATATCGCCTTCCTCCACCAAACCAATATTCCCGCCTTCCGCCGCTTCAGGTGAAGCATGACCAATAGATAAACCCGATGTACCACCGGAGAAACGTCCATCAGTTAATAAGGCACAGGCTTTACCTAAACCTTTAGATTTCAGGTAGCTGGTGGGATACAGCATTTCCTGCATGCCTGGTCCACCTTTGGGTCCTTCATAGCGAATGAGGACAACATCACCTTCTTTGATATCCCCTCTTAAAATAGCTGCGACAGAGTCATCTTGAGACTCAAAAATGCGTGCCGGACCAGAGAAAGTCAGAATAGACTCATCCACACCGGCCGTTTTCACAATACAACCATCTTCAGCTAAATTGCCATACAACACGGCCAAGCCGCCATCTTTACTATAAGCATGTTCGACATCACGAATACAGCCGTTTTCACGATCCAAATCCAGCTCTGGCCAACGGCAGTTCTGACTGAAGGCTTCCTGTGTTGGAATACCAGCAGGACCAGCGAGATAACGTGTTAATGCAGGCTCATAGTCTGTGCGTTTCACATCCCATTGTTTTAAACCTTCACCCATGGTTTTGCTGTGAACTGTGGGCGCATCAGTATGCAATAAACCACCAGCCGCTAATTCACCAAGAATAGAAATGACACCACCAGCGCGGTGTACATCTTCCATGTGGTATTTGTTGGTGGCAGGCGCGACTTTACATAAATTCGGAATTTTACGTGACATGCGATCAATATCAGCCATAGTAAAGTCGACTTTGGCTTCATTCGCCGCCGCTAATAAGTGCAGCACGGTATTGGTTGAACCACCCATCGCAATATCTAGGGCAATGGCGTTTTCAAACGCCGCTTTTGTCGCAATAGATCGCGGTAATACATCCTCTTCATCATTTTCATAGTAGCGTTTAGCTAAATTGACGATACGACGACCTGCTTCCAGAAACAGTTCTTTGCGATCCGCGTGTGTAGCAAGCAATGAACCATTGCCTGGTAATGATAGCCCCAAAGCTTCCGTCAGGCAGTTCATTGAGTTAGCTGTAAACATACCAGAGCATGAACCACAGGTAGGACAGGCACTACGCTCAACCTGTTCGACATCCGCATCACTGACATGCTCATCCGCTGCCTGCACCATGGCATCCACCAGATCCAGCTTGACGTCTTTACCAGCGAGTTTTGTTTTACCCGCTTCCATTGGTCCACCAGAAACAAAAATCACCGGAATATTGAGTCGCATAGCGGCCATTAACATGCCGGGTGTGATCTTGTCGCAGTTTGAAATACAAACAATGGCATCCGCGCAGTGCGCATTGACCATATACTCAACAGAGTCAGCGATAATGTCGCGCGATGGTAAGCTGTAAAGCATGCCGCCATGCCCCATAGCGATACCATCATCAACGGCAATGGTATTGAACTCTTTTGCCACACCGCCCGCTTTTTCAATTTCGCGCGCAACCAGTTGGCCAAGGTCTTTTAGATGAACATGTCCGGGAACAAATTGTGTAAACGAGTTTGCAACAGCGATGATAGGTTTATTGAAATCATCATCTTTCATTCCTGTCGCCCGCCACAGTGCGCGAGCGCCAGCCATATTTCTACCCGCGGTAGATGTTCTTGAACGATATTGAGGCATGCGAAATCTCTCCAAAATCTGTTTTGCCCCACGTAACCCTTAGATCACATGGTAATAATCTGATAAATTTTACACGACACTTGGCAAGCGTGCCGAGTCTGAGATAAAAAGAAACGAATGAACGACACTGTAAAGCCAGTTACACCACAAAACTTAGCCACCACAACCAGCTGGTTTCGTACCGCTGCGCCTTATATTCATAGTCATCGTGGCGCGACTTTTGTGATTGCTTTTGATGGTGAAACCATCGATAGCCAGGAATTCGAGCCCCTGCTCCATGATATCTCTATCCTGAATAGCTTAGGCATTAAACTGGTTCTAGTATACGGTGCCAGACCTCAGATTGAAGCAAGCTGTATCGAACAAAACATGCCTGTTAGATATCACAATGGTTTGAGAGTGACCGATGATATCAGCTTGGTTATTGCCAAAGCAGCCATTGGTAAACTGCGCCTTGATATCGAATCGAAACTGTCCTTTGGGTTACCACATACGCCAATGGCCGATGCACGTATTCGTTGTATCAGTGGCAACCTGGTGATTGCCAGACCTGCTGGCATCATAGATGGTGTGGATCTGGGTCATACAGGTGAAGTGCGTCGTATTGATGCTGAAGGCATCAATCAACAATTGGGATTAGGTAATATTGTTTTGCTGCCCCCTCTGGGTTACTCACTTACGGGCGAAAGCTTTAACGTTTCAGCTGAATCTATCGCGACAGAAGTGGCCACAGCATTACGCGCAGATAAATTGATCTTTATTGGTCACAGTAACAAAACGATGCCCCGCGAACTGACGGTGAATGAGGCAGAAAAAACACTCAGCTCCCACCCTTCATTACATGCTGCGGTAAAAGCCTGTAAAGCAGGCGTCACCAGAGTACATATTCTGGATAGAGCCATTAACGGTGTTTTATTACAGGAATTATTCAGCCGTGATGGCGCTGGTACGCTGGTAACGTCCACCTCTTTTGAAACCACAAGACAAGCAACGATTGATGATGTCGGCGGTATCCTGGAGTTAATTCAACCGTTAGAAGAAAAAGGAGTTGTCGTAAAACGTTCAAGAGAGTTACTAGAACGAGAGATCGATCACTTCACGGTTATGGAGCGTGATGGCAGTGTTGTAGCCTGCGCGGCACTTTACCCCTATCCTGATAATGATATGGCAGAACTTGCTTGCCTGGCGGTATCGAATCAATACCAGAGTCATGGTCGCGGTCAGCAATTACTCGGGGTACTGGAGCAGTCAGCAAAAGCACAAGGCATCAATAATCTGTGCGTGTTAACTACTCAAACGGCGCACTGGTTTTTAGAGCATGGGTTCAAACCAGCAGAAATAGCTGATCTCCCTGTCGCAAAACAAGCGCTATACAATTATCAGCGCAAATCGCGTGTGTTCAGAAAAGAACTGGATTAACGTCTTTTTTTGTTATTTAACTGACGTCGATATTCCGGAAATAATAATGGCGCAAACTCATGGAGTGCTTTTTCATAAACACGACGTTTGAAAAACACAATTTCGTCAACCGGCGTCCAGTAATCCACCCAGCGCCAATCATCAAACTCTGGTTTTTCATGCAGATTAAGCTTGACGTCTTCTTCCTTACCGGTAAAACGCATTAAAAACCAACGCTGCTTTTGGCCAATACAAAGCGGTTTATTTCCATATCGCAGGTAACGTTTAGGTAAGCGGTAACGCAACCACCCTCGGGTCATTGCAATTAACTCAACATGCTCTGGCAGTAAACCTACCTCTTCCGTAAGCTCACGATAAGCCGCTTGCTCAGGAGTTTCATGGGACTTGATCCCCCCCTGAGGAAACTGCCACGAATCATGTTGCGCACGTTGCGCCCACAACACCTGATTCTCTTCGTTGCAGAGTATGATCCCTACGTTAGGCCTGAAGCCATCTTTATCAATCACGACTGAAGTCTCTAGCTGGCTGAGCGCAATCGCCCCCAGCGGTTTATTCTCAATTAGCGATTAGATTATTAAAAGCACTGTCAGTATGCAATGCATTTTGACATACAATAGTCGCATTTTTGATTAAAACGGAGACTTTTCCAGCATCATGGCGTTGGCAATTTTTGATTTGGATAATACTTTATTGGCCGGTGATAGCGACTATTTATGGGGTCGTTACTTGTGTGAAAATAACATTGTAGACGAGAAGGCCTATCGGGCTAGCAATGATCATTTTCTTCAGGAATACATTAACGGCTCACTCGACATCTACGCATTTTTAGAATTTGTTTTTACACCTTACGCCAACCACTCCATGTCGGAATTAGAAGCTTGGCGCGCGGCCTATCTTGAAGAAAAAATTAAACCGATCATTTTGCCAGCGGGTATCGAGCTTATCGAAATGCATCGAGCCAAAGGCGATACATTACTCATTATCACCGCCACCAATAGTTTCCTGACTCAGCCTATTGCGGAGCTCCTGGGCATTGAACATTTAATTGGCACGGATCCAGAAATGATTGATGGCGCGTTTACCGGCAAAGTCTCAGGCACGCCCTCGTTTCAGCGTGGTAAAGTCGAGCGCTTGAAAAGGTGGTTAAACCATCGGGATGAAACGATGGAGAACAGTACTTTTTACAGTGATTCTCATAACGATATCCCACTATTAGAACTGGTCGATACCCCTGTCGCCGTTGATCCCGATGAGAAGCTTGAAGCCTTTGCTAAGGAAAAAGGCTGGAAAATTCTCAGTTTGCGTTAATAATTGTTACAATTCATCGTTTTTTATCATTCACAATCAGGCCGTCATTATGGAATGGGAAGTTGTTATTGGGTTAGAGATTCATACCCAACTCGCCACCAAGTCTAAGATTTTCTCTGGTGCTGCTACAGCATATGGTGCAGAGCCGAATACACAAGCATGTGCCGTTGACCTGGGTCTGCCGGGCGTATTACCGGTACTCAATGCAGAAGCTGTCAGAATGGCGATTAAGTTTGGTCTTGCCGTTGATGCTGAGATTTCTGAACGTTCAGTCTTTGCCCGCAAAAATTACTTCTATCCTGACTTACCAAAAGGCTATCAAATCAGCCAATATGAATTACCCGTTGTCGGAAAAGGCCACATCAGTATCGAACTGGAGGATGGCTCTGAAAAAGTCATCGGTATTACTCGTGCTCATCTCGAAGAAGATGCTGGCAAATCACTACATGAAGACTTTGACGGTCAAACAGGCATTGATTTAAACCGAGCAGGCACACCGTTGTTAGAAATTGTGTCTGAACCTGATATGCGCAGCGCAAAAGAAGCGGTTGCTTATATGAGGAAAATCCACTCACTGGTTCGCTATCTTGAGATTTGTGATGGCAATATGCAGGAAGGTTCATTCCGCTGCGACGCGAACGTTTCAATTCGTCCTAAAGGGCAGGAAAAGTTTGGTACCCGTGCCGAGCTGAAAAACATTAACTCTTTCCGTAACGTTGAACGCGCTATTAACTACGAAGTGGAGCGTCAAATTGATGTGTTGGAATCAGGTGGTGAAGTCATTCAGGAAACGCGTTTGTACGATGCCGACAAAAATGAAACGCGCGCGATGCGTAGTAAAGAAGAAGCGAATGACTACCGTTACTTCCCTGATCCTGATCTGCTCCCACTGATTATTGACCAAGCCACGATCACTGATATTAAAGCGACATTGCCCGAACTACCCAACGAAAAACGTGATCGCTTTGTCAATGAGTTAGGTCTATCTCTGTATGACGCCTCAGTACTCACCAGTAGCCGTGAGCTGGCCACTTATTTTGAGTCATTATTAGCGGCCACTGGCGGCAATGACCCGAAACAATGTGCCAACTGGGTTATTGTTGAACTATCTGGTGCACTAAACAAAGACAGCATGGATATTACTGAATCGCCGGTGAGTGCTGAACAGCTTGCTGGTGTCTTAAACAGAATCAGTGACAACACTATTTCAGGCAAAATCGCCAAAACTGTGTTTGAAGCATTGTGGAAAGGTGAAGGTAAAGATGCCGATGCGATCATCGAAAATAAAGGTCTGAAGCAAGTCACCGATACCGGCGCTATTGAAGCTATGGTGGATGAAGTATTGGCGAACAATCCTGATCAAGTGCAGCAATACCGGGATGGTAAAGAACAATTACTTGGCTTCTTCGTTGGCCAGATAATGAAAGCGTCAAAAGGTAAAGCCAACCCAGCCCAGGTAAATGAATTACTGAAGAAAAAACTGAATGGATAATTCCTAACACATGAGTCAATCATCAAAAAAAGCCGCCATTGAGCGGCTTTTTTTATGGCCGATTTTTATGCATTCATTGTGAGGCATCTCACAAATTACAAGCGACCCGATTCCCCTTAATCGCTAAACGATGTAGTATCACCCGATGGATTTGTTACGCTTTTTTGACTACGGCGCTAAAAGCCAATGATGGAGCAAAGGTTGACCAACCAATGAAGTTTGTACAGGAGCACCTCCCCGCCAAGACGGGTTTAAATAAATTACCGTCGGCCTCTCCCCTCCCTGAAGCCAACTGGGTACTCGTTTTCGGCTCAGTCAGCCGCTTCAACGATAAAGGTTTTGCTAAAACCCTAAAAAAACGCTACCCAAACGCCGAAATCATCGGTTGCACCACATCGGGCGAGATTACAGGTGATGGTGTTTATGATGACAGCATCCACATCACAGCCATGCAGTGGGAGCGAAGCACGCTCCGCTTTATTAGCAAGCCGGTTAATAGTATGGAGCAATCCCATGCACTGGGTGCTCAAATTGCCGCTGAGTTAAAAATGGATGATCTCAAAGGCGTGTTTGTTCTCAGTGACGGTTTGAATGTTAATGGTTCTGAACTGGTAGAAGGTCTCCAGGAGATATTGCCCAATATTCCTATCACAGGTGGTCTAGCAGGCGATTCTGCTGCATTCAAGCAAACCTTGCTCATCAACAATGACAAAATTCAGGATCGTACAGTGATCGCTGTTGGTATTTACGGAGAAGATGCCATCGTTACCAGTGGTGCTTTAGGCGGCTGGCAACCATACGGACCACCAAGAAAAATTACGCGTTCAAACAAAAATGTGGTGTATGAATTAGACAATAAACCCGCTCTACCACTTTACAAGATGTACATAGGCTATTACGCCAATGAATTACCTGCTTCTGGCTTGAATTTCCCCTTTGCCATCATGGATGAGAAGAATGTTAATGTCATCAGAACACTCCTCTCGATTAATGAACAAGATAATAGCTTGACCTTTGCAGGTAATATAAAAGAAGGGTCTACCGTTCGTTTTCTCAAGTCAGATCATGATCGCTTGGTTTTAGGTGCCAGTGAAGCAGCCAGACAAATATTACAAAAAGACGTCAACATAAACGATAAAGCCTTAGCTATTTGCGTGAGCTGTGTTGGCCGTAAATTAGTCATGGAATCTCAGGTATCAGACGAAGTGTTTGCTGTGCAAAGACTACTGGGTATGCAGACAGGCATCACCGGATTCTATTCAAATGGTGAAATCTGTTCAGGGGAAGATGATAGTCACAGTTTACTGCACAACCAAACCATGACTATCGCTTATCTGAGTGAGCACAACGCCTGATTAAATCAGGCGATTTCTCTCGCTGCTGCTAACAACGCTAATCTAGCCATGACACCGTAGGCATAAAAGCGGTTCGGTTCCGAATCAGGCAAATCTGTTTGATCTGGTGTGCTACAGGACTGAGCAAAGGCCAGTGGTTCAAAATGCATCCCCGGCGCATTTAAATTTTCATTAACGCCACGCCCAGTGTGAACACGATAGAAGCCACCTACCACATAGTGATCCATCATATAAATAACGGGTTCAGCTACCGCCTTTTCTTCCCCCAATGTCTCGAAGGTGTAAACGCCTTCCTGAACCAACACATTATCCACCACCAAACCTTCCTTAGCGGATGACATTTTATTTCGTTGTTTACGATTGAGGTTTTCGATTTCCTCGGCGCTTTTAACCGTCATAATGCCCATCCCATAGGTACCGGAATCGGCTTTCACAACAACAAACGGCTCTCTGTCGATATTATATTCAGCGTATTTGGCTCGAATAGATGTCAGCAAATTGTTCACATTTTTGGCGAGACACTCTATGCCCGACTTTTCTTTAAAATTCACTTCACCGCATTGCAATGTCAAAGGGGATACTAACCACGGATCTATATCAATCTGCTCAGCAAATTCTTTTGCGACTTGATTATATTGAGTGAAATGATCAGATTTTTTTCTGGTTGACCAGCCTGCGCGTAATGGTGGAATAACCTCTTGCTCTAGATTTTCGAGAATAGCTGGCCGTCCGGCAGATAAGTCATTATTTAACAGAACCAGACAGGGTGAAAAGTCATCCACGGCAACACGATTACCTTTTCTGACTAATGGCTCAAGCGTAATTTGCTTACCTGATGGCAGGTCAATGCTCATAGGCTCTTCAATCTCTTCTAATAAACTGCCAATGCGAGCTTCCATACCTGCTTTTTGGAAGATGTCACGTAAGGTTTCCAGGCTTTCGAGATAAAACAAGTTCCTCGTATGATTTTCAGCCACAATCAATACGCGTTTTGCTGTTGGACAGGTTCGTTCAACAGCAGCCTGAGCAGCGTGAATACACAAAGGCATAAAAGAGGCGTTAAGATTATTAAACCCAGCAGGGAATAAATTCGTATCCACAGGCGCCAACTTAAACCCCGCATTTCGGAGATCGACAGAAGCATAAAACGGCGCAGGCGTTTTTAACCACTGCTCTCTTAACCATGTTTCAACTTGTGTCTGCTTTTCTAGCAATATGGCTTCTAACTTTAGAAGAGGACCATTTAAAGCGGTGGTTAAGTGTGGGACGCCAGAAGTCATGGTTAAGCTCGCTTATGTTTTAAAGTGTAGAGTTGAGTATAAATGTCGATAAGAAGAGACATGGGACACAAATTTGATATTTCAAGTCATTCATACTTAACCGTTGTGAATTTACAGTTCGCTGAGATGATTATTCAACTCAAGTCATCACTAGCCTGTAACACAAAAATGGGTTATCTTCGTGTGCACTACAATTATAAAATAATTCAGGTATAGCATAGTCGTGAGCCAGAGTGAAAACGAATTTAACGGTCTGAAAGTGATGGTGATTGATGATAGCAACACCATTCGCCGCACAGCTGAAACACTATTAAAAAAAGCAGGGTGTGATGTGTTAACGGCTGACAATGGATTTGAAGCTCTACCCATCATTAGTGCCCATCATCCCGATATTTTATTTATCGATATTATGATGCCACGACTGGACGGCTATCAGACTTGTGCACTAGTGAAGAATAACCCTAAATTTAGGGACATACCCGTAGTAATGCTCTCCAGCAAGGATGGTTTATTTGATAGAGCAAAAGGACGCGTTGTAGGGGCCGAACAATATTTAACCAAGCCTTTTACTCGTGAAGATTTACTCGGTGCCATCCGAACACATTTGCTGGAAAAAACTCAGGACGCAAATTAATTTATGGCTCGAATTTTAATCGCTGACGACTCGCCTACCGAAGTATATGTGCTTCAAAAACTGTTAGAACGACATGGTCATCAGGTTCTGGTTGCAGAAGATGGTGAGCAAGCAGTTCGTATTACACAAGAAGAACAACCAGACTTAGTATTGATGGATGTGGTTATGCCTAACCTGAATGGCTTTCAGGCTACACGTCTTTTAAGTCGTGATGATGACACTCGTCACATTCCTATCATTATTGTTTCCTCAAAGAATCAGGAAACCGATAAGATGTGGGGACTCCGCCAGGGAGCCAAAGGTTATCTTGGCAAACCGGTCTCAGAGGATGAGATTATTGAACAGATTCAATCGTTGCTGGATAAATGACTATGATGCAACCACAAACACCCGAAGACATTATTGCCATATTGCAAGATGTCGAACGCCGTAGCAGACAAAAAGCGGCAGGGTTAACACAGCAAGAATCGCTTGGGCAAAGCTGGACAGCCATCGGATTTCGTCTTGCTGGTCAGCATTTTGTGATTCCACTAAACGATTCCAGAGAAGTCTTTCCCGTCCCCGACCACATTACCGCCGTGCCAAAAGCTAAAGCTTGGGTATATGGCATCGTTAACCTTCGTGGTGAACTATTACCCGTCTTGGATCTAAAGCATTATCTTCTTGATAAACCCAGCAGATTATCTAAACGAAGCCGCATTATTGTTATCAACGATGCAGACATCAACAGTGGTTTATTAGTAGATGAAGTCTATGGACTCAAGCATTTTCAACGTGAGCCAGACTCTCTCGACACGCAAGCACATAAAGAAATTACACCTTACTTAACAGGTAGTGTTTACCAGCAAGACATACAATGGGACGTTTTCAGTTTCTCGAAACTTATTGAAGATGAAAGGTTTATTAATGCTGCCGCATAATAATTTGATATCAGGACTAGGTATATGAACTCAACCAGCAAGCTTTTATTTTCGTCGCTGAAAAACAGTAAGAACTGGCCGGGACTGGCCGCGTTTATCATTCTGTTTATACTCACCCTGACAGGCTTAGGGCTGATTGCAACGGGTATGTACACACTCCTCTACCCCAATTTGCTCTATATCAGCATTGGTGTAGCCATACTGTTTGTTCTCTCTACACTGGCAGCTATTAATCTGTGCCTGCCTTCTATTCAGCAGTTGAAAGTGTCACTGGATAAAATGGAATTACAAAACAGACACAATCAAGATGCGATTCTTCGATTACTGGATGAAATGGGTGATCTGGCTGATGGTGATCTTACCGTCAGTGCCACAGTGACAGAGGACATTACAGGCGCTATTGCTGATTCCGTTAACTACACTATAGACGCATTGAGAAGTCTGGTTGAGCAAATTAATTCTACCACCATGCAGGTTGCTTCTGCAGCGCAGGAAACACAAGCAACTGCCTTACATCTGACCGATGCCAGTGAGCATCAAGCACAACAAATTACCGAAGTCAGTTCGTCTATCAATCAAATGGCAGGCTCTATCGAGCAAGTATCTCGTAGTGCCAGCCAATCATCTGATGTAGCGCAACAATCTGTATCTCTGGCTATCCAGGGTAACAGTGCGGTGAAAAAAGCAATACATGGTATGGATACCATCCGTGAACAAATTCAAGAAACATCAAAACGTATCAAACGTTTAGGTGAAAGCTCACAACAAATCGGAGATATTGTTGAACTGATTAATGATATCGCTGAACAAACGAATATTCTGTCACTGAACGCCGCCATTCAGGCTGCGATGGCTGGTGAAGCTGGTCGCGGTTTTGCTGTGGTAGCGGATGAGGTTCAGCGCCTAGCTGAACGTTCCAGTAACGCCACACGCCAAATTGATGCCCTGGTTAAAACGATTCAAAGTGATACTAACGAGGCCATCAGTTCGATGGAACAAAGTACAACCGAAGTCGTTGCCGGAGCAAAACTATCACAGGATGCCGGTACCTCTCTCGAGCAAATTGAAAGTGTTTCTCACCAGTTGGCAGAACTTATCAACAATATCTCCGATAATGCCAAACAACAAGCAACGGCTGCGGTGACGACCTCTGAGAACATGAATGTTATTCAGGAAATCACTATGCAAACCTCTACCGGCACCAATGAGAGTGCAGCTTCGATTGGTCGACTTCTAGAGTTAACAAACGAACTGCGTAAGTCTGTATCTGGCTTTAAGTTACCTCGCTAAGCTTATTTGGAGATAGTCATCTAATGGCACAACTCATCAAAGGCAATTACGATGCATTAGTCTGGCTGCAAGATGAATTGCAGCAGTCTCTTGCTCATGCCTTAGCGGCCATGAATAATTTTCTCGATGGCCAGGCTGAAGAGAAGCTTCTTACCGATACTATCGAGTCTCTTTATCAGGTGAAAGGGACACTGGATATGATTAATATGTCCGGTGCGTCAATGCTGACTGAAGAAACACAAAAAGCCGTCAGAGCCCTTCAAAATAATCAGGTAACAGATACCTCAGCGGCTCAGGATGCCATTGTAAAATCGTTATTACTATTACCGAACTACATCAAACTGCTGAATAACGACTTTCTGGATCACCCACTGTCCCTGCTGGATATCATTAACGAGCTGAGAAAAGTCTGCAAAGCAGATACCAGAACTGAAATCGAGCTGTTTAATCCAACGCTTTCCATTGCTCTACCAGACAGCATTGCACCCAATCCAGCCCGAAAACTTCCAGCATTGAATATTGAACAACGTAAGTTGGGACATGTTTTCCAAGTCTTGCTACTGCAATGGTTACGTCAGCAAGATAATGACAGCCTAAGGCAAATGTATGCCATCGTGCATTTTCTTCGCTTATCCAGCCACCAAGAAAAAGTCTGCCTGTTCTGGTGGACAGCCGAAGCTTTCATTGAAGCTATTGAACACCAAGGACTGACGTCTGCCGGGCAAATAAAACCCCTAATGGGTAAATTGGTTCAACCAATTAAGCAACATAGCGAAGCCGGTGAAGCCGCCCTACAATTGGATTTTCCTGCAGACTTGGAAAAACAGCTGTTATTAGCCATTGCCAAAGCGACCAGCCGTGGCCCACATGTCACCTTACTAAAAGCGACGTTAAAACTGTATTTCTTTGATCAACGTTCCCGTATCTATGGAATGAGTGACAATGCGCTGGGTGATGCTCACCTTGCTTTGCTTGAGCAACTTCAGGATATAAAAGAACAGTTAAATCAACACGTTCATGATGGCGATGTTGATATTGATGTGATTGAGTCGACATCAAAACAATTACAAAGCATGTCAGACACACTGGCTTTACTTGCCGAATATGAAGCCAGCAATCTATTACATCATCAGGTAGAGCAACTCAATGCGATAAGCAGTCGCGGTGATATTCCCAGTGAAGATGACTTAACGCAACTTGCCGATAGCTTATTACAGGCAGAAGCCCTACTGGCATCAACGACACAGGCAAACGTCAGTGACCAGTTGCGCCAAACAGTCATGACCGAATGTTTGCTAGAGCTGAGTAATATCAAAGAAACACTAACATTAATGGAGCGATCAGAACGCTATGTTGATGGCTTAGGAGAAACAGAACAACAGTTAAGTTTGATTGCAGGCAGTCTTGATATGCTGGACCAGGCTGCTGCGGCCGAGATCGTGAAAATGACATCGGAGACACTATCTGATTATCACGCGGGGGAGAAAACCTTCTCGGCGATTAAGCTGCAACGTTTGGCCGATATCATTGCTTGCTGCGAATTATACATGGAGGGCGTGCGTCATCACGGACAGGCTGATGACGATTATCTGGCAACAGCTAAAACCAAACTGCTGCAGTTCGATAATGAATATGAAACAGCGACTGATGAAGACGTCATAATTGACACAGAGACTTCCGCCGAACCTGCGCTATCCGTTGAGGATGAGCGTATTGAGCCATATGACTTTATCGATGATCCTGTTCTTTCTGGCGATGATACCGTTCATTCATCCCCAGTCGAGGTATCAACTGACCAACCCAACATTGCCGGCACAGATTCAGGCGCTGACGCAGACTGGCATTTTGCTGAGGGTATTGATGCTGAAGTAGCTGCTATCTTCATTGAAGAAGCCACAGAAGTGTTACAGGAATTAGCGCACCACATTCCTGCCTGGATTCAACAGCAGGATCAGGCAGCATTAAATGAAACAAGGCGTCACTTCCATACGCTTAAAGGCAGCGGACGTATGGCAAAAGCTCAGGTCATTGCCGATCTTTGCTGGGCTGTTGAAGATGTGTTGAATCACGTCATTGAGGGCAGCCGAGACGATAATGATCTTGTCAAAAAATTAGTACAAGACAGTTATCAACTCTTACCAGAGCTACTGTCACGTTTCACTCAAGCAGATACCTGTTCGCCAGATAACATCGATGCGTTGTATGAACTAAAAGAAAGGTGCTTAAATCCCTTACTCAAAGAAGTAGAAGCGCAAAGACAGCAGGACCAACGCACCTCTGTTGAACGTTATATCCAAATTCGTCAAGCACGTGATGCAGCAAGGTTAGATGTCGATTTAGCAACGTATCAGGCACAGCAAGATGCGCAATATTTCCCGGACAAACCTGTTTTTGAAATAGATCCCATTCTGCCTACGGGCGTCGAACGATATATTCGTAAGAAGTGGGGGCTTGAGAAGCATCAAAGTCCACTTATGACCAGCGTTGAAAGCTACATACAGCGTTTGCATACAGAGCATGAAACAACCACTACTGAACCTCAACAAACGGGTGTCGCACGCTATATTGCCCAGCAGGATCGTTTAAAAGAAATTGAGGCATTCCGCACAAGTATTCCTGCAGAAGAAGTACTGTCCCCCATAAGCTCTGTTGACCGTTACCTGATTCAACGTGCTCAAGACAACACATCTGTCGATCAATACATCAAAGCAAAAACATTATCTGAACAGGAAGCGGATGAAATTGCAGAAGAAGAGCATAATGAGTTGCTCAATATCTTTGCGGCAGAAGCACAACAACATATTTCAACACTGAAGCAAAGCCTCAACGATATCGCTTTTTCCAGACAAATCACCTCGCCAGTTTTACGCTCGGTTCACTCATTAAAAGGCTGTGCCAATATAGCCGGCATAAAAACCATGGCGATGATTGCCACAGAAATGGATCAAGCTGTTAAGCAACTCCATATGAACGATACTGTGCTTGATAATCATCAGATGACGTTGATGCATGAGGTGGTTGATGGCCTAGACAAACTGCTTGAACACGTGATGAATCAGAGCGAACAGCCTGACCTGATCACATTATCATCCTATATCTCTGAACTCACACCGTCTGGAGAAACGGCACTGGCACCAGTCATTGATCCTGAGTTTCTGATGATCTTGCTGGAAGAAACGGATGAACTCCTTGAAGATTACACCAAGCAATTAAAACAGTGGCAATTGGTGCCCACGGATCAGGACAATCTGCTTGCCATTAGTTCAACCTTGCGGCAGTTAGAGCAAACGGCATCCGATGCACAACAAACCCTCATTGCTAACACGTATGCCAGCCTGAACAAGCTCATTAATCAATGCCATCCTCAAGATATTGGTTTAAATGCCTTACTGGAACAGGGGTATGAGCAGTTAAACCAGTTTATTGAAAGCTTATTACAGAATAAGCCGCTTTCCACCTCTGCCGATTTTTCTGCTCGGGTTGATAACTACCTAGCTCAAAAAACACGTCATCAGCAGGATATGGGCTTGGATGAAACAGACTACGCCATACCTGCAGATATGGATGATGACTTGCTGTCAGCCTTTGCCGCAGAAGCACAAGAGCTACTCGACTCAAGCAGTCAAATCATCAAAGCCTGGGTGAGCCATACTCATACTGAACAAGATATATTGCAGCTCCAGCGTGACTTACACACGCTAAAAGGAGGCGCAAGGCTGACGGGTATTTCACCTATGGCCGATTTGACGCATCAAATCGAAACATTAGTGTTGGCCGTCAGCGATGGCTTACAAGAAGCCGATGAGGATTTCTTTGATTTACTGCAACGCTGTCAGGATAAGCTGGCGGAAATGCAGGAACAATTAGCCAATCACCAGCCGGTGAAAACGGCATTATCTTTGATTGCCGAGATATCCACACGCACGGAAGGCCAAGATTTACATATTGAAGACAGACCGCTACCTGCACCAGAAAAAGTTAGACAAGCAGAAAGAGATATTGATACCACGTCCGATATATTACCCGTCAGCCCGATTCAAACCGATACCCCACCAGCGCCTCAACATGTCGAGCAAGTCAGAGTTCGTGCTGATCTTCTGGATTATCTGACAAACTTTGCCGGCGAAGTCAGTATTTCGCGTGATCGGGTGACGCAACAACATATAGCACTGCGTCAGCAACTTCACGAAATGGAAGAGACGGTTGCTCGTTTACATGATCAGCTGCGTAATTTGGAAATTGAAACGGAAACTCAGATTTTGTTCCGTTATGAAGATGAACGACTCAAGAATGAATCGGATTTTGATCCATTAGAGTTGGATCGTTTTTCCATGATTCAGCAGTTATCTCGAGGGCTAACTGAAAGCGTCATTGATTTACATGACATCAGTCACTCGATGGATACCTTGGTCAGGGAAACTGATGCAATTCTGTTGCAGCAGTCACGGCTTAATACCGACTTACAGCAAGGTCTGATGACCACCCGTTTGCTACCTTTCAGTGGCATTGTTGGTCGGCTTGAACGCATCGTCAGACAAACAGCATCTGAGTTAGGTAAAAAAGTCGAGTTAAAAATTCGAGGCTCTGAACTCGATATCGATAGAACGATTCTTGACCGCCTTGTCGCCCCATTGGAGCATATTCTTCGTAATGCGATTGCGCATGGAATTGAAGATAGCGAAGATCGGCTCAACCACGGTAAAGCAGCTAACGGTTTGCTGTCATTAGTTATCACACGTGAAGGTTCAGAAATTGTCATCAATATCAGTGATGATGGACAAGGAATCAATATCGATAAGGTGCGAGAAAAAGCCTTATCCATGAACCTTATCAACCATCATGATATGCCATCAGAAGATGAGCTGATTCAGCTGATTTTGAGCTCAGGCTTTAGTACCGCAGACAATATATCTCAGCTTGCTGGCCGAGGTGTTGGCATGGATGTTGTCAGCAATGAAATCCGCGGTATGAAAGGCCGTCTTAGTATCAAATCTGAACGAGGCAAAGGTAGTACATTTACAATTCGTCTGCCATTAACCTTGTCTGTCATCCAGGCCTTATTAATTCGGATTCAGGATGAACAGTACGCCCTGCCTTTAAATACCATCACGGCAGGTGAACGTATCAGCGTTCGTGACATCAAATTAATGTTGGGCACACATAAACCGCATTATGATTTTCAGGGTGAAAAATACCGGTTTATGCCGCTGAGTTCATTGCTCGATAAACCACTATCATTGTCTGATAATCTGAAACATCAAATGCCGCTGCTTCTGTTCCGCTCTGGTGACTTACGCATTGCCTTGTTAGTGGATGATATTGTCAGCAACCGCGAAATTGTCATTAAATCTGTCGGTACACAACTTGGTCATATTACAGCCATCAACGGCGCCACCATTCTTGGGGATGGTCGGGTGGTCTTTATATTGGATATACCCACACTGATGGATAGTAGCCAGAATATTTCTCTGGATACTGACGATGCGATTAACCTTGAACGTGAACTCGAACAGTTACAAGACAGACTGCCAACCGCGATGGTCGTCGATGACTCTATTACCATGCGCAAAGCGACAGGCAATCTTTTACGTCGTATCGGCTTCGAAGTCATGACAGCTCGTGATGGCGTTGATGCGCTATCGCAATTACATGAGCAGAAGCCCGACATTATTCTGTTAGACGTTGAAATGCCTCGCATGGATGGCTTTGAGTTCGCCTCAATTGTACGTAATGACCAAGAATTCAGGCATCTTCCAATTATCATGATCACCTCAAGAACAGGGAATAAACATCGTGAAAGAGCCCTGGAAATCGGTGTGAATGCCTATTTGGGCAAACCTTACCAAGAAGAAGAACTCATCTGGCAGATGCAGAAATTGCTGGGTAAAGTCAGTTTTCAGGAAACCACACAGTAGATGTCAGATATGGAAAAACCTGCCCAAGCTCAATTCGTGCACTGCATGCTGATTCCACTGCAGAAACATTACCTACTGCTGCCAAACAGCACGATAACGGAAGTGCTTCCAAAAGCAACGATTAAACAAGCGGCCACGAAGATGACTCCTTGGTTAGAGTGGGTCGAATGGCAACAAAAAAAATTAGCTGTTGTCGATCTTGAGACTTTACTCAAGCAAAATATAGAAACACTTTATCCTGCTAACAAACTGTGCATTATCGAAGGCATTAATGCTGATGCCGATATTGGGTTTTATGCGATTCCTTGCACAGGTTCACCACAACTCATTACGCTAAACGCTTCGGCGCTTAAAATGACACACGACCAGAACAACTCTGATTATCTGTATTGCCAAATAAAAGTGGGTAATAAAGTGGCCTTTATTCCTAATCTTGATACGCTGGAAATCGCCATAAAGAACGCAAATTTATCAGCTAAAAACGATTGAAAAATTATCATCTATTTACGTCATCAATCGCACTCATATTTTCTTTACAGATAGGCTGATTTTGTCTACGTATATGGTTTAAGATAGGCCTCATGAACATTATCAAAACACTGCCGTTTTTCATTCTCTGTCTACTGATGAGCCCACAGGCTTATAGTGATAATGCTGTGCAACTAACTGAACAACGACAGTTGTTCCAGCAAGCAAAAAAAGCGTTACAAGATAATCAAATATCACGCTATCAAATGCTACATAAACAACTTGATGGCTATCCACTACAAGGTTATTTACAGTATCTATATCTGAATGGACGCCTGAGTCAGGCCAGCAACGCTTCTGTCAGCGAGTTTTTAAAGAAAGAAGATGGCAGTTTCTATGCTGAACGTTTACGTATGTTTTGGCTAAATAAGTTAGCTCAACAAAATCGTTGGTCCGACTATTTGAGTTTTTACCAGCCTCCACAATCAGCAGCAAGGCAGTGCTATTACCTGCAAGCATTACTAGCCTCGGGTCAGAAACAAAAAGCTTTTGAACTTACGCCTGAGTTATGGCTGGTCCCCCACTCACAAGAAAAAGCCTGTGATCCTGTATTCTCAGCTTGGGAAGCGGCGGGTTTGTTAAACAATGATTTACGCTATCAACGTATGATGCTGGCCTTGCGTGCCAATCAATTCTCAATGGCGACTTATCTAGCTAAATCAACCGCCAATCCAGTAGACAATCAGCAATTGGTGAAACAGTGGCAAGCGATACATAATAATCCCCTCTCTGTATTCAACGGGCTTGCCAAGAATAGCTCATTAAGCGCTGATACGGCCCTCAATCGTGAAATGATTATTCATGGTTTGCAACGACTAGCCAGACGTTCGCCGGAGCAAGCATTCACTAGCTGGTCAAACATTAAAACGCGCTACAATTTTAGCCAACAAGATACGATTGAAGCTAGAAAAGCGATTGGAAAATGGGCCGCACTTAACCGTGATAAAAAAGCCTTGCGTTACTTTGGTGATATTCCGGGTGGTGAATGGCAGGTGCGTGCCGCATTGTGGCAAAAAGACTGGAAAGCCGCTGAGAAAGCTATCAAATTGATGAATATTGATGAGCTGGGTACAACACGCTGGCAATATTGGTTAGGCAGAAGTCAGGAAGCACTAGGGAAAAAGCAAGCTGCTAATCAAACATTTTCAGCCATTTTAGGTAAGCGCGATTATTACTCTTTCTTGGCTTCTGATCATCTAACCCAGCCTTATAAAATGAATCACCGCCCTATACCGGTGACTCAACAAGACATGGCAGCGTTAAAAAAACAATCTGCAATCCAACGCTTACATGAGTTCTATATACAAGGTATGCACTTGGAAGCACGCAGAGAGGCTTACCATTTGAAACAAACGCGGCCGGACCGTGAACTTCAAATGATTGCGATGCTGACTCACGAATGGGGTTGGCATAATCAAACCATCGCCTTATTGGGTAAAGCCCAATATTGGGATGCTTTAGATTTACGTTTCCCTGTCGTTTATGATGATGCCATGCGTCAGGCCAGTAAAGCACAAGGTTTAGATCCGTCATGGTTACTAGCCATCGCTCGTCAGGAAAGTGCGTTCAACCCAGAAGCCCGCTCACATGCTGGTGCAATGGGACTAATGCAGCTGATGCCCGATACTGGTCGCCTGATTTCTAAACTGATTAATCGTCCATTAAAACAGCTTAACGAACTGTATCGTCCAGAGCGTAATATCGAACTAGGTAGTGCTTATTTACGTCGCATGTATGATGAGAATCAACAAAATCCTGTATTAGCCACTGCCGCCTATAATGCAGGACCACATCGTGTCAGTAAGTGGTTACCTGATAATTCACTTGATGCTGATATTTGGGCTGAAAATATTCCATTTAATGAAACCCGGCACTATGTCCAAACGGTCATGAGCTATGCAGCTATTTTTGATAGTCAACGTAACCAATCAATTAAACCGTTGTCAGAAAGAATGCCTAGAATAAAATCGGAGTAAGGTCGTTATCGACACGATAAAAACGTATCTTGTTGGCGGTTGTGTTAGAGACAAACTGCTCGGAAAACCTGTCAAGGATCGTGATTGGGTAGTCGTTGGTGCCTCAACCAACTATATGTTGGAAAATGGTTACAAACCAGTAGGGAAAGACTTTCCCGTGTTTCTTCATCCTAAGACGCAGGAAGAGTACGCACTTGCCAGAACTGAACGCAAATCAGGACATGGTTATCAGGGATTTACCGTCCATGCTTCGCCAGACGTCACCTTAGAAGATGATCTCGCACGTCGTGATTTAACCATCAATGCCATTGCCGAATCACTTGATGGTGAGCTTATCGATCCCTTCAACGGCATTCGTGATCTTGAACAAGGCATTCTCAGGCATGTATCACCTGCTTTTGTAGAAGATCCTGTTCGGGTACTACGTATCGCTCGTTTTGCAGCTCGCTTCAATTTCACTATTGCCGATGAAACTCAACAGCTAATCAAACAAATGGTAGCCAGTGGCGAACTTGAACACTTGGTGGCTGAACGGGTCTGGCAAGAGTTATCAAAAGCATTACAAACAGAACAACCTTCCGTATTTTTCACTAGCCTCAGACAGGTGAATGCGCTATCCACTTTATTCCCTGAAGTGGATCGTCTGTTTGGTGTGCCACAAATACCCAAATGGCACCCTGAAGTCGATACTGGTGTGCATGTGATGATGGTTATCGATCAGGCTGCAAAGTTAACCGAAGACCTGGCTGTCAGATTTTCTGCTTTATGCCACGATCTGGGTAAAGGTCTGACACCTAAAGATATACTGCCCAGTCATGCCGGTCATGAAGCGACAAGTATTAAACTGACCCAACAGTTATGCCAGCGCTTGAGAGTACCTAAAGATATCAGTTCGCTTGCCGCAAAAGTCGCAGAGTTTCATACCGATGTTCACTTATTATTTGAGCTTGATGCCAGTCGGGTTTTAGAGGTGCTTGAAAGTTTGGATAGCTTCCGCCGTCCTCACCGGTTTGAACAGTTTTTATTGGCAGGTGAAGCGGACTTTCGTGGTCGACCAGGGTATGAAACCGCCGCTTATCCTGAAAAAGATGCCTTTTCGGCTTGTTATCAACACGCTGCCGAGGTCGATATCAAACCATTACTTGATCAAGGTTTAGCAGGCGAGCAAATCAAATCGGCAATTCGCCAACATAGACTCAATGCAATTGAGGGGGTCTTATCCCACTACCGAGCAGCGCCATGACCTTGCATAAGCCAGCCCTTCATCACGTATAATCTAATGAACCTTTTTTTCGACTCTATCTATAGGACGTTACAATGAGCACAGACATTTCAGCCAAATGGACCAGTGTAAACGCTGCCTGCCAACCATTAGTGGATGCCTTAATTGATAATGCTGAAGCATTACAACTTGAAATCAGCACCTTAAGCAATGGCACTCGGGTGGTTGATGCTGGCATTAACTGTAACGGCGGGCTGGAAGCCGGACGTCTTATTGGTGAAATTTGTATGGGTGGGCTGGGTACGGCCACCATGGGTACCAACAGTGGCTTTGCCAACTGGCCATGGTCAGTTAATGTACATGCTAAGACCCCCGTTTTAAGTTGCCTCGGCAGTCAATATGCCGGATGGAGCTTATCTCATAAAAGCGAAGACAGTAAGTTCTTTGCTTTAGGCTCTGGCCCCGGTCGTGCGCTGGCAGCTAGAGAAGAAATTTTCAAAGAGTTTGGTTACAAAGACGAAGCTGAATCAACCGTCATTGTTCTGGAAGTGGATAGTTTCCCGCCAGTAGAAGTGGCTGAAAAAGTGGCCAATAACTGTGGTATTAAGCCTGAAAACCTCACGTTCATCTTGACGCCTACCTCGAGTCTGGCTGGTGTGATGCAAATTGCTATCCGTGTCCTGGAAGTCGCCATGCATAAAGCACACGAACTGCATTTCCCGTTAGAAAAAATTGTTGATGGTTATGGCTCAACGCCAGTCGCGCCTCCAGGTGGTGACTTTATGACTGCCATGGGCCGCACTAATGATGCGATTTTATTTGGTGGCCAAGTACATTTATTTGTTGATGCTACAGATGAAGAAGCGAAAGATCTGGCTGAAAAAATGCCTAGTAATACTTCATCAGACTATGGCCGTCCCTTTGCCGACATCTTTAAATCTTATGAATATGACTTTTTCAAAATTGATGGCATGTTGTTCAGTCCAGGTAAAGTGATTGTGACTAGCACAAAAACAGGTAAAAGCTTCACTGCTGGTGAGCTGAATCAGGAATTACTCAATCTTTCTTTCGGACTTTAAATCACTATGGCGTCAAACCGCCTTGTTATTTTTAACGATACCCACGGCTGGCACAGTGAACAATTAACACATTCACTGAGCCAGTTTGGTATCGAAGCAGTGTTAACAGACTTAGCGGCATGTCGAATCGATCTAGACTCCCCGACCGGTTTGTTTATTCCCGGCTTTGAGAATGAATTACCCGCCGCCGCAATGGTTCGAGGTATTGCGCCAGGTTTTCTCGAACAAATCACCCTTCGCATGGATGTCCTGCATACCTTAGCTGAATTGGGAATTCCTGTTTTTAACCCAGCAACGGCTATCGAATACACGGTAGATAAAGCCAGAACATCATTACGCCTGCATCAGGCTGGATTGAGCACGCCAAGAACCTGGGCATGCGAAGACAGCAATATGGCCAAACAGATCATTACCCGAGAATTGAATATGGGTAATAAAATCGTGATGAAACCGTTATTCGGCTGCCAAGGTAAAGGTATCACCTTAATCGAAGAATTATCGCAATTCGAACAACTTCCTCCTGTTGGTGGTGCTTATTATCTGCAGGAATATATTGCACCAGAACTTGAAGGTATCTGGCAGGATTGGCGTCTATTGGTCATTGATAATGAAGTCTGCGCCGCCATGAGCCGACGCGCCAATAAATGGATAACCAATTTTGCTCAAGGAGCCAGCTGTTTTGCTACCACGGTCACCGAAGAGATGAGGCAATTAGCTGTCAAAGCGACGGCAGCAGTGAATGCAGACTATGCCGGTGTCGATCTGATCAGGGATAAAAATGGACACTTTACCGTGTTAGAAGTGAACAGTGTTCCAGCTTGGAAAGGACTCTATCAAGCTACCGGAACGGATGTGGCTATGCACCTGGCTAAAGCATTAGTCAAACGTATTGAACAAAAACAAGCGACCCATGCTCTCTGAGTCAGATTTAAAAGACGCTGTATTCTGGGCCTGTGAGCAAGAGGTCTCTGCCCCCAAACCCGGTAATGTTAATGTCATCAGTGATGGGCATAATATGGTGGTGGAAGATTTTATTAAAAGTGCTCACGCTATCGCCCCGGTTATGGCAAAACCTGATTTGACCGTAGGTGAACGTATTCTGCAATCGATTCAGGCAACCCGACGTGTTGTCAACTGCAATACCAACTTAGGTATTGTTTTACTGTTTGCACCACTGTGTCAGGCTGTTCAGTCGTGTGAAACCTTTGACGAACTTCCAGAACGTCTTCAAGTCGTACTCAATAATCTGACTGTAGATGATGCCATCGATTGCTACCAAGCCATTCGTTTAGCTGAAGCGGGTGGACTAGGTAAACAAGACCAACAGGATATCAGCGCAGTACCAACCATTACCTTGCTTGAAGCGATGGATTTAGCAAAAAATCGTGATCAAATTGCCCAGCAATATATCAATAATTTCAACACGCTATGGGATCTGAGTTTGCCATCATTGACAAAAGCGATAAATTCTGGGGAAAGTGTTGAATGGGCAACGGCTTTCGCGTATCTTAAGTTGTTATCGAAGGCGTTGGATAGCTTGATATCCCGTAAGCAATCCACTGCGCTGGCAACCAAAGTCAGTGAGAGAGCAAAACAGTTTGTGATCCAAATAGAAGAAACGGGTACTGTAGAGACCCATTTTGATGCACTCACTCACTGGGATAAAGAATTAAAAGAGAAAGCAATTAATCCAGGGACATCGGCTGATCTTATTGCAGCCACCTTGTTGCTTTATAAATTTAAGCAATTGCTTTCTTTTAATGAATTTCAGTACCACGAAGCATTTAGCGGACGGCACTGAGCAGGTGATACGTTCCTTTATTACGTATAAACCCTTCCTTTCACAATAAGGAGGGAAAAAAATGAGCCTTTTTGACAATTTTTTTGGAACAGGAAAATATAACATGCCAGTTATCGATCGCGTACTTGTAGGTGAATCATTGGTCATCGAAGATGGTGACTTAGACAACGTTGCACACATTGACTTAATCATGGGTCCACGTGGTTCTGCAGCAGAAGATGCCTTCTGCCGTACTCTCACCGACCAGAAACAAGGGGTTAATGGCTTGTTGGCTGTTGTTGCGCCTAACTTAATGGTTAAGCCTGCAACTGTAATGTTCAACAAAGTCACCATCAAAAACATGAAACAAGCCGTTCAAATGTTCGGCCCAGCACAGCGTGGTGTTTCACTTGCTGTTGCTGAATGTGTTGAAGATGGCACTATCCCAGCTGGTGAAGCTGATGATTGCTTTATCTGCGTTGGCGTATTCATTTCTCCAACTGCTGATAGCGATGAAAAAATCCAAGATTGGAACTATCGCGCTACTAAAGAAGCTATCAAACGTGCTGTTGCTCGTGAGCCAAAAGCGGCTGACGTTGTTGCACAATACAAATCTAGCGAACACCCATTTGGTGCTAAGTAAGATTTAAGCTTACATACATCACTCTTCTACGGAAGAGTGATGTCCCTGCTTAATCGTTCTATAGTCGAGCGACCTAATTTACCAGTGTGCAATGTACTGGCTACTAATACCCCTGTGGCACCTATTTGTGCTAACTGACTTAAATCAGCTTCATCACGTACTCCACCCGCAGCATACCATTTCACGCATTCTTGCTCTTTCATTAATGATTTGAGCCAGTCAAAGTCTGGTCCTTTGTCTGTACCTACATTATCTAAGCTCATGGCTATACATGTTTGTGTCCAATAAGCTGGCTCTTTTGCTATTTCTTCACTGCCCAAAATGGATCCAGACTTCTTGTCCAGAGACAAAATTGACTGTTGTCTGACATGCGGCGCTTTTAACAATTGCAGATCTGTCAGCGTTTCACTTCCAAGGACAAGACGTAATTGTGGCGACATCGGATAATATGAATACGCACTCATCTCAGTAATACCAGCATCAAGCCAGAGGCTCAGTTGTGGAAATGTGTCGATTAAATGTTGATATTGTTGAGGCGTATGTTGTTTTTGCTCAATCGCATCGAGATCGGCAATGTAAAGCTGTTTGAACGGGTACCACGCGAGTAAATCATCAATGACTTGCTCTGGCTTCACAGACTGAGTTAATAATGACTTTAGTGGCTGATAGTTTGCTCTTTCGCCACCCCGTGCATGCACAACAATACCATCACGAATATCAATGACAGGTATAATATTCATAGTTCTTAATATGTCCGCTTAAATGACAATTTTTATATACGAACATTTTACCAGTGGCGCGTTATCAGAAACGGTTTTTTCCGCTGGTTTGATGCACGAAGGTGAATTAATGCTGGCAAGCATTTGTCAGGATTTACAGGCATATAATCATCACATCGCCATTATGCGAGATGAGCGGCTTCCAGCTTTACCCTTCTCGACAGAACGTATAACCACCTACCCCATCCAAACTAAGAAGCAATTCAATCAGACTTGGTTACAATGCCAGCAACGCTATGACCTGTTTCTCATTATCGCGCCTGAAACGGATTTGATATTGTTTGATTTAATACAAAGTCTCGAACAACAATCCAAAACCATCCTCAACTGCCGTACTGAGGCTATTCTTTTATGTACTGATAAATACCGAACTTATCAGCAATTTAAAGCTTATCAGATAAAGACACCTGTCACCTTCACAGCCGATGAATGGCTTTGCAAAGATCACCATGATCACCATCAGTGGGTCTTAAAACCCATGGATGGTGCCGGCTGTGAGGACACGTATGTATACAACAGTATTGATGCCAGACATCAGCTTTTAACCTTAAACAAAGACCGGTTTATCGTTCAGCCATATATTTACGGTGACAGCCTAAGCTTGAGTCTGTTTATGACAGGTGAAAAGTCTCACTTACTATCCGTCAATATTCAGCATGTAAAAAAACATCAGCAACAGCTGCACTTAGACGCATTTGAAGCCCAACGATTTGATATGCTGTCCATTGAGAAAGCACAAGAAATCGCTGAACAGATTCGTATAGCAATCCCCGGGCTATGGGGCTTCGTTGGTGTTGATCTTATCAAAACTGACAACGTCATTTATGTAGTAGAAGTCAATCCGCGACTGACCACAACCTATGCAGAACCAGCCATGCGAAGCCAAACAAATCCTGCAAGATTATTGAATACACACATACAAGCACTCAACCATGACAACACAAACTAATATGGCATTTTGCGGCTGGGATATTGGTGGCGCACATCTTAAAGTGGCTTATGCTGATGCAACGGGAAATTTACTACATGTCTTTCAACTCCCCTGCGCCTTATGGAAAGGCATTGATGCCCTGAATGAAAGCATCAGATCTGCCCTTGCTCTATTACCCAAAGCTACGGCTGGTCATTACATTACTATGACAGGAGAACTCGTAGATGCCTTCCCTGATCGCCAAGAAGGAGTGAAAGCGATTGTCGAAACTATTGACGCTCACCTCAATAACAGTGACGTGCGTTTCTTTGCTGGTCAGGCAACTTGGCTAACAAAAAATCAAGCGATTGAGCAATGGCAGAATATTGCTTCAATGAACTGGCAAGCAAGTGCATTGCTTGCTGCTCAACATATTGAACAGGCGGTATTCATTGATATCGGCAGCACGACCTGCGATATCATTGGGATTGATCGTCACCAAGTTTCGGCAACAGCCACAACCGATTATGGACGACAATGCTCGGGCGAGCTGGTCTATACCGGTGCGATACGAACACCGTTAATGGCGATAAGTGATGCTGCCCCATTACACGGCAATCGGGTTTCCCTGGCTGCAGAATGGTTTGCCAGTAGTGCTGATATCTGGCTGATATTGAATCAACTCAATGAGAGCGATATTCAAGATAGTAGTACTGATGGCCAGCCATGGACTCAAACGCATAGCCAACAACGGTTAGCCAGAATGTTGGGCTCTGACGCCCGTGATGCCACCGACGCACAATGGCAGAATGTAGCCGCTTATTTTGCTGAGAAGCAAATGCAACAGATCCTTAATGGCTGCTATCAAGTATTAAGTCAATTTCCTGATTGGCAACCATCAAGTCCGATTATAGGTGCAGGAATTGGGCAATTCATCGTCGAGAAATGCGCATCACGACTCAATCGTCCTTATGTGGATTATGCTGCCTTCTGTCAGCATCATCCTGATGCTGCATCCTATGCTCCCGCTACGGCATTAGCGCTTCTTGCTGCACAGCAGTTATCGTAAAATAACATGATGAACTCTGAATACCCACGTTTAACCACTGAACTCCCTTATCTTGAAGATAGCGCTGAGCTTTTTTGCCGTATCCGTCACTTTCCTTGGCCAGTGATGCTGGATAGTGCCAATACTTCACCCGATATTGGCCGCTTTGACATTCTGGCTGCTGCCCCATTTATGACATTAGAAACGACTGATGGCACAACAGTGATCTCAGAGAGTCAGAATAAAAAAACGGTGACATCCGACCCCTTTCTACTGCTCAATGATCTTTTACAGCGCTACAAACAAGACACAACATCATTACCTTTTACCGGTGGTGCGATTGGCTACTTTGCTTATGATTTAGGTCGCTATCTGGAGACACTACCAGCAGTGGCTGAAGATGCTGAACAGATTCCAGACATGGCAGTGGGCATTTATGACTGGGCAGTCGTCGTTGATCACAAGTTGAAACGTAGCTGGCTGGTTAGTCATGGTCTTGATCCTCATACAGAGGATAGATGGTCAGACTTGCTCAAAACCTTGAACTCCTTAGCTGACAAGCAAGCAAGAACATTCAATATCACCAGTCGATTAAAAAGTAACTTCGATACGACATCGTATAAGTCAGCTTTCAAAAAAATAAAAAACTACATTACTGAAGGCGATTGTTATCAGGTTAATCTGGCAAAGCGGTTTGAAGTTAATGCTGAAGGTGATTCATGGTTAGCCTATCAGGCTTTAAGAAAACAAAATTCAGCGCCCTTTTCAGCCTATTTTGATACGGGTAGCGTCTCTGTATTAAGCTCTTCACCTGAACGCTTATTGCGTGTTGAGGGAACACGGGTAGAAACAAAGCCTATCAAGGGAACAAGACCTCGCGATCGCCATAATCCTGAAAAAGATCGATTGCTTGCTGAGTCACTTCAAAACAGCCTAAAAGATCGTGCAGAGAACTTAATGATTGTCGACCTGCTAAGGAATGATATTGGTAAGGTTTGTGAGCCGGGAAGTATTCAGGTCCCTCACCCTTTTGCATTGGAGAGCTTTGCCACTGTCCACCACCTCGTGAGCACGATTACAGGTACCTTGGCCAAGACAGAGTCAGCGGTGACTTTACTCAGAGCATGTTTCCCTGGCGGCTCTATAACTGGCGCGCCAAAACTACGAGCAATGGAAATTATAGAAGAGCTTGAACCCCAACGTCGCGGTGTCTACTGTGGAAGCATCGGCTATATTGGTTTTGATGGTAATATGGATACCAACATTACTATTCGCACCATGGTATTCAGTGATAATCGTCTAAGATTCTGGGCTGGAGGCGGAATTGTGGCAGACTCTGATGCAGATGAGGAATACCAAGAAGTGCACGATAAAGCAGCAGCAATGATTAACCTAATTCAATTTTTACAATAACATGCGAATTATTAAACTGGGTGGTAGTCTTTTTCATACGCCAGAACTTAAGCAATGGCTAACATTATTAAGTCGAGCCAGCGAATACGAAACCGTGATCATCGTACCTGGCGGTGGCCCTTTTGCTGATGAAGTTCGGCATGCTCAACGTTTACACCGCTTTAGTGATGCGACAGCACATCATATGGCCATCTTAGCCATGTCACAATTTGGTTTATTAATAAAAGATCTAGCACCGAATTGTCGCCCTTTCTACTACCCAGGTGAGCAACAGACAACGCTATTGAAAAATGGTTTATATATCTGGCTTCCCGATCATAGAGTATTGTCTGTAGCAGAGTTAAAACATAGCTGGAATATTACTTCAGATAGCATGGCCTTGTGGCTGAGTCAGTCACTCAAGGCGGATGAGCTCAGCATCATTAAACGCAGTACCGTTATTTCTAGTCAGATAAGATCTTTAATTAATCATAACGTCCTGGACAGTGGCTTTCTGCCCTTATTCCATCAACAGCCCGTTATGACACGCCTGTTTCACTTTCAACAGCAAGCCTTGTTTCCCGACAAAGGTCTTGTACTGCAATGAACAAACATGAAACATAACTACGATGCTGAGGATGGAATAAACCAGACAGCACAAGCAGGTAATGCACGGGAAAATCTTTCGTCTGATATCAGTTATCAGGATCTTGTCGAAGAGGCCAGCCGTTACCAGAATGCATGTTGGGCAGCTCATATGACACCCGATCTGGCACCATACAGTCAGTTAGGCATGCAGTTGGCATTGCACCATCATGGCAATCTATTATCTCCTGAGCTTTATCCCAAACTCAAACAAGCTGAAACAGAACTTCGTTACACGCTGGCAGAAGAGTTTGGATTTACTTACACCCAATTTACTCATGGTGGAACATTCTCAAACCTACAAGCTTTATGGCAGGCGAGAAAGCAGTCAGACACGAATAAAAACGTGATTTATGGCAGTGAAGCGTGCCATTATTCCATAGCCAAAGCCTGTGATATTCTCGGTATCACTTTTGAAGTAATTGAATGTAACGAGCGTCAACAAATCCACCTCGCCTCATTAGAAGAAAAATGTGCAGAGACTGCACCACTCGCCATTATTGCTAATATGGGAACCACAGCCACGGGGGCTATGGATCCCATCGAAGAGATAACAGCAATTGCGGCTAAATATGACTCATGGTTACACGTGGATGGCGCCTGGGGAGGCTTTATGCTTTTACAGGCTAATGAGCTTAAACAACTCATATCGAAAGTCGATAGCTTGAGTTTCGACCCCCATAAAGCATTATTCCAACCTAGACCATGCAGTCTTTTATTTAGCCATCAAGCCCCAGAATTGATGAGTGCGATTGATTACCTATCAGAGCCGCCCGAGATGACCATTGGTGGTTCTTATGGAGGAGAGGTTTTTCTTCCCTTATGGTTAAACTGGAAGCTGCTGGGCAAAACATGGTTTATTGAAAAAATGGCTTATCGTCTTGCACAAGCAGCACATTTTACCGAAGCACTTGAACAAGCTCAGTGTAAAGTGATCAATCATGGGACAGGTATTGTCTGCTTCAAGCTCAACCAGGATCATGATTTAACATCATTAATTAAAAATGGCACCATTTCTACTATTAAATTAAATCAAACCTTGTATTATCGTGTCGTTTTTGCAGGACTCGATACAAGCGCAGACAATATTCTTAGGGTGCTACGCCCTTTTCTTTGATTTGTTTTTGTACACTATCAAATCGACGTAACCAGGTTGGCAAATTATTCATGGCACCAGACCACTGATTACTGGCTTTTAGGGCTGCTTGCTTGGATGG
>ERZ724569.27-NODE-27-length-64410-cov-4.842151_pt1 | contig 64410 bp, 61 predicted proteins | sample MGYA00375863_ERZ724569 | MGnify/ENA primary metagenome ERZ724569 (study PRJEB28725, sample SAMN03264850) | marine sediment metagenome | biome: marine pelagic biome; feature: marine oligotrophic desert; material: marine snow | place: Pacific Ocean:North Pacific...
AAGACAAGTTGTAAAATGGCCCTCATACTTTGTAAAGCGATGGGCAGGAAAGGGAAAAAGATAGGGAACGTGTCATGAAGGTATTGGACAAACTCACGCAGTAATCATGGGCTATACTTACCCATAAGGGAAAACACTAGCCTTAAGTCAGGAGAAAGAGATTTTGGAGCATTCATCACAACAAGGTGAAGCCAAAGAAGTCGCCGAACTTAAGGCTAAGGTGAGCTCACTTGAACGCCAATTAAAGCGTCAAAAACACGCCCGAAAAAATGCGGAGTGGTTTTTAGAAAGCTACTCCAACGACGCCTATCTTGCTAACCAAGCTTTACGTAAAGCGCTTCACGATAGTAAAAAGCGTGAACGAGAACTTCTCTATTTAAATCGCTCTGCTTCTCAACTAACGCAATCCGACAGCGGATCGGGCTTCATTTTTTCCGCCCTCAAGTCGGCGGTGGAATTCACCGATGCCTATTGCGGTATTGTGCTCATCACCTCGCCAGGAAAAGAACCTGAAATAGCGGACGATAAGGTGTGGACCCACGAGGAAGGGTGGATAGATGCCCCTGATATGGTGAGTACTATCTTGGAAGCGCTGCCTCTTTCTTACTGTGACGACTATTCTCACTGGTGTGTTAGTGCAATCGATAACCCAAGGATTGAGCAAGAGGTGAGGTTACTCCACTTTATGCAAAAGCTAGGCAAGGATGAAAACGCTTGGTTAGCATTGGTGACTAAAGACGACCATTTAGATGAAGAAATGCTGCATATCTTAGACACCACGAAACATTACCTGCAATTTGGCTTGGGTTATCAAAGCACTAAGCACGAGGTTAGGCATCAAAAAGCCGCGCTTTCATCCATGCAAGAAAACCAAGCACATTTACAAGAGAAGCTGGTTTCTGCCGATAAAATGGCCATGCTCGGACAACTAGCAGCGGGTATTGCTCATGAAATTAATAACCCCATAGGGTATGTGAGAAGTAATACTTCAGTGGCGAAAGATATCTTTAAAGATTATCAAAGTGCCCTTGGCGATATTCAAGGTTTGTGTGAGCAAGCAGGGGGCGACATCCTAGCGCGTTTTCGTGAGTTTGAAGATAGATACTCTCTAAACGAAAGTGCTGAAGCTATTGCCGAAATGTTCGAAGAGTCATCCGAAGGCATTGAACGTATTGTCGAAATAGTTAAAGCGCTTCGTAGTTTTTCATACCCGAGCGCAGGCAAGCGTAGTGCCGTAAGCCTAGTGGAAGCTGTGAATTCCGCGGTAAAACTGACAGCCAACTTACATAAGTACAAAAACAGCGTTAACTTTATTGCGCCTTCTCATGATGTGCAAGTACTAGGAAATGCTGGGCAAATTCAACAGGTATTGGTGAATTTACTTACCAATGCTATTTATGCTACACCTGAAGGGAAAAGCATTTTTATTCGCTTAGACGAGACAGATACGTTGGCCATACTCAGCGTTGAAGATCAGGGGCACGGCATGTCAAAAGATGTGATAGATAAAATGTTTACCCCATTTTTTACCACGAAACCGCCGGGGGATGGCACGGGATTAGGGATGTCTATTTCGTTAACCATTATTGAAGAGCACGAAGGCGAAATTGAAGTGGTGAGCCAAGAAAATCAAGGGACAACCGTATCGGTTTCGCTTAAACGTGCCTAATTCACCTCGGTACGTATTTGATAGAGAGTGACTTTTTAAAGATGCTACTTTAGTATACAAATTTGTGAATTGTGTTCTAGGCTTATTGTTATGCCTGACAATAACGAACAATTTGTATCACGCTGTGATAACGCTTGATGGAGATAGCGTAAACTATGAGAAGTAATCAGCCCGTCACTCAACGCGAGAACGTATTCCCTCCCCACTACCGTCTTATATCCGCTACCGACCGCCAAGGTGTTATTCAGCACTGCAACGATGAGTTTGTGGAAGTGAGTGGCTATTCCCGCGAAGAGCTTGTGGGTCAACATCATAACCTTATTCGGCACCCTGATATGCCAGCATCCGTTTTTAAAGAGATGTGGGCGACCCTTCAGGCGGGAAAAAGCTGGATGGGGCTGGTTAAAAACCGGTGCAAAAATGGCGATCATTACTGGGTGTCGGCGTTTGTGACGCCGGTGTATGAAAATGGCAATATTGTGGGCTACGAATCTGTCAGGATCGCAGCCCAAGACCATGAAAAAGAAAGAGCGCTAGGAATTTACCACCGCTTACAGGAGAATAAATCGCCGGTCAGTATGATGAGTAAAGCCGCTTCTTTACTCGCTTCCGTCTATCCAATATGGCTCATTGGTATCTTACTTGCGATAGGGGCGGGGGTTGCATACGGCGCATTCGCAGGCTTGTTAGCCCTGATGGCTTCCCTTGTTATGCTCTCATGGCAAAGTAGCGTTAGCCGCGTGCAATGGAAGGGGCTTTTAGCGTTAAGTCCCGCTAGCTACAGCAACGATATTGTGGCGCAAACCTATTATCAGGATGTGAACTATATTGCTCAAGCTAAGCTAGTACTTGCCTGTGAGCTAGCCAGAACTCGTACGGCGCTAACGCGAATTAAAGATGCTTCATTTGGGCTAGAGACAATCGCATCCACCACACATTGCCAAGCAGAAACAACCAGTGCCGCCGTAGTACAACAAAATCAGGCGACACAGCAAATTGCATCTGCCGTTACCCAAATGAGCCAAGCCATCCAAGATGTGGCTCAACGTGTGGAGGCCAATGCTGCAAGTGCGCAAACTGCAGCAGACAATGTTAAAACCGGTAATGACAAAGCTGAGCAATCCATGCAGGCTATTTTGCAGTTACGTCAAGCCGTAGAATCTATTTCTCATACAGTAACAGAACTAGCCCAATCCACCTCTGATATTGGCGAAGCTGCCAGTATTATTTCCACGATTGCCGATCAAACCAATTTGTTAGCCCTTAACGCAGCAATAGAAGCCGCTAGAGCAGGTGAACAGGGAAGGGGCTTTGCTGTGGTGGCCGATGAAGTGAGAACATTAGCCTCAAAAACACGAGAGTCCACGGATAAAATACACAACATTATTCAAGAATTAGAAGCGCGTACCGAACGCGCTGTAAAAGTGTCAACGGAAGGGCTAAGTTCAGCAGAACACGGCACCGAAATTGTTGAAGAGACTCGAGGGGCGCTTAAAGAAATTAACAATGCAGTTTCTGGTATAGCCTCTGCCACTGTTGAAATGTCGTCAGCCGTTGAACAGCAAAGTACCGTGGCCGACCATATTAATCAGCAGCTTGTAGAAGTGGCTGACGGTGCGCAAGACACCCAACAAGCCTCTGAAGCGTCACTGAAAGCCAGTAACGACCTTAAAACAACAGTAGAACAAGTGCATTCGCTTATTCTCCGTTTTAGCACTGACAAGCGCTAGACTCATTTGTGGATAGTTGCCCGCGCGAAACGTAATTCATTCACTACGTAGCGCAGGCAAATCGTTTGAAAAGCGCTTTGCTAACGGTAGGTCACCTCGCCGTGGTTAACCGTTAGCCTTTAGCTTTACCACTTCGGCGCTTTCGTCTTCTAAGACGCTCTGTGCCGTTGCACCTTTAAATATCTTAGCCACTTTATCTTTGCTTTTTGCCAACATAATAGAAAGCTCTTCAGCAAGGCTATCGTCTAAGTTAATGCCTTTCGCTTGAATGTATTCTGCTAGCTGGTCGGCAGCGTCAAGCATTTTATCGTATTGATCGGCTTCTTTTTTATCGGTAGTTACCAATTTTTCTACCCCTTTGTGTGTAACAACATACTGTGTGGTAATGGCCATGGTAGGTCCCCTGTTTTTTAAAAGACAAAAAAACTGTACAGTATTTTACTGTATAAATAAACAGTTAATTTGCGGTTTATACACGTATTTGGTCGCCTAGCGAATATCAGCGCCCGCCACCGCGCTCGCATAACTTTTGATGCGGGGAACTGGCAAAGTCTGTTATTCTGGGAAAAGCTTCGCCATTTCGGTAGATTTCGCGAAACACCGATGTGTTTAAGTGGTGCTGACCCACTACTTTGTCCTCGCATAGGAAAAAGACAAACGACAGAAATTCGGTAGGAAAGGAGATGTAATGCAACAGGCCATTCAACAAGATATTGCTGCCATCCAAGCTATTGAAGCGGTACCGCATATCATGAATATTCTGTCAGAAGCCACAGGGTTACGCTTTATATGCGTCGCCAGAGTCACCGAAGATAATTGGACCATGTGTTCGGTACTCGACAAGGTAGACTTTAATTTAAAGCCTGGTGATGAGCTTGAAATCCAAACCACGTTTTGTAGCCAAGTTCGCCAGTCTGCGAAGGCCATTGTAATAGAAGAAGCCTCTAAAGACAGTCAATATAAAACCAGCCCCATTCCTGTCATGTATGGATTTGAGAGCTATTTTTCTTACCCAATATACAAAACCGACGGCTCATTTTTTGGCACCTTGTGTGGGTTAGATCCCACCCCTACCGCATTAAAAACAGCAAAAATTGATAATCAAATAGCGTCATTTGCTGAGCTCATCTCTCGCCAACTTGAGGTAAACGATCAGCTTAGTTCTGCCAAATCCGCTTTATTCGATGAGCAGTCTGCGGCGAAATTGCGAGAGCAATACATTGCTATCCTAGGCCATGATATTCGTACGCCTTTATCATCGTTAAAAATGGGCGTGGACTTTCTCTCTGAAACACTTTCCGATGGCACTACCCAAAAGGTACTGAAGCGCATGGATAACAGTGTGAATAAAATGAAGCGCCTTATTAATGATGTGATGGATTTCACCCATGGTAAAATGGGCAAAGGCATTTCCCTAAATGTACGCTCGTCTGAGACGCTTCAAGAAGAGTTATTGCACGGTGTAAATGAATTGGCTACGCTACACCCCGAATGCCATATTAATACCAATATTCAGGTTTCTGGGCCTCATTATTGCGACCCAGAACGCATAGGCCAATTGCTTTCGAACCTGCTGATTAATGCCATTGTCCATGGCGACCATGCCCACCCTATCGATGTTTATGCCGGTAAGGTGAATGGCGTGTTCACCCTTAGCGTAGCTAACAGCGGTACCCCTATACCAGAAGACACTAAAGCGAAGCTTTTCCAACCTTTTTGGCGGAATAAAAATGCCAAACACTCGGGCGGGCTAGGATTAGGGCTTTTCATCGCCTCTCAAATAGCCGAAGCTCATCAAGGAAAACTGTCAGTGGTGTCAAACGAACAGGCAACGGTGTTTACTTTCTCTGCTAACTTACGTCGCTAAATACGCATTAAGCGGTTTTAGTCGGTGATTAATGCTTGTGCAATTAATTGCCTGCGCGTATAATGCGCGCCCTTACAGCCAACCCAATTCGTTCCTTGTCTCCATACAGTCGGCTGTACTGTCGAGGCTACAACCGTAAGGAGCTATAATGCGTCATTACGAAATCGTATTTATGGTTCACCCTGATCAGAGTGAACAAGTACCTGGTATGATCGAGCGTTATACTACAATTCTTAAGCAAGACGGTGGTCAGATTCATCGTTTAGAAGATTGGGGCCGTCGTCAACTGGCTTACCCAATTGAAAAGCTGCACAAAGCCCACTACGTACTAATCAATGCTGAAGCCACTGCAGAAGCTGTTGACGAACTGGAAAATGCTTTCCGTTTCAACGACGTTATCCTACGTAACATGGTAATGCGCACTAAGAACGCTGTAACTGAGCCTTCTCCAATGATGAAAGAAGAGCCTCGTCGTGAGCGTCGTGACGATTCTGCACCTCGCCAAGAGCGCGCAGAAAAGAAAACTGAAACCACTGAAGACAACGCTTAAGGAGATCACTCATGGCTCGTTTTTTCAGACGTCGTAAGTTCTGCCGTTTTACTGCAGAAGGTGTGACTGAGATAGATTACAAAGATATCGCTACTCTTAAGAACTACATCACAGAGAGCGGTAAAATTGTCCCTAGCCGTATTACTGGTACAAGCGCAAAATATCAGCGTCAGCTGTCTTCTGCGATTAAGCGCGCACGTTTTCTTGCGTTGCTTCCGTACACTGATTCACACAAGTAATTTGGCGAACTTAAGGGGTAGCTAAGATGAATATCATCCTACTAGATAAAATCGCCAACCTTGGCGGTCTGGGCGACCAAGTGACTGTTAAGTCTGGTTATGCTCGTAACTTCCTTTTCCCACAGGGTAAAGCGGTTCCTGCAACAAAAGACAACGTTGAAAAGTTTGAAGCACGTCGTGCTGAACTAGAAGCGAAAATTGCTGAGCAGCTAGCTGCTGCAAATGCACGCGCTGATAAAATCAACGAGTTGGCTGAAGTAACCATCGCCGCGCCTGCTGGTGATGAAGGTAAACTGTTTGGTTCTGTTGGTACTCGCGACATCGCTGATGCAATCACTGCAGCTGGCGTTGAAGTAGAAAAAGCAGAAGTTAAACTACCTACTGGTACTCTTCGTGAGACTGGTGAGTATGACATCGACCTACAACTTCACTCTGACGTAATCACTTCTATCAAAGTGATCATTATTGCTGAAGCGTAAGCGTTGACGTATATGAAAAAGCCGCTCTTTTGAGCGGCTTTTTTGTGTCTATGGGCTTATTTCAGCGCTATTTTTTTGCAATTTTCTCACATTTTTCGCGCCATTCGTCATCAAGCACAGTCAGTTGAGCAAGCGTGTTCGCGAGAACCTTGTCAGCTTTGGTGTGTACGCATTGCATCAAGGTGTTGACGTTCACGCTGTTTTCCTCACGATGAAGTAACGTGACTTCGTCCCCTACGTGAATCTTCCCTGTTTTAATCACTCGGTAATACCAACCCGTTATGCCTCGCTCACCGACAAACCGGTCTAGGTTCGGTATTTCAAAGCGCTGGGATATTTTGTTACATGGCGCCCTTGGCGCGCTTATTTGCAACTCTACCTCGCCGAATTTCCAGATATCACCAATAAATACAGTGGCATCATCCATGCCGTCTACACTGATGTTTTCACCAATACTTCCGGCAACGAATTTACCGTCGGGAAAGTGCTTTTGCAAAGTAAGGTAATTAATGGGGGCAAATTGGTGAAGGACTTTTTCTGGCCCTCCATGTAATCGCTTATTCGCCTGATCATCCTCATCTGTCCCATCTTCCCTTACGCTTAACGAAGCAACAGCGGACTTAACAATGCAGCTTGGTGCGCCTCTTGGGCCCAAAGGTTGTGCGCGGCCAGCAAAAAGGCCATTAACGGTGAAAACGGCATCCATGAAAACTCCAAAAAAATTGTAGTGACTTTAAACCTTTCTAGTATAGGGTACGACTAACCTAACAATACTAACAAATACGCCAGCCAAAAACCGCGAATGTTCAGGCTTGCTAATAAATAATAGAGATTATCATGGAGCACACCCAACAACGTGTCATACACGCCAGTACGGTGTCGGTATCAAGCGACGAACAGGCTGTTATATCAGCTGCGCAACGAGGCGATAAGCAAGCCTTCAAGGCGCTGTACCATGGGCATGTGGGGCGTGTTTACGCTTTATGTTTTCGCCTAACCGGTGACAAAGGTTTAGCTGAAGATGCGACCCAAGAGGTGTTTATCCAGTTATTCAATAAATTGAGTAACTTTAACGGTCAGAGCCTATTTACTACATGGCTACACAGTGTAACAGCAAATGTCACTGTGGATTATATGCGTAAGCAGCGGGGATGGGTAAAGCGCATGTTTAACCTTGAAACGAGTTCTGCAATGACAAATGTCGCTGAATCTGACAGCGCAGAAGTCGATTTGGAAGCGCTAATCTTACGGTTACCAGAACGCGCGCGCATGGTGTTTGTGCTGCATGCCATAGAGGGTTACCGACATGAAGAAATTGCGGCCATGTTAGGCATGGCGATAGGATCTAGCAAAGCGCAGTTTCACCGTGCGAAGCAATTGATAAAAGGTTGGATGGGGTGTGAAGATGAATGATTTCGACAAACAATTACACGCTAAAATCGACGACTTGCCAACAGAGAAACAGCCACAGCGAGATCTCTGGAAAGGGATTGAGTTGGGACTAACGTCTGAAGCCATTGTAGAAGAAAAAGCGGTTTCGACTAGAGTGTCATCAAATCAGTGGTTCGCACTGGCAGCCAGTGTGTGTTTGGCCAGCGTGTTATGGTTAACGGTTCCTCAGTTTTTCGATACGCATGACACGGAGAGCCCAGGCTATGCCTTAGTGGAATCAATGAGTCAGCAACAGCAACAGCAAGTTACCAGTTTACTCGCTAGTTATCAAAGTGTGCCTGCGGTAACGGATAACTGGCAAGCGCAAATGAATGAGTTAGACGACGCGGCGTTGGCGATTAAAACAGCCCTTAAAAACGACCCAAATAACGCGGCGCTTATTCGAATGTTACATCAAGTTTATCAACAACAAATTGCCCTAATTGAGCGAGTGCACGCGCCCAAATGGCAGCAAATCTAAGGAGAATTCATCATGAATTTCTATAGCAACTGTTCTACTTATGCACGCGTGCTTTCGCTAAGCCTATTTACCTTAGGCCTTAGCCTGGCAAGTACCCCAGCTGATGCCGGTGAAAAGGTGGATCGTACGTTAGACACTGGCTCCTCACCTAAGCTCGATATAGAGCATGTAAATGGTAAAGCGGATATTCAAGTTTGGGATAATCAGCAAGTCAAGGTGGTAGGCGAGCTAAGTGATAGAACCAATGAGTTCATTTTTGAACGCAAAGGTAACGTGGTTATCATACACGTTGAAGTAAACCGACTTGGTAAAAAGTGGTGGGAAAATAACGACGAAGGCGACGATCTGACCATCTACGTGCCTAAAGACAGCGATATTAATTACACTGCGGTTAATGCCGATGTGTATTTAGAAGGTGTCACCCAAGGTGCCAACGTCGAGGTAGTAAATGGAAGTGTGAGTATCAGCAATACAGGTAAACGGGTAAAAGCCGAATCAGTGAACGGTGATATTACCCTAGAGAATGTCTATGGTCGTTTAGATGCAGAGACAGTAAATGGCGAAATACAAGCTGCCCATATAGGCAATGAAATGGTGTCGTTTGCATCTGTGAACGGTGAGATTGCGGTGACGACATCTAGCCCTGATGTCACCGTCGAAACCGTCAATGGTCAGATTGATTTGACGCTACAGACTGTTGATGCGCTATCTATTAACACTGTCAATGGCTATGTAAAAAGCCTCCTTACACTTAACCCTAATGGCAGGGTGAAGGCGAGTTCAGTAGGTGGAACCATCAATATGGTATTTCAGCCAGGGGTGTCAGCACAGTTCGATATTGAGACCCATGCTGGCGGTAATATTTCAAACAATATATCTAGCGACAAGCCTCAAAAACCAAAGTACGGCCCGAGTAGCTGGTTGCGCTTTATCAACAATGGTGGCGAAGGCAGTGTAGATATCTCTACTGTCCATGGTAGTATCACCATAGACGAAAAATGAATTAAATAGTCAAAATCTAATTAGTTATAACGATTGAAAAAACAAAATCTGCCCCCATTTCTTCACCATCAACACATGAATGATGAGAAAGAAAAGGGGCAGACTCAGAAATTGAACGCCGCCGCACTTTTTATTTTCTTCTGTGTTATCAACGTATTTTATTGTCGTTTTGTCTTAAGAAATGAACGCTCTTCTACTGGGAGGCTCATATTCTGTAGCGAATAGGACGAAAAAAGTTTAAATAAGGAGTTTTTCGTGGGTGTTGTACGCCATTTTAAGCGGTTTTGGCGCTTTCACAGTTTTATTGCCCTTTCACTCAGTGTCAGTGCGTTTACCCTAGGTTGTGCGGTAAAAGAGCCTGCCTTTTTTGAGGGAACATGGGTGGTGACAGAGGCGCACCAACCGGGTATATCTGCTGTGTCACCACAGCAGGCACAAACGATATTAGGCCGTTCTCTACAATATAAAAGTGATAGGGCGACGCTGAATCAACAACAGTGCATTACCCCGCGTTATCATGAGCAACAGTTTCACCTAGATGACTTTAGCCAATATTATCGCGTGGATGCTAAATCACTTGGCTTTGTCCCAGGCAAAGTGACACAAGTCACCATAGATTGCGGACTGGGCGCAAAAGATATAGGTAGCACTTTGGTGTTTCAGGAAGATACCACGGCTTATACTGTTTTTGATGGTACCTTCTATCGCATAGAAAAAACGTTAGAGGTGGCACCCATATAGCCCCTCTATTATCCGCTGGTTGAGCCGATTCCCCTGATTAAAATTTTGACCTTCAAACGCTTTGGGCAATATCCTTTATTGTTCAAAGCATCGCAAAAGCGCATAATAGCAAGCTGGATTTTTGGTGAACTAAGAAGGTAACGTTAGTGGTATCTCCTCCCCAAGGCGATAAAAGCGTAGAGAAATTGAAGGTTCCGCCTCATAGCATAGAGGCAGAGCAGTCAGTTCTTGGCAGCATGCTTATTGATCCTGAAAGCTGGGATAAAGTGGCTGAGCTGGTCACAGACACGGATTTTTACAACCGTTCTCATCAAATTATCTTTCGTGCCATTATTAGGTTGCTGAACAACAGTAACCCAGTGGACCTTATCACAGTGTCTGAAGAGCTTGAAAAGCATGATGAGCTCGAGGATGCGGGAGGGTTTGCTTATTTAGGCGAGCTTGCTAAAAACACCCCGAGTTCTGCAAATGTGGTCTCTTATGCTCAAATTATCAGTGAGCGTGCCATAACCCGTGAACTCATTGGTGTGGCACACGAAATTGCAGAAGTTGGCTACAACCCAGAAGGTCGCGACAGTGCAGACATTCTCGACTTAGCCGAAAGTAAAGTGTTTGAAATCGCCGAGCGCAGAACCGGCGAGAACGAAGGCCCCCGTGATGTAGAGTCGGTTTTAGGCAAGACCATTGACCGTCTCGAAGTGTTGGTAAAAACCAATAAAGAAGTGACAGGGGTAACCACCGGGTTCACCGATCTTGATAAAAAGACCAGTGGATTACAGCCATCAGACCTTATCATTGTGGCAGCTCGACCCTCTATGGGTAAAACCACTTTCGCCATGAACTTGGTCGAAAATGCCATGATGTCGGAAGAAAAGCCGGTACTTGTGTTCAGTTTAGAGATGCCGTCGGAACAAATCATGATGCGTATGCTGGCGTCCCTTAGTCGCGTGGATCAGACGAAAATCAGAACCGCACAGCTTGATGATGAAGACTGGGCGCGTATTTCAAACACCATGGCCATGCTGAAAGACAAAGATAGCTTGTTTGTCGATGACTCTTCTGGGTTGACGCCCATGGATGTGCGAAGTCGAGCAAGAAAGCTAGCACGAGAACGTGGCGGCATCAGTTTAATCATGGTGGATTATTTGCAACTTATGCGAGTCCCTTCGCTGAGCGACAATAGAACCTTGGAAATTGCTGAGATTTCCCGTTCATTAAAAGCGCTGGCGAAAGAGTTGGAAGTGCCCGTGGTTGCGCTGTCGCAGTTGAACCGAAGCTTGGAGCAACGGGCAGACAAACGTCCAGTTAACTCTGACCTTCGTGAATCAGGATCTATCGAGCAGGATGCCGACCTTATCATGTTTATTTACCGTGATGAGGTGTATCACGAGAACAGTGAAGATAAGGGCGTGGCTGAAATTATTATTGGTAAGCAGCGTAATGGACCTATTGGTACCAGCCGTCTGACTTTCCAAGGCCAGTTTTCCCGTTTCGACAACTATGCAGGCCCTGCTGTGCCTGATGAATATTAGAATTGCAGCGTTAACTCGTGTTATCAGAGCAATAAAAAAGGCGCCTAGGCGCCTTTTTTAATAAGAGTGACTATTACTTCTCTTCTGGAACTTTAACAGTGTCTTTCACTGTTACTGAAATGCGACGGTTTACACGGTGCGCTTCAGCATTGCTCGCAGTATCAAGTAGACGGCTTTCACCGTAACCGATAGTTTCTAGACGGTCTGAATCGATACCATACATATCAACCATTACATCTTTGAAGTTAGCAGCACGACGCTCAGAAAGGTCCATGTTGTACGCTTCAGAACCTGGAGCAGACGTGTGACCTTCAATTACCGCAGTGGTTGAAGGATATTGCTTCATGAACTCAGCAAATTCTGAAATTTCAGGATCTTTAGGCATTTTCACAACAGCACTTTCGTTGTCGAAAAGAACGCGTAGGGTAATTTCTACCGTTTCTTCGTCAAATACTGTACAGCCTTTCGCATCAACTTTTACGCCAGCAGCTGTGTCAGGACACTCGTCCATTGCATCAACAACACCGTCATTGTCGGCATCTTTGATTGCACAACCTTTCGCATCTACTTTCGTGCCAGCAGGCGTGTTTGGACATTGGTCAACACTGTTAAGAACACCATCGTTGTCGTTATCTACGCTACAACCTGTTGCATCTACACGAACACCAGCTGGCGTCATAGGGCATTGGTCACGGCTATCAACTACGCCATCGTTGTCGCTGTCTTGAGGCGCCGCTGGCGTTGATTTACCGAATGGAATGCTTACACCCACTTTAACGCTGTAGTCGTTGTAGTCTTCACCGAAGTCGTGGTAAGTCGCGATTTCTGTGATAACTTTAACCGTATCAGACAAATCCCAGTGTTTACCAATACCGACGTTAGCAAGGGTAGTTGACTCACCAACTGACTGGCGCTTAATACCACCAAACAGGTAGTACATGTCGTCAGGCATGAAGTAAAGTGCGTCGATACCGACCATTTCGCCGTCTTCAGATGTAGAACCTGTGCTGATTGCAGATGTGTAATCAAGTTCTAGGTCAGTATATTCAATACGAGCAGCCCAGCTTTGCGTAAAGCGGAAACCGTATTCGAAAGATATACCTTGACCATCATCATAAACGCCTTCAGTAAGCGGACGACCTGGGTCGGTGTTATAAAACATACCCGATAAACCAAACCACTGCTTATATTCCGGCTCTGAAGAGTCTTGTGCGAACGCAGTTGTAGATAGAACAGCTAAAGAAATTGCTGCCAATTTAAAGTGTTTTTTCATAGTCACATCCTGTTTAACGTTGAGTGATTATCGATTTGTGATAATTCTTTCTAGTGCTCAACTAAATAGCTAAGCACGATTTATGCCTATTTGTTATATAGAGCTAGTTTCAGCTCCTTGTAATGTGGCAATAATTCTTCTTGGGCCGCCATGATTGCGGTGTTCACCTAACATAATCCCCTGCCATGTACCTAGCAGGAGTTTACCTTTTTCTACAGGCACGGTTACCTGACAGCCTAGTATACTTGATTTTAAGTGCGCTGGCATGTCATCACTACCTTCGTAAGTGTGCCTGTAAAAAGATAAATTTTCTTTTACAGTATGGTTAAAGAAACTCTCTATGTCCGCTCTTACGGTAGGATCGGCGTTTTCATTAACCGTTAAACTCGCACTCGTATGCTGTAACCATAAATGCAGCACACCAATTTCAACTCTTTTTAAATCCGGCAAGGCTTCAATAATGTTATCAGTGATTAAATGAAAGCCTCTTGGAAATGCCGGGAGTGTAATTTTTTCAGAGTGCCAGAAATTATTTATCAAAACATATTTCCAAGTGCGCTAATCCTTCATCGCACATGAAGGGTAAAATAATTTTGGCGCCATCTACTTGGTGGCTAATGGTATGTTGCTTGCCTGAAACCACGATAGGGGTAGCCATACCAAATTCATAACCTCGCTCAGCAAGGTCGCGCTTAGCACTGCCGCATATCATGTTAGTCACTTCACCTACCATGTCGCCCACTTCTGCATCAAGCTTTTCAGGACGCTCGCCGACCATTCTTTCCATAATGGTCAGGGCTAATGCTTCATCAAAGGTAATCGACATCGAGCCTCTTACATTTGGGCCCACCATACCGATAAGGCCAGAAACATCGCCCTTAGCTACATCACTTTGTTTACGCTTTGGTTTACCTGGTGTCAACTTGGTTTGCGCCATTGTCTCCATAACGTTGAGCAAGCCGCCAATGAAAGGGTTTACAAAATCAGCATTCATGTGAGTGTTCCTCGGCCACGGTTTCTTCCGACGCTTGGCAATCTGCACAAAGACCATGTGCTTCTATGGTTTGCTTAGAAATAAGGAAACCGTTTGCCTTGGCTTGATTATCTAATGTGTCTTTTAAACCTTCTGACTGTATCTCTGCAACGTCACCACAACTGTCGCAAATTAGAAACTGTACAGGGTGTTTACAACCAAAATGATAGCAAGCAACAAAGGCTTTATTTGATTCCAGCCGATGAATTAAGCCAAAATCCAGTAAAAAATCTAACGCGCGGTAAACAGTAGCGGGTTTTGCACTAGACTCTGTTTCCTTCAAAGCATCTAGCATTTCATAGGCGCCCATTGGCCCATGCTTGGAGACTAAGATTTCATACACCTTTTCTCTTAGCGGTGTGAACCTTGCTCCTCGCTGTTCGCAATAAACGCGGGCTTTATGGATCAGCGTCGTATTATTCATTAATTACTACCATTATATACGTTGTTTATTCTACTGCGGTGCACGGTGTGTCACCTGTGACGCAGCATCGCTCGCGTACATGTGCTCTATTAGCTCATCTTCAAACCCAAAACGCTCTTCTAAGGTTTCGCCAAGATTCGCTAATGCGCTATCAAAATGTTCAGCTTGTTCAATGGTTACGGCTTCGGCAAATTTATCATTAAACTCAAGCGCAGCATCAGTCGTTTGCGTAAGTTTAGGGTAAAGACGGTGTTTTAGCGCCTGCCCGTTTTCGTCATTATCTACCAGCATATCGAACACTTCGAAATGGCCGGTAGAAAGGTAATCCATTAGATTTTCGCAAAACTCTGAAATATCGTTTGCCTCGGGCAACGAGCTATTATGCGTATTCAGGCCTGCCAATGCGCAATAGCTTACAAGTAAGCGCTGCCTTGCTAACAGCCAGTTATCGACGGTTTCACTTTTACCGCCCCATTTAGCTTTCACTCTTTCTAACTGCTGTAACATGTTTGGGTCCTTCCTTAAAACCGATAACCGCTCAGCGCAAATGAGTTTTAGTATAACACTCTGCTAACACGACACAAATTGAACCGTGATAAAAGCTTACATTATATTTATGTTATCTTATCGGCAAATATATAGCGAATAGGTGGCAATATTATGATGATAAAACGCAGTATTCAGCATCTTTCGGCCAAAGCAGGCCATTGGGTGATTGTAAGCAATGACCGTATCATCATTCGTAAGGGCGACAACAATATTCCATCGGGCAGTATTGGCGATTTTCATTTTCTTGCTGAGTATGCAGACGATATCCATGAGTTACCGCCCTTATCTGAACCCGTAGCAGAGAAAAACGCGCCTGTGTATGTGGTGGATTTAGGGGCTGAACGTGTCGAAGCCCCTGAGTGGGAAGCCGTGTCACTGCGACATTTGCTTTACGAGCAGCAAAATACGGTATTTTCGGTCATTGGACGCGCATGGCAGTATGTTCACTTTCTTCGTACCCATAGGTTTTGCGGCAAATGCGGCGCGCATACAGAGCGAGTGAATTGGGAAATGGCTGTGCATTGCCATCGCTGTAATCATAGAAGTTATCCACGGGTGTCGCCCTGTATCATTGTCTCTATCCATAGCGAAAATCAGCTTCTTCTTGCCAAAGGCGTGCGTCACAAAGAAGCGAACATGTATTCCACATTAGCGGGGTTTGTTGAAAGTGGTGAATCTTTAGAAGAAGCGGTTCATCGCGAAGTGTTTGAAGAAGTGGGAGTTAAGGTCAAAAATATTCAATACTTTGACAGCCAGCCTTGGCCGTTTCCACATTCAATTATGGTGGGCTTTATCGCCGAGTATGAGCAAGGTGACATTCGTTGCCAAGAAAATGAAATTGACGACGCACAATGGTTTTCGCCTGATGCTTTACCGAATATTCCGCCAAAGTTGTCTATTGCGGGACAACTAATTGAGGCCACCATAGAAAAAATGAAGGCTAAAAATGTGAAGGATGAGTAATAAGCTAGGAGAGGCGCGTTAACCTTATCGCTAAGGTAAAGCAGTGAATAAAAAACCCTGCCGAAGCAGGGTTTCAATGAGATTAGCACGGTCCCTTGAGGGCTTCTTTTTCGTTGCTGGTAATAGTAATAGCAAACCCCTACGGTTAAATCAAGACTAAAGTTCAATATAAGTTCATCCTATTTAATCAGGGGTTGGTCTCATGGGGTGATTTTTACTAAGGTTTTAATACATTAACCCAGATTACTGGTATAATTTTGACGTTTTGAATTAATTTATTTGATTAGGTGTAAGTATGTCGCAAAATGAAAATAGTGTTGCTAAGCCAGCGTTGAAGAATGACCGTTATTTGCGGGCTCTTTTAAAACAACCGGTTGATGTTACACCTGTTTGGATGATGCGACAGGCGGGACGCTACCTACCTGAATACAAGGCAACGCGAGCGGAAGCGGGCGACTTTATGTCCTTGTGTAAAAATGCTGAATTAGCCTGTGAAGTGACACTACAGCCTTTAAGACGCTTCCCCCTTGATGCTGCCATCTTATTTTCTGATATTCTAACCATTCCTGACGCAATGGGACTTGGACTCTATTTTGAGACAGGCGAAGGTCCTCGATTTAAAACCCCAATCACCTGCAAAGCCGATGTGGATAAAATCGGTCTTCCCGATCCAGAAGGCGAGTTGCAATATGTCATGAATGCGGTGCGTACTATTCGTCGCGAGCTTAAAGGTGACGTCCCTTTAATTGGCTTCTCTGGTAGCCCTTGGACACTTGCCACCTACATGGTTGAAGGTGGGTCAAGCAAAGCGTTCACGAAAATCAAGAAAATGGCGTTTGCAGAGCCGGCCACGCTGCACGCATTGTTGGCAAAACTTGCTGACTCAGTCACTGAATACCTTAATGCACAGATTGCCGCCGGTGCGCAGTCTGTCATGGTCTTTGACACCTGGGGTGGGGTGTTGTCGCCTCGTGATTACAATGAGTTTTCATTGCAATATATGGCTCGCATCGTCGACGGCTTAACCCGCGAAGCAGATGGACGCAAAGTACCTGTTACACTGTTTACCAAAAATGGTGGGATGTGGCTTGAGTCAATCGCCGCCACTGGGTGTGATGCAGTAGGGCTGGATTGGACCATTGATATTGAAAATGCCCGCGCACGAGTGGGCGATAAAGTTGCGTTACAAGGCAATATGGATCCCTCCATGTTGTATGCGCCTGCACAACGCATTCGTGAAGAAGTTGCTCATATTCTGAAAGGCTACGGAAACGGCTCTGGCCATGTCTTTAATTTGGGCCACGGCATCCATTTAGACGTGCCACCAGAAAACGCAGGCGTGTTTGTGAATGCCGTCCATGAACTCAGTCAGCCCTATCACAAATAGGTTGACGTATTTGAGCTTACTTAACAGGTTCAACAAGGTATCCACTCGCGCAACATGAAAACTTGGATCCTCGTGCTATTGGTGGGCTTTATCGCTGTAGCAGGTTATCAGTTTGGCTTTTATCGAGGCAAACTGGTGGCCTCTGCTGCAGAAAAAGCGCGCATCAATGACGTGCTAACCCGTTCCCGAAAACACGAACAGCCATCAATACGTCATGGAACGGGGACTTTTCCGCAACGTTCTGTAGTATTAACCGACTTCCTAAATACGCATCCAAATGGAAAGGCGTTCACCCTAACGGCGTTTCAATGCGATGCCAGCGACGCCTGTGAATTCACGGCACGATATGCGGGAGATAATGATGGTTTTCTACGCTTAATCCACGATTTACAGCAGCAAGATTGGTGGCATTTTTATGAGTCTAAGCGCCGTGCAGTTTCCGGCGACGGTATAGCGACTATTGAAGTTACCTTTTCTACCCGTAAAACATTAAGTTCGCAGAAGCTCGGCCAAGCCAGCTAGGCATCCCTCGGTAACCCTTTTTGGACAATTCTTATTAAGCGGTCTTGCTGCCGAAGAGGCGTGTCCTTTCCTAAGTTGGACTTGCGCGCAAGTTGCTGGGCAATCGCCCACTGAATATGGCGATCTACTCGGTCACTCACCTTTTTTAAGGCCTGTTGAAGTGCATCCACTATTTCACTGCTATAAGGGGCATTGCCTAAGGCTACGGCAATATTTCTTTGCCATTTTTCATAGCCAATTCGGCGTATTGGAGAACCTTCGGTATGCCTTAAAAAGGTGGCTTCAGACCATGCAAAAAGGTCGATTAAGCGCTTTCCATGCAGCACTTGGCGCGGGTAAAAGTCACTTTCTTCGGTAATGTCTGCATAGCGATTCCACGGGCACACGAGTTGGCAATCATCACACCCGTAAATTCGGTTGCCCATTAAGGGTCTAAGCGCTTCTGGAATATCATCGTCCAATTCGATGGTTAAATAGGAAATGCAGCGCTTAGCATCGACGGTATACGGCGCAACAATCGCATTCGTCGGGCACATCGTCATACAGGCGTTGCACGTTCCGCAGGCAGGCTCTGCTGGCGCATCAATCGGCAAGGGTAAATTGGTAAATAACTCCCCTAGAAAAAACCACGAACCAGCGTCTTTATTCAAGGTCAAGCTGTGCTTTCCCGTCCACCCTATACCAGCCTTTTCAGCAAGGGCATGCTCAAGTACTGGCGCAGAATCTACAAAAGGGCGGTATTGATGTTCAATATCACTATTGGCGATGGCGTGCGCTATTTTTTCACCAAGTTGTTTAAGCTTTTTTCTTAATACCTTGTGGTAATCTCGCCCAAGGGCATAACGACTTATATAGCCAATGTCGGGATCATTGAGATGCGAAGCGAACGAGGCATCTGGCGGCAAATAATTCATGCGAACGCTGATGACCCTAAGCGTACCGGGCACCAGTTCGTCGGGACGGGCGCGCTTCATGCCATGACTTTCCATGAAGTGCATACTGCCGTGATAGCCTTTGTCTAACCACTCACGCAGCGGCTTTTCGTGTTTACTTAAATCAATATCGCATATGCCTACGTCTTGAAAGCCTAGCGTGCGGCCCCAAGCCTTGATATCGTTGCTCAATTGAATTAGGTCAATAGAATGAATTTTGGACATGCTGCTATGTTAGATACTCAACTCTCCTCAAGCTTATCATACAAACTGTTTCGCGCCGATCAGGTAAGGGAAAATGAAGGAAAAGCGGCAGCAGAGTCTGGCTGTGATCTGGCCACCTTAATGCAAAGGGCTGGCGATGCCGTGTACCTACAGTGCCAAGAGCGGTTTGCCAATTCAGATGTTTACCTTGTTCTGGTTGGGCAGGGCAATAACGCTGGCGATGGCTATATTACAGCGCTTAATGCAAAACAAGCAGGAAAACAGGTTATCGTGTGCGCGGTTGAACCAGAGCGCACGCTTGAGGGCGACGCCGGTGACGCACAAGCGAAATGGTTAAAGGCGGGAGGCAAAATAAAAGCCTTTGAGAAAGGTGATATAGACAAAGCTGATATCATTATTGATGCATTGTTAGGCACCGGGATCACAACCACGATTCGAAATGAATTTGCAGATATTATCGATGCGGTAAATAGTGCCGTCCCCCCCGTGGTGAGTATCGATGTTCCTTCTGGTTTAGATGCGAATACCGGCCAAAGCATGGGGCGGTGTGTTCAAGCCAATGTCACTGTCACTTTCGTTGGGATTAAACCTGGATTAGTGACTGGGGCCGGTAAACAGTCTTGTGGGCAATTGGTCTACGCCGATTTGGGTGTGGGTAAAGCGTTTCAATCGCTGGCAAAGGCCAGTGCAACTTTGCTGAATATCGACCACTTCAAAGGCATGGGCCCCCGCGATGTGCACAGCCATAAAGGCACATATGGCCGGCTATTATGTATTGGTGGCAATAAAGGCACAGCTGGCGCGATTAGGCTGGCCAGTGAAGCGGCATTGCGTAGCGGCGCTGGTATGGTTCGCGTTTACACGCATCAATCGTCGGTGATACAAGTCAGTGCGGGTAGACCTGAACTTATGGTGACGGACAGCGACTTAGATGCCGCGCTAGAATGGGCTAGCTGTGTGGTTATTGGGCCAGGGCTAGGGCAAGATAGTTGGGCCGAGGAGGCGTTTGCAATCACAATGAAGCATTGTCAGGCGCACAACAAACCGGTAGTAATAGATGCTGATGCCCTCAACCTTTTATGCAAACAGTCCACCGCATACACCATTAACGAAAGTATACTTACTCCCCATGCTGGCGAAGCGGCTCGTTTGCTGGGCGTGTCGGTAGACGATGTAGAAGGTGACCGTTTCAATTATGCTCGTCAGTGTTCTCAACGTTACCACGCGGTTTGTGTGCTAAAAGGGGCGGGCACACTCATTGATAACGAGAAAAAAACCTGGGTTTGCCGCCATGGAAATCCAGCCCTTGCCACCGCAGGAAGCGGAGACGTATTAAGTGGCATCCTAGGTGCTTTAATGGCGCAAGGGTTAGCGGTAGACATCGCGGCAAAATATGGCGTGGTACTTCATGCTAAAGCAGGTGATGATATTGCGCAGCAGTACGGGCAACGTGGTATGATTGCAAGCGACCTGTTTGACGCGGTTCGCGTGCTAATTAATCAATAATGCGCTGGCTTACGCTGGTTTTGTTTTGTGGAAAGTAAATTAATGTCGTATCCCCACTCTACCTTTTATGCCAAAACACCTGAAGAAACAGAGGTGTTGTCAAAAGATTTAGCCTCGGCGGTTGCTGCGCAATCGCCCATTGAGGCGGTGATTTATTTAGACGGCGATCTCGGGGCGGGAAAAACCACCTTTAGTCGCTATTTTATTCAATCACTCGGTCACAATGGCAGTGTAAAAAGCCCAACTTATACGCTGGTTGAGCCCTATGAGTTGGAAACCGTGTCTGTTTACCATTTTGATTTATACCGGTTGGCTGACCCAGAAGAGCTAGAATTTATGGGCATTCGCGATTATTTCGGCGACGGAACTATCGCGCTAGTAGAATGGTCTGAAAAAGGCGCAGAATACTTGGCATCGCCCGACATAGTGATTAGTATAAATATTGACCCTGCAGGACGCCAATTTAAAATAGAGGCGCGCTCTGCCAAAGGCGCTAAAATACTGCAAAACTGTAAGTGCATTTAGCAAAGAGACGACAAAATACAACGATAAACCTGGTTCAACAGGTACGCAAAGGCGAAGTAAGGCTTAACTATGGTGCGCAAAATATTATGGGTAATGAGCTTGTGCATATGGGCGCAAATTGTCTTCGCTGCCCAAAATAACATTGATGGCCTTCGCATTTGGCCATCAACAGACTCCACCCGCGTGGTTTTTGATATGTCGGGTGCACCAGAATTTAGCTACTTTACGTTAAAAAATCCCCATCGTTTGGTTATCGATTTACCCCGAACTTCCGACAAAGCAAAATTGAAAACTGCCGATAAAACTGGCTCGTTGGTTAAAAGAGTACGCTACTCCACGCCTAAAAATAAGCAATCGGCGCGCATTGTTATTGAACTTAATCGCGCAGCCACCCCCTCTATTTTTGCTATGGCGCCCACCCACCCTTATGGGCATCGGCTTGTGGTCGATTTAAAAGACAGTGCCCCTGTGACGGCGAAGCCACAACAGAATACCGTGGTCATGGACGAAAGCCACAGCCAACGAGATAGAGACATCATCGTGGCAATTGACGCGGGCCATGGCGGCCACGACCCGGGTTCAGTGGGGCCTGCTGGCACCTATGAAAAACATATCACCTTGAGTATTGCCAAAAAGCTCGAAGCTATGGTGAACGCCGAGCCCGGTATGCGCGCGATTATGACCAGAAGCGGCGATTATTATATTTCTCCCAATCAGCGGCCTGAAATTGCTCGCCAGAAAAAAGCGGACTTACTTATTTCCATCCATGCCGATGCATTTAGTCAGCCGCAACCGAAAGGCGGGTCGGTATGGGTATTATCAATGAGAAGGGCCGACACCGAGTTAGGTCGATGGTTGGAGAAATCAGAGCGCCATTCAGAGTTGCTAGGTGGGGCTGCTGAAGTCATTAACGATAAATCAAGCGAGCGATACTTAACAGAGACCATACTGGGTTTATCGATGGATCATAGTATGGCCACAAGTCATGACCTTGGAAATAAGGTTGTGGAAGAATTGAAGCAAGTGACATCCCTCCATAAGAAACGACCGCAAGCGGCCAGTTTTGCTGTACTCACTGCACCAGATATTCCTTCCATATTGGTTGAGGTCGGGTTTATTTCAAATCCGCAGGAAGAGAAAAACCTTAACTGGGCGAAGCATCGTGAACGCCTAGCCAATGCCATGTTCAGTGCAACTAAGCGGTATTTCAAACAAGTACCACCGGATGGCACGTTATGGGCGTCGATGAGATCGTCAAACCGAACGCACAAAGTGAAAAGTGGGGAGTCGCTTTCTCTGCTAGCACAGCGTTATAATGTTAAAGTCAGTAGCCTTAAAGCGGCGAACAATCTCAACAGTGACGTTGTACGAATCGGGCAAGTACTTAGCATTCCAAGTACCTAATTTCCTCACATTAAAACAGTAAACAGGTTTTCCTTTGCCTATACAGTTATTATCCCCCCAGTTGGCGAACCAAATCGCCGCCGGCGAAGTGGTAGAGCGCCCCGCCTCCGTAGTTAAAGAGCTATTGGAGAACAGCCTTGATGCGGGTGCCAATCGAATCGAGGTTGAAATCGAAAAGGGGGGGCATAAACGTATTCTCATTCGTGATAACGGCAAAGGGATCGCGAAAGATGAACTTCAACTTGCGCTAAGTCGTCATGCCACCAGTAAAATAGTCACCCTTGATGACCTAGAGCATATCATGTCATTGGGGTTTCGTGGTGAGGCGCTAGCCAGTATTAGTTCGGTTAGCCGGTTAACTTTAACCTCAAGGCCTGAAAGCCAATCAGAAGCGTGGCAAGCTTACTGTGAAGGGCGCGAGATGGCTGTCACTATCCAACCGGCAGCTCACCCTAAAGGCACCACAATAGATGTGGCCGACCTTTTCTACAATACCCCGGCAAGGCGCAAGTTTCTGCGTACTGAAAAAACAGAATTCCAGCATATTGAAGAGGTGATTAAACGCATCGCTTTAAGTAACCCTCAAGCCAGCTTTTTGCTCAAACACAACGGCAAAATGGTAAAACGTTATGTTGCGGATAAGCAGGGGTCACTCGCATCAAGAATTGCTGCCGTGTTAGGTCAGAAATTTATCGAAAATGCGGTACAGGTTAAGGTGGATTATCAGGGTATTTCGTTAACTGCATGGCTAGGCAATGAGGTCATGCTTAGAAGCAGTAATGATTTGCAGTTTAGCTTTGTTAACGGGCGTAGTATGCGAGATAAGCTTATAATGCATGCTATACGGCAGGCCTACGAGAGTGTATGGGGAATTGTAGAGCAGCCAGCGTTTGTTGTTTATATGACCATCGACCCCAAAGATGTGGACGTCAATGTTCACCCAGCGAAACATGAAGTCCGTTTTCAGCAAGGCAGGCTGGTACATGATTTTATCTGTAAATCGGTATGCGATGCATTACAGGAAATAAGCGAACCTGAAGCCAGTGAACCTAATAGTGAACACTCAGGTTCAGAGCACACATCCATAGAAGTACCGGTCAAAGCGTTTGAGCACAGTCACGTTAATCATGACTATATTCGCCCGTTAACGAGTACACCACGTTCGCAGCCGGCGCCTCAAGCGCGAGAGTCGGGCACTTATTCATCGCGTCAGTCAAAAGGCCCAAGTGCGGCCTATCAAGCTGGATTTAATGCATTAATGTCGCCAAATGGCAACACTCAAGCCCAGGCGTCAGGTAGAAGCATTGCCAATGAAGCCGCTTTTCAACTGACAAGCTTGTGTAGAATTTACACACAAGGTGAGAAAGTTTTCCTTTTAGAAGTTACTCAATTAGTGCCGTTATGGCTGCTTGAACAATGCAAGAGTGCCGAGCATAGCCAGCCATTATTGATGCCAGTGGCGTTAAATAGTCAGGGGGCAAATGGGGCGACCATTGCACTTTTGCAGCAGCTCAACTTTGAAATCAATCACGTTGCGGGAAAATATAGATTACAACAGGTCCCCGCCGGAACCCGCCATTTGCCTTGGTTGCGATGGTTCGAAAAACTCATATCTACCACGTTGAACAATACAGATGATATAGCGTCGTCGTTCCTCATTGATGAAGATGAAGTCGATAAGAATACGGCGTTAGATGTATGGCACTGGTTGGATCAGCAAAGTGATCGTAAACAATGGGAAATGGTTGAGCGATTTGGTAAAGTGCGCGACTTAACCCGTGTGCTTGAGTTTTGGAGAGGTGTTGATGGTTAATGGCACAGAACCTGCAAAACCTGTAATAGCTATCATGGGGCCAACTGCCTCTGGTAAAACGGGTCTGGCACTTGAGCTAGCAGAAAAAGTTGAGTGCGAAATAATCAGCGTAGACTCAGCTTTAGTCTACACTAATATGGACATAGGTACGGCGAAGCCGACGCAAGCAGAAAGGCAGTCGGTACCTCATCATCTTATTGATATTATTGACCCGTCGCAGAGTTACTCGGTGGCGGAATTTTGTCGTGATACCGTTAAGTTAATTGAAGATATACACGGCAGAAACAAGGTGCCAATTTTGGCAGGGGGTACAATGATGTACTTTAATACCTTGATAAATGGAATTTCGCCACTACCTAAGTCTGATGAAAAGATACGTGCAGAGATAACCACACAGGCTGAAAGCTTGGGATGGTCTAAATTGCATGACGAGTTGTGTCGCGTCGATCCCGTTAGTGGTGCGAGAATTCACCCTAATGATCCGCAACGTTTAACTCGCGCACTAGAAGTTTATCGCAGTACGGGCAAAAACTTGACGTATTGGCAACAAGAGAAAGGTGAGGCTTGCCCTTACCCCATTAGCCAATTCGCTATTGCGCCGTCTGAAAGAAGTATATTGCATGAGCGTATCGCTACGCGCTTTGATATCATGCTTGAAGAAGGTTTTGAACAGGAAGTTAAACAGCTATACGAACGGGGTGATCTAAATGAAGATCTACCTTCTATACGTTCCGTAGGCTATCGGCAAATGTGGCAATACATTGATGGGCAAATGTCGTATGACGACATGCGCGAAAGGGGTATAATTGCTACTCGCCAATTAGCCAAACGCCAGCTCACATGGTTGCGTGGATGGGAAGATGTAACCTGGCTTGACACATTTGCTAAAGATAATTTGACTAAAATTACAGCGAAAGTCACACTCTAACTTAATGGAGTGTGGTATACATTAGACGTGCAGTAGCATTTTTTCCATGCTGCGAATAATAAAAACTAAGGATATCAAATGGCTAAAGGGCAATCTTTACAAGACCCATTCTTAAATGCGTTACGCAAGGAGCGTATACCAGTATCAATTTATTTGGTTAATGGTATTAAGTTGCAGGGACAAGTGGAATCGTTCGATCAGTTCGTCATTCTACTTAAAAACACAGTGAGCCAAATGGTGTATAAGCACGCAATTTCTACCGTTGTGCCTGCTCGCGCTATTACAATGCCGAGCTCAACAGGAGATTCTGAAAATACTAAAAGTGAATAATTTAAAAGGTAACGCGCTTGTTTGACCGTTATGAAGCCGGTGAACAGGCTGTACTTGTTCATGTCAATTTTACCGATGAGAACAACAAAGAAGATTTAGCTGAACTAGAGTTGCTAGTGTCTTCTGCTGGCGTCGCCGCCGCAGATGTATTAACGACGTCTCGCAGTGCGCCTCATGCAAAATTTTTTGTTGGATCCGGGAAAGCGGAAGAGATAGCGGCAGCTGTAAAAGCGCACGACGCTAATGTCGTTATCTTCAATCACGCACTATCACCTTCACAGGAGCGTAACCTAGAAGCGGTTTGCAAATGTCGGGTGCTAGATAGAACTGGGCTTATCCTCGATATATTCGCCCAACGAGCCAGAACACACGAAGGTAAGCTTCAAGTTGAACTGGCCCAGTTGCGTCACATTTCAACCCGGCTTATTCGGGGTTGGACTCACCTTGAAAGACAAAAAGGTGGGATAGGTTTACGTGGGCCGGGTGAAACCCAGCTTGAAACCGACCGTCGTTTACTGCGAGGACGAATAAAAGCTATCTTGCGCCGTTTGGAAAAAGTACAAAAGCAGCGGGAGCAAGGTAGACGTTCAAGAAAACGTGCGGAAATTCCTACTGTATCCTTAGTGGGTTATACCAACGCAGGAAAATCTACCCTTTTCAATACAATAACCGATTCACATGTTTACGCAGCTGATCAGTTGTTTGCCACGCTAGACCCTACGCTTAGAAAAATTGAACTGAAAGACGTAGGGCCAGCTATATTGGCCGATACAGTTGGGTTCATACGTCACCTGCCTCATGATCTGGTTGCTGCGTTCAAAGCAACACTGCAAGAAACGCAAGAAGCAGACTTACTCTTACATGTAGTGGACATTGCCGACGCGAAATATCGTGAAACCATGGACGAAGTGAACAACGTATTGGAAGAAATAGATGCGGGCGACATTCAACAATTACTTATCTGTAATAAGATTGATAAACTTGAAGACGTTGAACCGCGTATAGAACGAAATGAAGACGGTATTCCAACTCGCGTCTGGTTGTCAGCTCAGACTGGCGAAGGTACCGAGTTACTGTCTCAAGCGCTTAGTGAATGCTTGGCAACAAGTATGGTAAATTACACGCTTAAAATCCCACCTGCGCAAAGTCGTCTTCGCGGAGTGCTATACGAATTAGACTGTATAGCAAACGAAGAATATGACAGCCACGGGGATTGGGTCGTCGATGTGCGTATGCAAACGGCAGACTGGAATAGGCTTGAAAAGCGTTTGGAAAACGGAATATCAGAGTATGTTGTGCGACATTAACCGTGCTTAAATTAACACGGCAATGCATGCGAATTTCAAAAATAAAACTGTAATCTATGGAGTATCAGCATGGCTTGGAATGAGCCGGGTGGCAATAATAACGACCCGTGGAAAAACCGCGGCGGACGCGATCAAGGTCCCCCGGATTTAGATGATGTATTTAAGAACTTATTTGGTAAGTTTGGTAAATCTGGTGGCAATGGTGGCTCAGGCAAAAGCTTGGGTGGCATTGGTGCCGGTATACTAATTGGCCTCATCGTTGTCATATGGATCATCAGTGGTTTCTATACCATACGTGAAGCAGAACGTGGCGTAGTGCTGCGCTTTGGTGAATATTATCAACAGGTTGAACCTGGCTTACGCTGGGCACCTACTTTTGTCGATTCTGTTATTCCTGTCGATGTGCAGTCTATCCGCGATAAATCTTCTTCTGGCTCTATGTTGACTGAAGACGAGAACGTGGTAGATGTTCAAATGGAAATGCAATATCGCGTGGTTGACCCATTCCGATGGACGTTTGCCGTAGAGAACCCTGAAATGAGCCTCAGTCAGTCGCTTGATAGCGCCATCAGATATGTAGTGGGTCACTCCACTATGGATGACGTATTGACCGATGGCCGTGAAGTCACTCGTCAACGTGTATGGGAAGAGTTACAGGCAATTATCGAACCTTATAACATGGGTGTATCGATTATTGATATGAACTTCCGTGATGCCCGTCCGCCAGAGCAAGTTAAAGATGCATTTGACGATGCTATTGCAGCCCAGGAAGACGAGCAGCGTTTCATTCGCGAAGCCGAAGCCTACGCTCGTGAGATAGAGCCGCGCGCCCGTGGCCAAGTGAATCGTATGAACGAAGAAGCTCAAGCGTACAAAGAGCAAGTTACACTAGAAGCCCAAGGTGAAGTTGCACGGTTTGAAGAATTACTTCCGCAATACGAGCGTGCGCCTGAAGTTACTCGGGAACGTATCTATTTGGAAACGATGCAACAAGTACTTAGCGCCACGAGTAAAATCCTAGTAGACAGCAAAAGCGGGAACAACATGATGTATCTTCCGCTAGATAAAATAATGGAACGTCAGCAAAACAGTTCAACGCCTCGCTCTCGCAGCACCTTAGAAGGTTTGCAAATGCCAGTGCTTGATGAAGGGCAACGCAGCCGTAACAGCGCGCCCTCAACAGGGTTACGTGGCGAAAGTTACAGAGAGGGGAGATAATCATGATTAAGAATTTAGCGATTGCAATTTTAGTCTTAGTTGTCGTGCTAATGTCTGGCGCCTTATTTGTGGTCAAAGAAGGCGAGCGCGCCATTGTTATCCAATTTGGTAAAGTGCAGCGTGATGATGCAACTGGAGACACCAAAGTGTTTACCCCTGGCCTGCATTTTAAATTGCCTTTTATTGACTCGGTTAAGCATTTAGATGCGCGTGTTCAAACGTTAGATGACTCGCCAGACCGTTTCGTTACAAGTGAAAAGAAAGACTTAATTGTTGATTCTTACGTTAAGTGGCGTATTGATGATTTTGCGCGTTATTATCTATCCACTGGCGGTAACAAACTGCAAGCCGAAGCCCTATTGAAGCAAAAAGTGAACAATGGCCTTCGTTCTGAATTTGGTACACGTACCATCGGTCAGATTGTGTCTGGCGAACGTTCTGCATTGATGAACCAAGCAATGGAGCAAGCCGCAACATCATCTGACGCGTTGGGTATTGAAATTGTTGATGTGCGTGTTAAGCAGATTAACCTACCGACTGAGGTGAGCAACTCTATTTTCCAACGTATGCGTGCAGAACGTGATGCAGTGGCAAGAGAGCACCGTTCAGAGGGTCAGGAGCAAGCTGAGGTGATTCGTGCAAACATTGATGCAAAAGTTACCGTTATGTTGGCTGATGCTGAACGTAATGCAAGACAGCTTCGTGGTGAAGGTGATGCACTTGCAGCACAAATTTATGCTGATGCTTACTCTAAAAACGCAGAGTTTTATAGCTTCCTACGCAGTATGGATGCCTATAAAGCCAGTTTTGACAGCAAGCAAGACGTCATGGTCATTGGCCCCGATAGCGATTTCTTCCGTTACATGAATGGCTCGAAAGGTAAGAACTAATTTGCCTCACCTAGTTAAACAAAAACCAGCTGCTTTGCAGCTGGTTTTTTTACGCCTAATTTACGCCTCTCTATTCTCTCTGTTTTTACCCCCTCTGCCCAATTGCGACAAAATCGGGTAAAATACACGCGAAAATTACATATTATAAAAATCAGCTTATTGGTACGGCACCGCAGAGCACCCTGCTGACGGGTCGGTAAGTATGAGATAAAAACGACAGGGGAATACTTTGATTCCGGATAATTCAAACACCCATTCTGCCGATAAAAACGGCGGAAATAGTGGGCTATTTTCGCGATTTCTTTCCACCGTAGAGTGGTTAGGGAATTTGCTTCCACACCCAGTAACGCTTTTTGCACTCCTTTCTGTGTTTATTGTATTGCTTAGCGGCGTACTGGGCTATTTTGATATTGCCGTGGCTGACCCTCGCCCTGAAGGCGCGAAAGGGCGCGAAGCTGACGGCATGATTGAAGTAATATCATTGATGAGCGCAGAAGGCCTGCAGCGCATCGTTACAGGATTAGTGACTAATTTCACGGGGTTTGCGCCGCTTGGTACAGTATTGGTCGCCCTTCTTGGGGTTTCTGTTGCTGAGCACTCAGGGCTATTGTCAGCGGCAATGCGTGCATTGGTAATGAACGCCTCTAAACGGGCGGTAACCTTCGCCATTGTGTTTGCCGGCATTATTTCCAATACGGCAAGTGAATTAGGTTATGTGGTACTTATTCCATTGGCTGCCATGATTTTCCATTCCTTGGGTCGTCATCCCTTAGCCGGTTTAGCCGCAGCATTTGCTGGGGTTTCTGCGGGTTATAGCGCCAACCTTTTATTAGGTACAGTAGACCCGCTTCTGTCTGGAATTACTGAGGCCGCCGCGCACATGATAGATCCAGATTACACCGTGGGGCCTGAAGTTAATTGGTACTTTATGTTTGTCAGTACCTTCGTGGTGGCCACTATGGGCGCCTTGGTCACTGAAAAGGTGGTAGAGCCAAGATTAGGGAAATTTGATGAAGCCGACGCCCCGGATGATTTAGCCGTACAAAGTATGCACAAACCTACGGCCTTAGAGAAAAAAGGATTAGTGTGGGCTGGTGTGTCGTTTCTTGTGGTGTGTGGAATATTGGCGTTAACCGTGGTGCCAGAAAGCGGAATTTTGCGTCACCCAGAAACCGGTGCGGTGCCAGGCTCGCCATTTTTAAAAGGCATTGTTGCTTTTATCTTTGTCACTTTTGCGGTGCCAGGCTTTGTTTACGGTAAAATCACTGGCACCATGAAAAACGACAAGGATGTGATTAACGCCATGGCGAAAAGCATGGGCGCCATGGGGCTGTATATCACCCTGGTGTTTTTTGCTGCGCAGTTTGTGGCGTTTTTCAAATGGACGAATTTAGGTACAGTATTGGCCGTGAAGGGCGCAGCCCTGCTTCAGGCTGTGGGTTTAGATGGCCCGTCTGTGTTTATTTTATTCATTTTAATGTGTGGTGTGGTTAACTTATCTTTGGGTAGTGCATCTGCACAATGGGCGGTAACCGCCCCCATCTTTGTACCCATGCTTATGCTGATTGGTTATTCGCCAGAGGTTATTCAAGCTGCCTATCGAATAGGAGACTCCGTCACCAATGTCATTGCGCCAATGATGAGCTATTTTGGCTTAATTCTCGCGATGGCCGCTAAATACAAAAAAGACCTGGGAATGGGAACATTGATAGCAATGATGCTGCCTTACTCCATGGTGTTTATTGTAGGGTGGACTATTCTCTTTTACATTTGGGTATTTTTGCTAGGTATGCCAGTGGGGCCAGGTGCTGCCACCTATTACCAACCCTAGAAAGTTATTTTTCTTTTATCATAAAAAGGCGGTTTAAACCGCCTTTTTAATCGTTTTTTCTTATTAGGTCAATCGCCGGATATTTCTCTCGCTTGCGATCATAATTAGCGCTAATTCAGTATAATAAGTACATCCTTTAAAAATACTAAACGCGGAAAGAATTCATGAAATACAAAAGTAATACGGGCTTTACTCACGCGCAAAAAGACAAAATAGGCGTGTTGATTACCAACCTGGGAACCCCAGAAAGCCCAACTGCCACTGCGTTAAGACCGTATTTAAAAGAGTTTCTTTCCGACCCCCGTGTTGTTGAAGTACCAAGAGCCATATGGTGGTTTGTACTTAATCTTATTATTTTAAACACGCGCCCGAAAAAGTCAGCGGAAGCCTATGCCACGGTATGGACAGATGAGGGGTCGCCCCTATTGTCTATTACCAAAGCGCAATCAAAAGCGTTAGAAGCCCGGTGCAAAACCGAGTATGGCGATGATGTGGTTGTGGATTATGCCATGCGATATGGCAATCCTTCGGTAACTAGTGCCATAGACAATATGCTAGCAAAAGGCGTGAGAAAGCTGGTTGTATTGCCACTGTACCCCCAATATTGTGCGTCTACTACGGGTTCCACATTTGATGCGGTGGCTGCCGATTTTACTAAACGCCGTTGGTTACCAGAATTGAGATTCGTCAATAATTACCACGATAGAGACAGTTACATTACCGCGCTGGCGAATAAGGTAAAAGCGCATTGGTCCACGCATGGTAAAGCGCAAAAACTGGTGCTTTCTTATCACGGTATTCCGAAGCGCTACCTCATGAATGGCGACCCCTACCATTGTGAGTGTCACAAAACCTCGCGTTTACTTGCAGAAAAGCTGGGCTTGGCACACGATGAATACATGACTACATTTCAGTCTCGATTTGGCCGTGAAGAGTGGTTAACTCCCTATACTGACGAAACCATGAAGTCATTGCCTGATAAAGGCGTTAAATCTATTCAGGTTATGTGTCCAGGCTTCTCCGCCGACTGCTTGGAAACCATAGAGGAAATTGGTGAAGAAAACCGAGAATACTTTATGGAGGCTGGCGGCGAAAAGTATGAGTATATCCCAGCGTTGAATAGCGACGATGAACATATGGATGTAATTTTCGACATTGTTAAGGAAAATCTGCATGGTTGGCAACTAGGCGGTGAAAACGCCTTACGCGCAGACCTTGCTCGTGCGCTTGGTGCGACGAAGTAACCTTTTGAAAGTGGAGAAGCAACATGGAAGTTAAAGCACCCAAAGCCTTACTTAAAGCGCAGAAGCTCGCCAACCTTCTAGACACGGCAATTAAGCTTCCTTTCATTCCGATTCGCATAGGCCTAGATTCTATTGTTGGCCTTATTCCTGGGGCGGGTGATGCGTTGATGTTGTTAATTTCATTGCGTATTGTTTGGCTGGGGAAGTCATTGGGCATGCCTAAAGCGCTGGTAGCGCAAATGGTTAAGAACTCAGCGATAGATTTTGGCTTGGGCTTTGTTCCGTTTATTGGTGATTTGATTGACGTCTTTTACAAAGCTAACCAAAAAAACGTGCGTCTTATGGAGCGCTGGTGGATAAGCCAGAACAAAGAGAGCGTGGGTGTCGCTACCCAACAGAAATTGGCTCAGTGGGAAGCCGGTTTAGATAAGTAGCAGGCGTTAGTCCGCCAAATGGATAGGGCTGTCATTAAATAAGATCAATCGTTAATTATACTCTCTCCGTAGCAAGAGTATCTTGGTGCATTCCTGCGCCATTACACCGCATGGAGTATATGAGCAATGAAAGCGTCTGATTTATTTGTTAAAGCCCTAGAAGCCGAAGGTGTAGAGTATATTTTCGGGATCCCCGGCGAAGAAAATCTAGACTTGTTAGAGTCGCTTCGCACATCCACAATCAAACTCATATTAACACGCCATGAACAAGGGGCGGGCTTTATGGCCGCCACTTACGGGCGACTCACGGGAAAGGTGGGCGTATGCCTTGCTACCTTGGGGCCGGGGGCCACAAACCTGGTTACGCCCGCCGCCTATGCACAGCTAGGTGCGATGCCCATGTTAATGATAACCGGTCAAAAGCCGATTAAAACCAGCAAGCAAGGCCGTTTTCAGGTTATCGATATTGTTGACATGATGCGGCCAATCACAAAGTTTACAGCCCAAGTTGTCAGTGGAGATAGAATACCCTCCATGGTGCGCGAAGCGTTTCGCCTTGCTCATGAAGAGCGTCCAGGTGCTGTGCATATTGAATTGCCAGAAGATATTGCGGTAGAAACCACGACCCAACCTTTACTATCCCCCAGCCTAACTCGACGCCCTATCGCTGAATACAAAGCCATTGCCAATGCTATAGACATGATTGAGCAGGCTACCTCTCCTTTGCTGCTGATTGGCGCAGGTGCAAATCGCAAGCTAACGGCAAAAATGTTGCGTGAATTTGTAGATAAAACCAGTATTCCTTTTGTGACTACCCAAATGGGCAAAGGCGTTCTCAATGAAAGCGACCCTAGGTTTGCTGGCAACACAGCGTTATCAGACAACGACTTTGTACACCGTGCCATTGAACGTGCCGATCTCATCATTAATGTGGGCCATGACGTGGTGGAAAAACCGCCCTTTTTCATGCATCACAATGGCAAAAAGGTGATTCATATTAATTTTGAATCCGCCGCTGTGGACCCGGTATATTTTCCTCAAGCGGAAGTGATAGGCGATATTGCAAATAGTGTTTGGCAAATAAAAGAAGGGATTGAGCCACAAGAAGCGTGGAAGCTCGACTTTTATAAAGATGTTCATGAGGCGTATGTACAACATAGAGCTGAAGCCGAAAACGACTGTCGCTTCCCTATTTTACCTGAGCGTTTTGTTAGGGATATTCGCAAGGTCATGCCGGACGAGGGAATCGTCACCTTAGATAATGGCGTTTATAAAATTTGGTTCGCACGCAATTATCCAGCCTACCACCCAAATACGTTACTTCTTGATAACGCGCTAGCTTCTATGGGCGCAGGCTTACCATCGGCCATTGCCGCAAAGTTGGTGAAGCCTGATGTGCCAGTACTTAGCGTGTGCGGCGACGGGGGATTTATGATGAATAGTCAGGAAATTGAAACCGCCGTACGGTTAAAGCTAGATTTGGTTGTGATCATATTGCGTGACGATGCGTACGGAATGATTAAGTGGAAGCAAGCTCACATGACGTTCAATGAATTTGGCTTAGATTATCGCAACCCTGATTTTGTGAAATATGCGCAAAGCTATGGTGCCAAAGGCTGGCGGGTGGATAGTGCAGATATCCTCATTCCTATGGTGGAGAGTTGTTTAAATAACCCCGGAGTACATGTGATTGATTGCCCCGTGGACTATAGCCAAAACGACAAAACGCTTAATCAGACGATTGCTGAATTAAGTGCCAAACTTTAAGGAGTTATTATGTTGAAGGATAGCTATCCCTACTATTTAGCCAGTGAAGCGGTATATGCAAATACAGATTTAGAGGTAACTAATAAATACACCGGTGAGTGTGCCACTCGTGTGGCACTCGCGGACGCCGAGGTTATTGATAAGGCCATCGCAGCCGCTGAGCAGGCACAAGGCGCAGTGACCGCGTTAGCGCCTTACCAGCGACAAGCCATACTCGAACATTGTGTGAAGCGATTCACCGAACGCGCTGATGAACTTGCAAAAGCATTATGTATAGAAGCGGGTAAACCCATTAATGATGCTAAAGGTGAGGTAACACGCCTTATCGATACTTTCAAAATCGCGGCTGAAGAATCAGTAAGAATTAACGGCGAGGTTGTTAACCTAGAAATTTCAGCCCGTGCGAAAGGGTATCAAGGCATGACGAAGAAGGTGCCCATTGGTCCTTGTTCTTTTATCTCGCCATTTAATTTTCCGCTCAACCTTGCTGCCCATAAAGTTGCACCGGCTATTGCAGCAGGCTGTACTTTTGTACTTAAGCCAGCATCACGGACGCCAATAGGCGCGTTGATCATTGGTGAAGTATTGGCAGAAACAGATTTACCTAAAGGGGCGTTTTCTATTTTGCCTTGCAGCCGAGACGGCGCAGATTTGTTCACCACCGATGAACGTTTAAAACTGCTTAGCTTTACTGGCTCTCCTGACGTGGGTTGGGCACTGAAAGCTAAAGCGGGGAAAAAGCCTGTGGTGCTGGAACTTGGCGGGAACGCGGCTTGCGTAGTGGATGAAGATGCGGATATTAACGACGCCATACAGCGTATTATCATTGGCGCTTATTATCAATCGGGTCAAAGTTGTATCAGCGTGCAAAGATTGCTTGTTCATCGCAGCATTTACGATGAATTTAAACAGGCCTATGTGGACAAGGTGAGTAACTTGGTTGCAGGCGATCCTGCAAGCGAAGATACCTTTATTGGGCCGATGATTTCAGAGTCGGAAGCTGAACGCTTACACAATTGGATTGAGCGCGCGAAAGAGGAAGGTGGCACCATTTTGTGCGGCGGTAAAAGAAAGGGCGCAATGCTTGAGGCCACGGTAATGGAAAATGTACCTAAAGCCTGCGACGCCAGTGCAGAAGAAGCTTTTGGGCCTCTTTCTGTGCTGTATCCGTTCGACCACTTTGAGGAAGCGCTAGAAGAAGTGAATAACAGCCGCTATGGATTACAAGCCGGTGTATTTACCCGTGATATCTATAAGGCCCATCAAGCTTGGAATACGTTAGAAGTCGGTGGAGTGGTTATTGGAGATGTACCCAGTTGGCGGGTGGATAACATGCCTTACGGTGGCGTGAAGGACTCTGGCTTAGGGCGCGAAGGTATTAAGTACGCCATAGAAGATATGACGGAAACGCGCCTAATGGTAATTCGAACACCGTAAGCCATGATTCACGCTGAAAGGGCTATGTAGCCACAAAACAGTATGCTGTTATTCCGCTGCGTGGGCCTCTAGAACAGAAAGCGAAATAATATCGAGCGCGCGCTCATGGGTGGCAGCTAATCGTACTTTGGGTGCCACGCCCGCTTCATATGCCTGAAGCCATCGAGCGGCGCATAAACACCACCTATCGCCCGCTAACAATCCTGGAAATGCCATGCTTGGCCATGGCGTAATGAGATCATTACCTTGTTGAAGAGAAAACTGCAGAAATTCGTCAGTCATGACTGCGCAAACACTGTGATTGCCCACATCGGCGTCGGGCACATAGCAGAATCCTTCCCGCGTAAAACCCGTATTTCCGCAACAGAGTTGTAGCGGGTTACCATAAACATTTTTTGCATTTGCCAAAATCAAAAGCCTCAGTTACAACGTATACACTTTAGGTAAAGTCCAAGCAGCCACACACAGGTAGCCTGTGGGGGTGGTATGACAAAGCCTCTCACACTTAGTACATTATAGATAATAAATAAAAGGCATAGCGACTTCCTCATGATAGACAAAAGCGAAAAGTCAGCGCCGATCAATTTATCAACGGCAGAAATTGCCCGCTTTGATGCTCTAGCAGAAAGTTGGTGGGACCCACACGGTAAGTACAAAACGGCTTTAGACTTTAATCGAGCAAGATTAGAGGTTATTGAGCAGCAAATACGTCAACACTTTAACCGACAACATGTAGACGCACCTTTCGACAACCTTTCTATCGTGGATATTGGTTGTGGTGGCGGCTTAATCAGTGAACCTTTAGCACAAAAAGGGGCATTGGTGACAGGGGTAGATGCCAGTGCTACCAGTATTGAAGTCGCAAAACGTCACGCCAAAGCCAACCAGATACACGTAGACTACCGCCATCAACTGGCTTCGGAGCTTGCTAGCGACGGTGCGCAGTTTGACGTGGTTATCAATGCTGAGGTGGTTGAACACGTACCCAATCAACAACAATTAATAAAAGAATGCGCGCAACTGGTTAAGCCTGGCGGTTTACTGATTCTGGCTACCCTTAATCGCACTGTGAAGAGCTTTGTCATTGCGATAGTAGGGGCGGAATATGTGATGCGTTACTTACCTGTAGGCACGCATGACTGGCGAAAGTTTGCTAAACCTAGCGAGCTTGACGCATGGTCTGGGGAACATCTCACGCTAAAGTACCAAACGGGAATGGCACTGAATCCGTTTACCGGTAAATGGAAGCTAAGTGCTAGCATGGCAGTCAATTACCTGCTTTGCTTTGAACGTACCCTAGCTGGATGAGGTTATGAGAAGCGCCATACCCTGTTAAGTCATACCTGATAATATTCAATTGCTGAATAGTTCACCCCCTTTCATCGTTATTTGTATCTGTTAAATCTGGCCAGTATGCTAAGCATGTTAATAAAATGTTAGGTATGCTTATGAAAATCTATGAAACCCGCACCGCCCCGAACCCTCGCCGGGTACGCATGTTTTTAGCAGAAAAAGGCATTGACGTAGATTACGTTCAGGTCGACATTCAAAAGGGCGAGAATTTAAGCCCCGAAATGCGAGCTAAAAACCCTTTAGGGAAAATTCCCATTTTAGAGCTAGATGACGGCACCTGTATCGCTGAAACCGATGCTATTTGTACGTACTTTGAAGCGCTGCAACCCGAGCCTCCATTAATGGGTAAAACGCCCGTTGAAAAGGGCATCATTTCCATGTGGCAGCGCCAGGTTGAGTTAGCCTTTATGATGCAAGTCGGCATGTGTTTTCAACATACCACTGGGTATTTTAAAGACAGAATGGTGCCGGTACCAGAGTATGGCGAACAGGCTGGAATAAACGCCGCCAAGTACCTGTCTATCTTAGAACGCCGGTTGGCCAACAATGAGTATATTGCGGGTGATCACTTTTCAATAGCTGATATTACGGCAGTGTGTGCCATCGATTTTGCTCGTGTTGTTAAAATTCGAATAAGGGAAGATCACACGCATTTACAGCGTTGGTATGATGCCATAACCCACCGAGCGAGCGCAAAAGCCTAATGATAGAACTTTATACAGCTGCAACGCCGAATGGCTGGAAAGCCTCTGTCGCCCTTGAAGAAATGGAAATTGACTATCAGGTGCATGGGGTTAATTTAATGAAAGGGGAGCAGAAGCAGCCTGACTTTCTAGCCATGAACCCGAATGGTCGTATCCCCGTGATTATTGATAAAGCGAATGATGACTTTGTCGTTTTTGAGTCTGGTGCCATTATGATTTACCTGGCAGAGCGTAGTGGAAAGTTTCTACCTAAGGATGCCAAAAAGCGAAGCCAAGTTTTACAGTGGTTAATGTTCCAGATGGGCGGCGTTGGCCCCATGATGGGTCAGGCAAACGTGTTTCATCGCTATTTAGACGAGAAAATTCCTGTTGCTATCCACCGTTACCAAAATGAAGTTAGGCGCCTGTTTACCGTCTTGGACGGACATTTGAGCCACAACGAATACCTAGTAAACGATTACAGTATTGCTGATATGGCCAACTGGTGTTGGGTGCGCACTTATGAATGGTCGGGGGTAAGCATAGAGGGGCTAGCGAATTTACAGCGCTGGAAAAACAGTATTGAAGATAGGCCCGCTGCGCGCCGAGGAGTCGCAGTACCCAATAAAATAGATAAGGAAGACCTATTAAAAGGGGCTAAAAGCGTGGTAACCCGTTAAAAAGTGAGATTAGTCTTTAGTATAGAAGACAGTTATTGATACTTGAGACTTGCCAATACAGCAATTATGGTAATACAAACAATAAGTATTTCTAAAAAGGATTTTAAATGAAAGTTGTCTATAATTGCTTGGTGATACTGTGTTTCTTATTTTTAAGTATTAAACCGGCTCTCTCTTCTTTGCCCCTTGACGATTTTGTTAAGCACGGCGACTACCTTGACCTCAAGTTATCACCCGACGGCAAACACCTAGCCGCCCGTGTTAGGGCAGACAACCGTGTATTTATGGTTATTCTCGAAACAAACTCCATGAAACCGGTGGGTGGACTAAAACCGGATAAAAGGGACATTATCCACTCCGTTAATTGGGTCAGTAATGAAAGAGTGGTGTTTGAATATGCCGAAAAGACCCATAATTTTGACCAGCCAATTCCCACCGGTGAGCTATACGCAGCCAATATTGATAACAGCCATAGATTGATGATCTATGGCTATAGAGCCGGTGATGCAAAAGTTGGAAGCCGCATATCAAACAGAGAAGACAATTTCGCTACTCAGGAAATATTGAGTTACCTAGAACACGACAAAAAGCACATTCTTATTATTGAATACCCTTGGTCGAAAGAGGGGAATACCTACTACGATGCAAGAAAACGTGAGCCTATCATTAGTAAACTTAACGTTTTCAACGGTAAGAAGCGAAAAGTTGAAGTGTTACCTCACCCCGGCGCGGTGGCTTTTGCAAACCGTAAGGGTGAGGTTAAATTCATGAGCTGGCGCACGAAAGAGGGAGATTACTTTAGCGCGTATCGACAAAATAGCGATGCGCCTTGGCAAGATTTAGGCACAGCATTAGGTATTTCAGACTCGCTGTCGCCGGTAAAATTAAGTAAAAATGGTCAGCAGCTCATACTACTGGGCCGCCCGCCAGAAACCGGCATTTTGACCTATTATCAATACGATTTTGGTTCTGCCACGTTAACCACGCTTTTTACTGGCCATAAAACAGACATAGAATCTTACACGTCAAATGAAGCGGGTGTCCCCGCAGTTGCATTGACATTCCCTGGGGCGTCAGAGTATGTCTATAGTAGTGTGGAATCTCGCACTGTGGACATTCATAAGTTGCTAGCCGATGCTTTTGCGGGCCAGACAGCCATGATTTCCAGCAGAAGTGCAGATGGTTCTAAACTACTGGTTCACGTTAGCAGTGATATTAACCCAGGCGAATACTATCTTTTCCAACGAGATACCCTAAAAGCAAAATTTTTGTGGGCTAATGCGTCTTGGATTGACCCTCGTACGTTAAGCAAAATGATGCCTGTTCAGTTCAATACTGACGATGACGTTACCCTGAATGGGTACCTGACGTTGCCGAAACACACCACAGCGAAAAAGCCCCCCCTTGTGGTCATGATCCACGGTGGGCCACACCAGCCTGGAACCCGAGATTATTGGGAGTACAACCCTGAAGTTCAACTCATGGCCAACGAAGGGTATGCGGTATTGCAAGTTAACTATAGAGGTAGCTATGGTTACGGCGACGAGTTTCGAAAGAAAGGCTATAGAGAGTGGGGAGGTAAAATGATTGATGATATTACCTTCGCAGCCAATTGGGCGATAGACAAAGGCTATGTAGATGGCAATAGTGTCTGTGTATACGGCGCCAGTTACGGTGGGTACGCGGCCTTAATGTCGGCGGTAAAAGCGCCTGACTTGTACAAATGCGCGATTGGGTACGTGGGTATTTACGACCTTAACTTCATGTTTACTGAAAGTGATATTCCCAACAGCTGGGGCGGGAAAGAGTATTTACAACGTGTACTTGGGAACGATCCTCAGCAGCTTCGTGCATTCTCGCCTCTTTATCATGTGGATAAAATTAAAGCGAACGTCATGCTTATTCATGGCTCAAAAGATACTCGCGTGCCTGAAGTGAACTCTGAAGCTTTATACAACGCGCTTAAAAAACAAGGTAAAACCCCTTTGTACTTGAAGTACAAGCAAGCGGGCCACGGCGTATATGATGAACAAAACAGAAAAGAATTGTATCAAGGGCTGCTAAATTTTCTTGCGCGTAATATTAAAGGCGCCTAGTTTTAGAGAAAACCCGTTAACGAGTTAAAGGAAGTGGTGAATCACTTCCTTTCTTTATGGCTTAGTGGGTGTGAAATTTAGTAGTAGTTAGCAATTAAAGGTAAATTAGCGCTGCCGATAGACTGGGCTTTACTGCCAACTTCGCCCGCTTTTACGCCCCCGAAATTAACGCCTCGATGGTCTACATTAGCAAGTGCCGTTTTTGTTTTCTCTACCAGCTGCTGCTTTATTTTTAGTGGCATAGCCCCTTCAATAATAACGCCGTCAAGATCAAGCAAGGTAAAGGCACAGTGTGCAGCGTGAGCTAACCCCAATGAAGCTTGCTGTATCCAATTATCCAATACTTCACCATAAGCAGGCCAATGTTCAGTGTCATCGTAAATGCGAAGGCCGTTTTCACCTTTATGGGTCAGTGCCTTTTCTAGTAGGTACAAAGATGACTGCGTAATAAGCTGGCTAGATTCTGCGCCATGTGTGCTGTGCGGCGCAAGGAAGGGTAACGAACCTATTGCCCCTGCGTTACCCGATTTACCGGTAAATAAATTACCGTTAATGACCAAGCCGCCACCTAAAAATGTACCCACAAACATATACATATAGTTATTAAGACGTTGGCTATTACCAAAGGCCATTTCTGCGCCACATGCGGCGGTGGCGTCGTTACTGACAAATACCGGTAAATGCAGTTGGTTTTCAAGCTCTTGCTTAATATCAACGGTACGCCAGGCGTTCAACGCTTCAACTGATGCACCAGCTTCTTCAGCCCAACTCCATATTTCAAAGGGCATGGCAACACCCAAGCCTCGAATGCGTGATACACCTTCTTCATTCAGTTGTTGTGCTAAAAGTGCAAAGGCACGCTGTGAAAAGGTAAGTAAAGAGTCTACCGTGGGGTAAGCGATATTTTCATGAAGTGTGGCACGAACGTGACCAGAAAGGTCTAGCAACAGCATGTCATAACTGCGGCGACCAATTTTAAGCCCGACGCTAAATGCACCTTGTGCATTTAGGCCAAAGGGAATTTTGGGTTGGCCTACCCCTCCACGAATCGCGGGCAACCGACACACTAGCCCATCCGCCTCAAGTTTATTAATAATCACTGTCGCTGATTGCGCGGACAGGCCCGTACGCTTGGCTATCTCAGCTTTAGGTAAGGCACGTTCTTGCCTTATAAGCCGTAACATGTCGCGTTCGTTTTGAGTACGAGGGTCGAGAAGGGTTGGAGCTTCTGCAGTCGTCATGTGAGTTAATCATTCCTTCGCGCGGTGTATAACATCATTTATATCATATTTGCTGATTTGTTTTGCCTCCCTGCCGTAATAAAAAGATTCATGTCATGTCGAAACTGCCTCGTTATGATTTGTGAAATGAAGTCGCTCACCTAGGTATTTGCACTGAGGTTTTTAGATTACTGTCATAAATATCAACCTACTCTAAAAATTCCCTAGATTCAAAAATATAAAAATGACGACGGTGAGTTTAAAAAATAAACAACGAAATAAATAAATCAATATGGTTGATTTATTTGTCGCGTTGGTGAATACTGTCGCGAATTTGATTAACGAATCATTAACGCATTGGCACTTAATATGAGCAAAGCATGACATACTGCGCTAGGCTCTCAGGTGCGAAAGTGAGCAATGTACTCCAGCAATACCTTCGCTCAAACAAAAAATGTTAATGACTAACTACTTGAAATGCTCTGAGGTGGAAAATGAAAGTTTTATGTTTAGGCGAAGTATTAATCGATATGTTGAGCCAAGGCGCCGCGCCCAAAGAGGGCAATATTCCCGCAATGAAGCCATTCCAGCCTTATGCTGGTGGCGCTCCTGCTAATGTGGCCGTTGGGGTTGCTCAGTTAGGCGGAGAAAGTGCCATGGTGTCGAAAGTGGGTAACGACACTTTCGGCGCATTTTTAACGGAAATGTTAAACCACTATAACGTGAACACCGACCATGTATGGCGTTGTGACAAAGGCAATACAGCTCTTGCGTTCGTCAACCTAGACGCAGATGGTGAGCGCTCTTTTGATTTTTATGTCGACAATGCCGCGCATAAACATATTAACGAAGACGACCTGGCTACAGTAAACTGTGATGAAAGCAGCATATTGCATTTTTGTTCAGGATCTATCGCAGGGCCAGAGCTTATTCCAGGTACAGAATATATTTTAGAGAAAGCTAAGCAAGCCAATATGATGGTGTGTTTAGATATCAATTACCGCCCGGCTTTCTGGGATGATACAGCGAACGCGCCGGGTCGTATTGACGAAGTCGCTAAGAAAGTGACCGTGCTGAAGGCGAGTAAAGAAGAGCTGGCTGAATTGTACGGCGAAGAAAATGCCAAAGAAAAAGTCCAGCAATGGTTAGACAGTGGCGTGAAAGTGGTATTGGTTACCGACGGTGGCGAGCCTATTCAATACATCACGCGGGAATTTAGCGGTACGTTAGCGTCACCTAAAATGGATGTAAAAGATACCACAGCAGCTGGAGATTCCTTCATCGGAGGTTTCCTCTATTACCTCACTACGCAGGTGGCCAACACCACAGAATTTAATGCTTGGGTAGAAAGTTTTGAGAATGTGAGTGCTGCAACAGAATTTGCTATTCGCTGTGGCGCGTTCACCGTGACGCAGTATGGCGCATTCAGTGCGTTGCCTACACAAACTGATATTGCACAATAGTTCTGACATATATTGGTGCTACTTATTGCCAGGTTACAGGCAATAAGTAGCCTGCGCTTTTAGGTTTCAATGAGCGACTTAACGCTTGCAAGGGTATCGGCTTGTTCGGCCGGTTTATCCCATCTAATTCTGTGGATCCTAGGAAACCGCATAGCAACCCCCGACTTGTGTCTACTTGATGGGTGCACGGCGTCGAAGGCCACTTCAACCACCAAGCTTTTTTTCACTTCCCTTACTGGGCCAAAGCGGCCAATAGCGTTGCGCCTAACCCAATTGTCTAGCTTTTTTAACTCCTCATCGGTAAAGCCAGAATAGGCTTTCCCTATGGGTAGTAACCGCTCACCTTGCCATGCTCCGAAGGTAAAGTCGGAGTAAAAGCTAGAGCGCTTTCCATGCCCACGTTGTGCATACATAATCACCGCATCTACAGTGAGCGCATCTCGCTTCCACTTATACCACTGTCCTTTAGGTCGCCCCGGTACATAAGTGCCATCTAAACGCTTCAGCATTAAACCTTCTATTGCACGATTTTCACACACGCTTAGATGTAAATCGCGCAGGTCATTGACCGAATCGGCCTGCAGTAAGGGTGATAAATGAAGGCGTTCAGGTGCCCCCTTGGACAGGTATTTTTCAAGTTGCTGACGACGCTGTACTAAAGGAAGGTGAGTCATATCTTTACCGTTTAATACAAGGGCGTCATATACCATAAGGGCAGCGGGCAAGGAGGAAAGTAGAGTTTGAGAAGGGCGCTTTTTGTTCAAGCGTTGCTGTAACGCATTGAAGGTGTCTACCGTGTCGCCATGCATGACGAGCAGCTCACCATCTAATACCATATGACCTGATACCGCGCCTAGCAAGTCAGGAAAACTCTGGCTAATATCATCCCCCGTTCTTGAATAAAGCGCCTTTTCAGGGTCGGCGGTACCAGTGTGGCAAGAAAGTTGTACCCGTATACCATCAAACTTGTTTTCTATTTGCCAATCCTTGGGGGTGAACGTATCAATCTCTTTGTCTTCTATGGGGTGGGATAGCATCACGGGGTGAAAGGTCACGTGGCCAGAAATATCTGGTTTTGGCGCCTTGTTGTCTAACCATTCAAGCAGTTCTGTATAAGGTGGCTTTACGCCATGCCACAAGGTTTCAATGTCCTTGATATCTTTATTTCCATAGTCTGCCAATATGTGTTTAATGGAACGGGCAGATACTCCTATTCTAAGCCCTCTAGTGCCCAGCTTAAGTAGTGCCCAGCGTTGCGCGGGTGTCATTTTAGAAAGGTATTGAGCTAAGGTAGTTGATACGTTTTTTCGGCTGACATGTTGAAAGGTTTCTACGGTTTCACTAAGTGAAGGCAAAGGGCTAACGGGCGTGTAGTGAGGCCATAAATGCGCCACAGTTTCACTGACTTCGCCTACATAATCATAACTCATCGCAAAAAGGGCCGGGTCCACGTTTTCGCTAATCAGTTTCTTTATTGTATTTCGCTTAAAAAAGTCGAACTTCAATGTTCCGGCCATGGCTGCAATTGCCCACCCCCTATCCGGATCGGGCGTGGCGGCTAAATAGGCTTTAATAAGCTCCGCTTTCGCATTATTACTCGATGTAAAATACACTTGTTCTAGTAATTCACTGAACGCTTTCACTCATGATGCCCCTTGTTCATCTTCGTCGTAGCCCACTAATGATAAAGCCCTTGCTTTGTAACCCATTTTTTCAGCTTGATACATGAGCGCATCTTCCCTTCCATGAGTAACCCAGACCTCTTTAGGGTTAACTTCTGTGATGGTCTGTAACAGTTCTGGCCAATCGCAATGGTCGGAAATAATTAAAGGTAACTCTGCATTCCGTTGCTTCGCTCGCGCCCGTATCTGCATCCAGCCTGAGGCCATGACGGGGCGAACTTTTGGCAAACTTCGAGACCAGCGGTCGGCCAGGGCTGATGGTGGCGCAAGCACTATTTCTCCCGCCAGAGAAGCTTTGTCGTTCACTTCGCTGACCGGTACAAGCTCGCCTAATGCGATCCCCATTTCTTGATACAGAAGGCACAACTTAATTTGAGCGCCATGAAGGTAAATGGGTTTCGTGTATCCCGCATTTCTTAGCGCCAAAATCACTCGCTGACATTTGCCTAATGCATAGGCACCCACAAGGTGACATCTGTTAGGGAATACAGTAAGAGAGTGAAGCAATTTAGCAATTTCAACGTCAATGGGAGGGTGAGTAAAAACCGGTAAACCAAAGGTGGCTTCCGTAATGAGAATGTCGCATGGGATAACCTTAAATGGCGGACAGGTAGGATCATGTCTGCGTTTGTAATCTCCAGATACCACGAGTCGATAGCCCCCATATTCAATCAGTATCTGACACGAGCCTAAAATATGCCCTGCGGGGAAAAAGGTAACGGCCACTTCACCAAAATGATAGGTCACCTCCATATCAATCACGTGCTGCTCTTCGGCCATGTCGTCACCATAACGAGTACGCATAATCGCGAGGGTTTCGCGACTAGCGAATACCTGCTTATGACCAGCCCTCGCATGGTCTGCGTGCCCATGGGTTATCAAGGCTGTGCTCACGTTTTGCATGGGGTCGATATAAAAACCACCGGGTATGCAAAACAAGCCAATCTCATCTGGCTTCATCCACTTTGACGGGTGCACCATGACTCCTACATTAAGGGTGTTTTAACAACGTTGAAAATGGGTACGTTGGTAGGTTGCAATTGGTTGAATATGAAACAAAATAAACCTATGGGAATGAGCAACGTATAGATTTTACTCTGATGTAAGATATCCAACGAGCGTTTATGACAGCCAAGCGGCCAACAATTCCTGACGTTTTTACACATTGGTTTTCGAGTAAGGCATGGCGTTTGCGACCTTATCAAAAGCAAATGTTAGTGAATAAAGATAAGTACAAGGTGACGTTACTAATAGCGCCTACGGGCGCTGGGAAAACCCTATCGGGGTTTTTACCTAGCTTAGTCGAGCTAACTGAAAATCAGCATAAGGGCCTACATACACTTTATATCTCGCCGCTAAAAGCACTGACTCAAGATATTCACAGAAACTTGCTGCAGCCCATTGAAGAAATGGCATTGCCGATTACTGCCGAAACCCGTACCGGAGATACCCCCTCTCATAAACGGCAAAGGCAGCGACGAAAGCCGCCGCACATTTTGCTCACTACTCCAGAGTCGCTTATGCTGATGCTAAGTTATGCGGATGCAGACACCTTATTTGGCAAGCTTAAGCGGGTGATCATCGATGAAGCGCACAGCTTAAATACGAACAAACGGGGCGACTTTTTATCGCTAGCCTTAGCGCGGCTAAATACGTTGTCTCCCGACCTTCAACGGATAGGGTTATCAGCCACCGTGGCTTACCCCCAAACGTTAGGTGCTTGGTTGGCCGGTAGTGAAAATACGGCTCACGTTATAAAAGTGAAAGCGGGTAAAAAGCCAAAGATAAAAATAGTGAAATCCAAGGCTAGGATACCGTTTGGCGGATTTATGGCGCGCTATGCTATTGATGATATTTACCACGCTATCGCTCAAGCACGCACTGCTTTAGTGTTTGTCAATACGCGAGCACAAGCTGAGATGCTATTCCAACATTTATGGGAAGCCAATACACAGGCGCTGCCCATTGCGCTTTACCATGGCTCTTTGAGTAAAGAGCAAAGGCGAAAAACGGAATCCTTGATGGCTAATGGTGATCTACGAGCTGTAGTGTGTACGTCAGCACTTGAGCTTGGGATCGACTGGGGGGATGTGGATAAAGTCATTCAAGTTGGCGCGCCTAAAGGGGTAAGCCGTTTACTCCAGCGAATAGGCCGAGCCAACCATAGATTGGATGAACCGAGTGATGCGCTTCTTGTGCCAGCAAATAGGTTTGAGGCGCTAGAGTGCCAGGCGGCGATTACCGCGATAAAAAAAGGGCAGCTAGATGGTGAGTCTCCCCAACCCGGGGCGATGGATATTATCCCTCAGTTCATACTGAATTGTTTGTGTAGTTACCCTAGTACACCTGAAGCGCTGTATAAAGAAATACTAAACGCCACGCCCTATCAAGGGTTGGACAAAGACGACTTTAACAAATTGTGGCAATTCACCCTTGATGGCGGTAGCGCCTTAAATGCCTATGAACGATACCAACGGCTGACTAAAAATAACGATGGCACCTATTCGCCCGCGAACAAGCGAGTGATTCAGCGGCACCGGCAAAATATAGGTACCATAGTCGAAGCAGGAAGATTAAAAGTAAAGCGCATTCGGCGGGGCAATCAAGGTAAAGTTATCGGCGAAGTTGAAGAGTATTTCGCGCAACAGTTAGTGCCAGGAGATACCTTTTACTTTGCGGGGCAAGTACTTAAATTTGAGGCTATCCGCGACATGCAATTACATGCAAAACCGGCGAAGGCGAAAGAAGCAAAAATACCGAGTTATGCCGGAGGGCAAATGCCCTTATCTACGTTCTTAGCCGACGGCGTAAGGGATATTCTTGCTAACCCTTCCATGTGGCGTAATTTACCCGCGCAAGTGAAAGAGTGGTTAGGCTTGCAACAAGCTTTCTCAACCTTACCGTCTCCAGGGCAACTGTTGGTTGAACAATTTCCATTTAGACAAACCCATTACACGCTTTTTTATACCTTTGACGGCAGAAAGGCCAACCAAACCTTAGGCATGTTAATTACTCGGCGTATGGAAAAGATGGGCATTAAGCCGCTGAGTTTTAGTGTGACAGATTATGGGCTGTCGATTAGCGCGGTAAATCGTATTAGTGAGGCGCAGCTTACCACCTTATTTCAACCGGATATTCTAGGCGATGAGTTAGAAGACTGGATGTTACAGGCGCCAATGCTGAAGCGTTCATTCAGGCAGGTGGCTGTGGTGAGTGGATTAACGGAGCAGCGCTACCATGCGGCGCAAAAAACCATGAAGCAAGTCACTTTCTCAACCGATTTAATTTACGATACGCTGAGAGAGCACGACCCCGACCATATCTTACTAACCGTAGCCCGAGCAGATGCTGAGCGTGAGCTGCTGGACATAAAGCGCTTAGCGAATTTGCTTATTCGGTATGTAGGCAAAACCACATTAGTCAACCTTGAAAAGGTGTCTCCTATGGCCATTCCTATTGTTTTAGATGTAAGAAGTGAGCAAATAAAGGGGGCTGGCGCCCACGCCATGCTAGAACAAGCTAACTTGTATGCCGAAGCGGAAAGTATGCTGGATGAAGTACGGGCGCTTTTGTCATAAAAGCTAACAGCGGTGGAGCAGGGACAAGTCTGACACACGCCTAGGTATTTGAGAGAAGACCAAACTCATTACCTGGAAATACTCACCATTATTGCTAAAGCATTCGTAAGTTTGAATATTGATAGATAGATTATACGCCTACCCCACACGCAACTGCCGATGTACCCAGCGGTAAAGCGGATGTTTTCTTAGATTACATTGAAAGGGAACTTATTCCTTTTGTAGACTCGAATTATCAGACTTCTGAATTTAGAATTTTAGAAGGTCATTCCCTAGGTGGTTTACTTTCGTTATATACGGTTCAAGCCCGGCCTGAGCTATTTACAGCACACTATGCTTTCAGCCCATCCCTGCACTGGGGGGATAATAAAACAGTTGAAGAACTGACTATTTATCTTTCATCACGTAAGTCATTAGAGCAATTCATATATATGAACTTAGGCAATGAAATAATAAAAAGTGAGTATGAACCAAATAATACAATGGGAGCTTCTTTCTTAAGGTTACAAACCTTTTTCAAAGAACATAGTATTCCAGGATTAAGAGTGAAAAGTGAAATTTTAAAAAGCCTTCCCCATGCTGCAACAAACATAGCCGGGTTGGTCAATGCAACTAACGAACTTTATAGGCATTGGGTTTTACCTTTTGATGCAATGGAAAAAGGGCCTGAAGCAATATCTGAACATTATAAAAAGCTATCGACTGACCTTTATTATGAAGTTAAGCCGCGCATGGAGCCAATCAACTTCGCTGCCGACTATATGACCAATGGTGTTCACTCCCCCGAGAAAGGTATGAAACTGTTAGAGTACAACGCTACATTATATCCAGACTCTGCGTGGGTTAGCTTTAATTTAGCCAAAGGTTACAAGCAACGTGAAGAAATGGCGCTTGCAAAAAGTTACGGACAAAAAGCTTTGAATTTGATGGATCAAGATGACGAAGAGTTAAAAACTTCAATTGTGAATTTTCTTGAGACCCTATGACTTTATTGATGTCTTCCGCTGTATCGGGTAACCCGTTTCGTATTGGCAATGAAGGCAATCTTACGGTGGAAGAGTTTCACGTTCTTGTTAAAACGTTGCCTCTTGCCCATGCGCCAGACATTAAATGGCACTATGGCAACATAGGCTATGTGCTGTTAGCTATTCTAATTGACGAAGTGAGCGGAAAAACGCTACGAGAAAGGTTGCTTACAACGATGTTTAAAGAACCCTGAAGTTTCCAGTGCGTTCATCCTCAACTAAGGTTAGCGATACACTCAACCACTTGAGCGCAAGGCTCGACTCAAACTTATAAGTAGTGGTGACTATATTTTGTTTATTAAAGCCCGTCAGTGTTCGAGGTTAGGCAGCAAAGTATGTGAAGCAGCCGTTGGCTTGCTGCGTCTTTTAGGTAGTTACGTTCAATTAGCGGATTACTGCATCTAGTGATATTTGTGATAAGTTTCATAGTTAAAACAGACTTTAACTTCCCATTTCAAAGTTTGTGAATTGTAGAGATTTACTGCTTTTAGCAATATGAACGTGTTGGAAAGTTTGACTCATGCCCGAGCGTTACCATATTGTGGTGCCAACAGATTCGAATCAAAAATACCTACACAGTGCTCCTAACCATAACAAAGATGAAATTGCGATAGCCACGAAAACACCCGCTGAGCCTAAGTCTTTTGCTAAGCCTGACAGTGGGTGAATCTCTTTTCCGATACGGTCAATAGTGACTTCAATTGCAGTATTGACAATTTCAGCGAACAGGACGAAGAGTATGGAGGAAAGTAAAATCGCCTTTTCCATATAAGGAATTGACCAAAGAGCAAGCACTCCCGCTGCTAAGAAAAGTAAGATAATTTCTTGCCGGAACGCTGACTCGTTTTTAACAAGCCATAATATAGCTCTTACAGAGTTTTTCATTGCTAATACAATACGCAACATACCCTTTGGTTTGGCTTTAGGGTCGAAATGCATTTCTGATGTGGTTTCGTCTATGACTCGCATTTTCGTAAAATATCCTGAGTGGGTTGGTAGGTGCTGCTTTGCACATTAGTAAGACCAAGTAATGTGTCAAAAAGGTTGTCCTGCGAATAAGGATGACTGGATAACGAATTTACACAATCACTATATTGAGGTTGGCTAAACCTGGAGGCCCAATAAACCATTGGTACATGAGTTTGCTCAACAGGCGCTAAATTATAGGGGAAACCGTGCAAATAAAGCCCTTTCTCTCCCAATGACTCACCATGATCCGATAAATAAAGCATCGACGAATTAGGAATAGTGGAAAGCTGTTCAATAATCTGGCCTAGCACGTAGTCTGTGTATGCAATAGTATTATCGTACGTATTTGTCAGCTCTGCCTCTTCACAATTTTGAATATCACTTCTGGGACAATCAGGCACGAACTTAGCAAATTTCTCTGGGTATCTCCGGTAATAGGTAGGCCCGTGTGAGCCAATCATATGTAAGACTATAACTCTATGTTCTTTAGATGGCCTTGAAAGAGTTTCTCTTAAAAGGTCAACAAGTACCTCATCATAACAATAATCTCCATCGCACAACTTGGGATCTCTTGACGGGTTGAAGTCTATAGTCTCTACCCTCTTGCAAACTCCTTTACAGCTACTGTTATTGTCAATCCAGGTGACGTCAACACCTGCACGATGAATGATGTCTAAAACATTGTCCTGACTATCTGCAATACGCGAATCATAATTTTCTCGTGAAAGTCTTGAGAACATACATGGCACGGAGACTGCGGTAGCAGTGCCGCAAGATGTCACCTTGCTAAAACTGATTGCACCTGCGTTCTGGATATTAGGCGTAGTACGCCTCGAATAGCCGTTGCTTGAAAACTTGTCAGCTCTGGCCGTTTCGCCAACCACAAACACTGTAGTAGACGGATGTATATCAGCATTCCCTTTTATGTAGGGACGCTTGTCTAATACTTTGTAGGGTAAAGGCGGATAGAAGTAAGTGTCCCGAAGGTACTTGTACCCTGAATCATAAAAGGCGTAGGGAATAATATACTTCGTTAGGTCTTTGTTATTTCTGCCGACAGCTGCATAGCTCTTAAAAAGGAACGTGGCTATAATTGCAATACGCAATAAAGCTAATAAGTTCAGCACCAGAAGGTACTTGATTCGAGCCTTGAGCTTCCCATTTAATTCCAGGTTAAAAATCGCAAATACAGGGATTAATCCCAATATAGAGAAGAATAAAAAAAGTGTTGAATTTAGATAGGAAAAGGCTTCACCAGAATTTGTTTCCATTACATTCTGTATCATGCTCTTATCGAAAATGACACCATAGGCCAAGGTGCCGTAAAGTAGAAGAGAACTTACAACGAAAGTAATTGCAACTGTGGTGCGCGGCAAAAATAGGGCACCAAAAAGACTTAGAAAAATAACATTTAAAAAGGTTAGCAAGAGCGGTACAGAGAGAAAAAACACCCACTCATTCAATGTTACAGGGGCTACAACTTCATAAACAGCAGACAGAAATGGTGCGTTGAATATTGCTGCGATAAATAATGAAGAAAGTAAAATGAACTGAGCTGATGTAGGATTGAAATTTAGTGTTCTTGGAAATTTCACAATAAGGTTCTCGTGTACTTCTTAGCACACAAGTTACCTGTTAAAACTTAAATAAGGCTTAAGAAAAACTGTGGAATGAAAATTTTCGCATTATTTTTTAATTGTATGAAAATATGTAACCCTCACGTAACGGGCCTGTCTGGGATATAACTAAAGATCTCAGTCGTCGTTCTCGTAAGCGGACATTTTTCGGTTAATGCCTCGTGCGATAATAGAACCCAGTGGACGCGATGTGCATATCCTACAGACGTTGCCATTTCTTTTTTAAAACAATCGTTGCGTACGTGTTTTTCATCTACGAGGATATATCTTCCCTTGTCAGTCTTCTCCAGCCACTGGTAGGCGGCAGATAATTGCTCATCAGTAGGGGTATGATAGCCAAAGTGGACGATGGGATAAGGCGAGAAGAGAATAAACTGTTCAGAAAAATCAACAAGTGCAATAGTTGCATCATGTTTGCCAATTTCTTTTTCAATATTTCCAAATACGCTTTTAGGGGTTTTTACATCTTCAAGTAAAGTGTAACCCCATGTAGCGTACATGCCCCAAAGAGTACACAAGAAATAAGGCCAGGCTTTCCAGTGCTTCCCTCTAGAAGTAATCACCGTAATCAGACACGTCAGTACCCCCGTTACTAAAAAAAACATCCACGGAGAAAGCCCGAACTTTTCTTCTAATTTTAGGGCGAATGATGCTTCTACTATGCCGGAAAAACCAAACCCCAATAAGCCTACTGATAGTAAAAATACAACAGCCCACATAAGCCAGGAAAATACTTTTTTATTAACAACTGAATCAAAGTAAGGCGCAGAGATCAGTGCCAGCATCGGCAATGCGGGTAATATGTACACTCCCCGTTTGCCAGGACTTACGCTGAAGAAAAGTAGGACAAGTACAATCCAACCCAACGGTAAGAGTATGCGGGCATCACCTTTTTTAATTGCGCGATACCAAAATGGGATGAGCCATGGAAGAGCGATGCTAATTGGCAGCCAGAATAATGGAATAACCTCAACGAGGTAATACCAGAATGGCTTTATGTGATGCCAGGAATCAGCATATCGAGTGACCGTTTGCCTGAAAAGAATGTTATCTCTATATAGAGCAAGTGATGGATCGTGGCTATTTTCAACCAATATCAACATAGGTACAAACCATAGTGATATAGCCAGTAACATCACCACTGCACCCATTAACCACGGTAATACGGAGTTTTTAGTTTGGTTCTTAGTTATGTCCCGCTGAGGCCAAACGCGTTGATGTATCAAGTATGGTATCAGCATCAGGACTGGTAAAAATCCGACCCCTTTTGTGATGACGCCAATTCCCATGAAGAAAAATGCGAGGTAATACCAACGCCATAGCCTTTCAACTAAGAAAAAGCGCAGAAGACCATAGCATCCTATTGTTATCCAGCAGCAGACCATTGCGTCTATTTGTGCAGACTTGGCCTGAAGCAAAAATTGAAAACTCAATAAAAGAAGTGACGTTGCGATCAGCGCTTCTTTTGTACTCCACAGTCGTTTTGAGATGTCATATACCAAAAAAAGTGTGAGTAGGCTGCATAAAGCAGATGGGAGCAGAAAGGCAATCTTAATTGACCCGAATAGCGCAAAGAAAAAAGCGATAGACCACATAAACACAGGTGGTTTATCAGGATAAAACTCTTCCGCTCTGGCTGGAAAGAACCACTGACCTGTTTCAACCATTTCTTTTGCAACTTGTGCAAAACGAGGTTCGTCAGCAGGCCAGGGATCTCTTAACCCAAGCCCGATAAATATCAACACGCTAGCCAGTACAAAAAGCCAGAAAGTATAGTTTGGGTGCTTGTTCTTATGTTTAATGGCTAAGCTCGTCTGATTCATTGCTACATTTGCTGCTTTTTGTGAGTGAACGAAGAGTTTTATCGTCATTATGTTGACGACGATAAACCTTAAAAAGATATGCGCTTAGCAAGCTGGAAATCCCGAATAATAGGGCGCTTATGATTATTTTAAGTTCAGAGTTGATTAATACACCCTTACCCATCAATGCAAAAACCGCCATTTGAGGGATGTAGCCAATAGTAGACCCAAGAATAAAAGAGCGTCGTGGAATCTTTGAAACGCCAGCGAAAATGTTTGTGAGTAGATTATTTCCTACTGGCAACAGTCTAATGATAACGGACTTAAGAAAGGGAGAGCGAACTAGAAAGTGGTCTAACTTGCGCACCCGCATTTCAAAGTGTTGAATAATAATCGGTCTAGCGAAATATCGGGATACTGTCATAACTGTTGCACAGCTGAGGGTAGCTGCTAATGTTGAATAGATGACACCTTCAGCAAATCCAAAGGCATACCCCCCCATAAATGCGACTAACTGGCGTGGAAGTCCGATAGAAAGTAAAAATACTGAGACGGCTAAAAATTTGGCTATCCCTGTCACTCCATTATTACGGGTATGCTTGTCTATCCACTCCTGATTAAATGCGTCAAATGAGGGAGAGACCGAAATCAAATGACTAAAAAACAGAATGGTAAGTACCAGAATGAAGAAACGAAGGAGACTGGAATTCAATTAGATACTCTCTTCATTTTCTAAGATGACATCATTAAGTTTATTACGTTTCTGAAGCCAATAAACTCCTGCCATATCAATTAGTCCTACCCCAAGCCGTCCTAACATATTATATTTTGATTTTCCAAATTGCCTGTCTCTGTGATTCACATCAACAACTTTAATGATCCCACCTTGTCGCCGGATCAGTGCTGGCAGAAAACGATGCATATGGTCAAAATAGGGTAAATCGAGGAATGTTTGTTTTGGAAAGACCTTTAACCCACATCCGGTGTCAGGTGTATCATCATTAAGAAGTTTATTTCTTACCGAATTTGCTAGTTTTGACTGAAATCTTTTCCAAGCTGTATCCTTTCTGTTTTTACGATGACCAGCAATGCAAAAGTGACTCCCTAACGGAAATTGAGAGGCCATAGTCAGGAGGTTTGGTATATCAGCAGGATCATTCTGCCCATCCGCATCAAGTGTAACTACAAGTTCTCCATCAGCATGGCTCACCCCTGTCCAAATAGCTGTACTTTGTCCCACCGAATGCCTATGCCGTAGCACGTTAACTCTGTCAAAGCCACTCGCTTTCAGATAAAGCAAATTCTCAAATGTCTTATCCGTACTTCCATCATCGACATAGATGACTTCGAAGTTTGCTACATCTGTTAACGCGCTATAAATTTCCTCAATTAAGGGTTTTAAATTTTCTTCTTCGTTTTTCGCTGGTATAACAACTGAAATTCGCACGTAGCCCTCTGTCAAAGCCTCAAAATCAAGCAAATTCTATTTTCGATAAAAAAACACTAACAAATGAAACTTAAGGTAACCTTATGAAGAGTCTTTTAATTGAGGTAAAAATGTCCTAATCGCTCAGGAAGGAAGAAATAGGCTGTTAAGGAGTGAACGCTATAGGAATGTGTTTTGACCAGCTATCGTAGCACTTTCCCCCTAGACCCTGACCTGCACACACGAGCACCTTGTCTTGCTATGGAAAATATTTTGTCTTGAGGACCATGTGAGCGGCAAAACCAGTGCTTGAATCACCATAAGCAACAAAAAATCTCCAGCCAGACTCCGTGTAACGCTTTAGAATATTTAGTTTAAACGTTTTAAAGTTTTTTCGCTCAGCCATCGAATTCGCTACCTGAATACCCCTTTCTGGGAAATTGTATCCGAATAAATGAATTTGCCTATTGAACCGGAAGTATGAATTTCGCACAGTCAGATAGTTAATTTTGAAGCGGTTATTAGCGTACGATTGAACAAGTTCAAACGTATTTTCTCTTTCAGAATAAATTTATTATTTACAGTAGGTTAATGCTCCATCTATGTAAAAGTGACTGCTTTGCGACTCCTACCATTGTGGAAAAATTTCTGTAGAGGTAATTGTGCATCCACTAAACTAAGTAGCAGGACTAGTATAAGCCTTGATCGTTAGTCACAAGACGTTATTCATATTGAATATGATAACGAGATAAACTAAAGAGTTACTGAACGGAACCAGTCGATTTCTATTCAAAGAATCACTTATGCGCAGGTTGAGATATAAATGTTCAGTACCTTCTTCACTTAAGTTTTCTCATAAATGGGAGACAAATTAGGGTAATTCAAATTGATACACCTTGGAATAAAGCCCCTATTATCGAGCAGAAAAAGCCTCTTCAATTAGCACACAAATGGGTTATCAGAATTCGTTTAGAACTTTAAGGGCAAACTCGAGTCCTCGCATTATTTAATCTTGTGAAACTGAAAGTGTCAGGCGTGGTATGCGGACGTAAAGCTCTACGGAGAGCACACGTTGTTCAGCAAAAAACAGGCAGTCCTGTTCAATTTGAGATAATACCGAACACTGGAAAATAGATTTTAGCCTGGGTAAAGAAAACTTGGCTACGGATTCTGACTACCTTTTGAAGTCACGCATCAATTCATCTTATGCTCATATCTACCAGTCAATTCAATCGTATTTTTCATAGATGGATTGACAAACTCAGGCTAGATACCCCTATACAGCCCCATTCGAAGCGTAGAATCAAGCCTTATCTTATCTATAAGAAGACAAAAACCTTCGGTTTGTCCAACTATTGCCCCGCCATAAGAAGTTAGAGAGCGCTGTCCGCTCTTTAGGCATCGAGGTGGACGACATAGAATCTATAAAAGTTTATGCTGCAAGGGGCTGCTTGTGGAGCCCTGTTGTAAGTAGAGCGGACATTTTTACCTTAAGCTCTCTTTTTGAGACCGATTAGTAACTTGTTTCGAACTGAGAAAGTACGCCCGCAACATTTAAATTGCGAGCGTTTTTTAGACGATAAAATGTTAGCTCTTTTGAGCTAACTTATCTTCAAGTCGAGAAATTTCTTGCTTTCTTCCTAAATCGGCAAGCGGGCGTCCTGCTCTAGCAGGAGCTTGTTTCGCTTTTTTGACAAACGCTCGTGCTTGGTCGTACTTACCATTGTCATATAAAAATTCAGCGTAAAAGTAGTTAGGGTCAATACCATCTGGGTTGATTTCAAGGGCATGCTTTAACAGTTTCTCCGCTTTCTTGTCATTGCCAAAGCTTATCGGCCAGCCCGGTAGTTTATGATAAAGCACCCCTAGGCTTGTCATGGCTGAACCTGCCAATGCATTTTCGTCTAATCGCATAGCCTGCTCAAAGCTCTTACGCGCAGCTTTGGCGTAATCGAGTGCACCTAACCCGCCTTTAGCCCCCGCTATGCTCGATTGAATAATGCCTTGCCAAATGACTAATTCAGGGTTGTTGGGTTCTTTACTAACAAAAAACTTCGCTTTTTCCATAAGCGTGGCAAAGGCTTTTTCTTTTTGCTTATCCTCCAACTCATAGTTGATATGAGCCCATTCGTGTTGAAGTATAGAAAGAGGAGATTGAATCTCTTGCTGCATCGACGGGGTTGATACTTCGTTTAATGACTGTCTTACGTTATCTTGGGCAAATGTGTAACTTACAAAGCCCAGAGATAATGTAAGTAGAGTAATTCGGGTTACAAGGGCTAAATTTTTCATCATGATCGCTCCGGTACTAAATCAACTTACTAGATAATTCGTTGGTATTTTGCGCGTTGTCTATGCGTGCACTCTGCTCTCTTTTGCTGAATGTGTGGTGTTTAATAATGGGTAGCTTTTTCGCCAACGCGTTATCTACAATGGTGGGAAGAATGGCATTCAATTTGGCAAAGAATCGCTCAGCAAAGCCGATGCTAAAGCGAGTTTTGTTTTGCTCTACTAATTTAATAAGCGCTTGTGCAACAACTTCTGGAGTATCAACTTGATTACCCAGCGCTTTATTGAGTGCAACAGCTCTCTCGTCATTGATTTTCGTTGAGGTCGCTCGAGGCGCCAAATAGTGAAACCGAATGTTGCTGTTGTGATATTCGCGGTGCAGGGCTTCACTCCAACCTTTAATTCCAAACTTAGTCGCGCAATAAGTACTGTGAGCCGCAAAACCAATGCTACCGAACGCTGATCCCACATTGACAACATGCGCCTGAGGACGCTGTGACAAAAGGGGAAGTAAGGCTTGAGTAAGCAACATGGGCGACAAAAGGTTAGTGGTCACCACTGACTCGATCGGTGCATTGGTAAATTCACCAACATGGGTTGTACCAGCATTGTTAATCAGCATACTCACCGGTAATCGCTCGCAAACGTGAATAAGCTTAACTCGACCTTCATGGTGCGATATGTCTGCAGCTACAATAGTATGGTGGTGTTTAAGCGACTGCTGTAATTCTTTTAGACGTATTTCATTTCTGCCAGTAAGAATGAGGTGTGCACCTTTTTCATCAAATGCTTTAGCAACAGCGTGTCCAATGCCACCACTGGCACCTGTTACTAGTATTACTTGATTTTGCCATTGAATATTCATAATACTTTACCTTGCGTTATCCCTAGCTAAAACAGTGTTCACCAAGTTACGCAGTTTGTGCAACGGGGTGTAAACCATGTTCTGGTGTAAGTTCGCGAAAAATATCACCATACAAGCGATAAAACATGTTAGCGCTGTGTATGATCATGGCCTGCTCTTGAGGGGCGACTATTTTGTTCATTAACCCCTCAAAGAACACTATATGCTCTTGGTCCAGTGCACCATGTGAAGTCAAATACTTAAAAGCTGACTTGGGGAGCGACAGTTTGTCTTTAATTTGCTTTGCCGCAGCATCAGCCAGCGCAATGCTTGTGCCTTCCAGTACAAACACCATTCCAAAAAAATAAAGTGGGTTTTTACGCGCAATGGCGTCAAACGCATAGGCAACCATAAGTTCAGTAGCGGGTGCAGGCTGGCCGTAGCGAACTTCGTTCTTATCCACCCCACATGCTGCTAAGTCGTTTAAAATCCACTCTTGGTGTCCCATTTCCTCTTCAATATATTCGCCAATTGCTTCGCGAAGCCATTCTTTCTCTTCGGTTAATTTCGCGCCAGTAGCCATAAGAAGCGGGACGGTGAATTTAACGTGGTGATAGGCCTGTTGAAGGAACGCTATATAATCATCAAGGGAAAAGTCATTGTTAAAACAACGTTGAATTATTGGCACTTGTAAAAACGTGTTTCTAGCTTGCTCGGTACTTTCTTGAAGTTGTTGATAAAATGACACTATTTACTCTCCAGAGATAATGTTTTTATACACACTGTTTTCAGCGTGCGAGATAAAGTAAGAGGTTGAATACAGTGCGGCTAAAGTACAGCTGTAATGAGTGATTACATCGTCCCGTTTGACCTTACCTGTTTGAGTTAACAACCCATTTTCTGGTGTAAACGGCGCAACGACATCAAAGTTTTCTATTTGTGCATAGTCGGGTAATTGTTGATTAATCAGTTCAACGGCTTTTCTAATTCTGTCCGTTGAGATCTGAGATGATAAAGGAACTATCAAAGCAACACAGTGGGGGCGAGCTTCACAGAAGACGAGCGCCTGACGCAATAATCCACTCCCCATCAGTAAAGATTCGATCCATTCCGGTGACACGTTTCTACCTGCGCTGTTAACCATAATATTTTTCTTACGGCCACTTAACGTTAAAACGCCATCGTTAATAACGCCTAGGTCCCCAGTTCTCACCTCGGATGGATAAAAACTTTCTGGTTGATTCAAATATCCTAAAAAGTGATTACCCGTCACGACAACTTCGCCTTTGTCTATATGAAGTGTATTGTGACCAAGCGCTTTGCCTGCAGAACCAAGCACATTGCAGTTTGGTGTATTGAGTGTAGAGACCGAAACGGCCTCTGACAGGCCATAGCCTTCATAAACGGGTAAGCCTCTGGTTCGAGCTTCAGTCAATAAGAAAGGTGAAACATGAGCGCCGCCAACTGCTATAAACGATAACGACGTCGGTGGCAGCCAGCCTTTTGAACATGCTTGGAGAAGCACCATGAGTAAATCCGGTACTAAGATAATTGACGTTGGCTGCACATCGTTTATTAGTTTTAGTAATGCTTGCGGGTTTACAAGTCGACTACCTTCAAAACCTCTCGCACTTGCGGATGCAAGCTGTACAGTACCGCCATGAAGTAGTGGCGCATAAATACCCGCTATATTTTCAAGCAATGTAGAAAGAGGCAGTATGCACAAATGATTGACTTCGTCCTGTTGAAAAGCACAATCAATAGACCTTGCAACTTGCCACTGAGATTCGTTAGAAAGGCATACACCTTTTGGCGTGCCTGTCGACCCTGACGTAAAAGTAATCTTGTTAGTGCCTGTAGGCATACTCACCGATGCTGCGAGCGGAGTTAGCATATATCCAGTAATGTTTAAGCTATCACTCAAGACTTCTTTCTTAGAAGAAGGAAAGAAGCTTAAGACTTCGGTCGTGAGTAGGCATTCACACTGACTCTCTTCGATAACATGTCGCTGCTGTGTCTCACTGAAAAACAGTGGAATAGGTACGCAGCAAACTTGTGCTTCTTGGCATGCAAGGTCAGCTACCACCCACGCAAAACTATTGTCAAAGGCGATAGCAATGCGACTCACATTGTTGTTTGTGATCCAATTGGCAAGGTGAGTAACTGCCTCTTTAAGTGCCAAATACGTCAACGATTTATCTTTGTACTTCAGCGCAATAGCTGAGTCGTCACCGTTTAAGTAGTGCTCAAGCAACATGCGAGGCTCCTTTTGGGTAGCAAACTAAGGCATCGTTTAGTTGTTGTTCAAAATTTGAACCAGTGATGAGTCCAATTGCCTGTTGATAGTATTGACGAAGAAGTACACTGTTCATTACCTGATGGGTAACTTCTTTGAGGGCCAGGGCTATTACTTGTGGTGCTGTATCGTAATACGTACCCCAATCATCGTGACTGGATACCAGTTTTTTTGCATTAGCTGGCGCCAAGAAAATAAGCGAAACACCTGAATTTTGAAGAAGTTTTTTTACCTGGGTCGTCGCACTAAACACAACGTGCTTTTTACCAAGCTGAGAGAATAAAAAGCACAGTGACAGTAAAAGTGGTAGCGTATATCGCGGTGAACAACTAAATAAGTTACCTACTTCTACAATTTCGTGTCTTTGCGTGCTAATTCCATGACGTAATAATTCCCCCTCAATAGTGCTATCTAAGTACTGCTCGATAAAAAGTGCGTGGTTGGTGCTGTCAGTAGCACTACATCTCGCGCCGGCGGCAGCCTTTACTCCGTTAAATTCAAGTGCAAACAACATAGGCATGAATGAAGTGATATGCGCGTTATAGCGAGTAGCGAAGCCATTAGCGATAAAGGTTTCAATTTGTTGCCTTGCTGGGTAAGTAAGATTTGCAGCAACAAAAGCAAGTGATCTGCGCTGTCTTCTGTGCTGAAATGCCTCCCCATCGTCGAGGGGGTTTGGTGCTACCGATAAAGTAAGGCTCATACGTACACTCTTGTGTTCTTCGATAGTATGAGTATTACCGCGCTACCTTAAGAGTAGCTTAAGTGGGTCACTTTTTTTGGTAACTAACGTAAAACGTGGTTCGTCGGGCGGCCAGGCATCGAGAACGCCTAAACCACTGAAAATAATGATGGCTGCAACAACAAAAAGTACGAAAATCTTACGCTCGTGACGAAATATATTTGTCACTGCCCATGGTCCTTGTGAGTAAAGCGCAACATTGAAAGTATTAGCAAAACGCTAATTACTAGGCCTGCTATATGGATAGGTTTTTCAACGGCATTAATATAACGAGAGCCACCTCCTAGCATTGAGAAAAGTAAGGTTTGCGGAATAAAGCCTAACCCACTTGCTATAATGAAAGGAATTAAAAGTACTAGAAACGCGCCACCTATAGTATTGGTCACAACATTGGCGCCTATTGGGAACAGTCGAACCATAAGTATTGTTCGAAAGCTGCTTTTCAGGAGTACACGCGCAATTGTAAAAAACGGTTCTCATAAACTTCTGATTTAATGGCTTTGGCTATGAGCTTTCTAAAAGGACCGCGTACCAATAGATAGGCTGCACTTGCGGACATACAGGTAAGTAGTAGCGCTATAATACTACCCTCAGATGGGCCAAAGCCACGCCCTCAAAAAAGCTAACAGCTTGCCGGGGAATACCAGTGTCATTAATACCACAAAGGCACTCAAAACCAAGAATACTTCTTCCGTGCTGAGTTTCGCTATGTAAGATATTAACCAGTTTGGATCAGTGCTATGTGCTCAAGAATGTCACTGGATACTTGAACTGATAGGTAACTAACCACTGCCTCATCAGGAAACTGACAGTACGCATAAGAGGAAAATACTCACTTTTTATGCGTGAATATCACGTTGATGGAACCGAGTTTATTTACACTACATCAACCACCTGACGCCGAGCATATCTACAATACCAGCCCAATCTCTATTCCAAGCATTGTAATTTGATTGACTTCATGGCGAGCTAGATGATTCACAGTGACTTTTCCCCTGAATTAGCACCAATCTTCCGATGAGATTTTTCATATTATGCTAGCCGCTTTGTGAAGGCATAGATGCAATTGATCAAAATATGGAAGCAATAGAAAGGTACGTCGTGGAAGCAGCTTTAACCCACAGCCCGTATCAGGTTAGCATCACCTAAAACATTCTGACGAATGCAATTCACTACTTTAGATTGCACACGTTTCATCTTGTATCTTTTCTTTTTTGTCGATAACCAATGACGCAAAAGTGGGGACTATTTACTTGTTTAGCTGTTTCTATTAATTTTGGGATATCCACAGGATCGTTTTAACCATCAGCGTCTAACGTAACAATCCATTTTCCGTGAGCAGCGATTACCAGAAGTGCTCTTTCTGCAACTGGAGATGTCCACTCCCCCTTAAAGTAAAGGGAATGATCCTGCCAAAGTGGCCAGTAATGTAGATGTATTGTAATCACTACCGTCATTGCCTACGATGACTTCAGTTTGTTCAGGAGTTAATGAATGAATAATCTCCCATAGCAATGAAGGAAGATTTTTTGCAGACAGAGCTACACCAACGTCTATCGATGCATATGGCGTGTGTATGAAAGTAAAAACCTTAAGAAAAGCTTAAGCCTATAATACGTCTGAGCATTAAAATTCGTATTCCAGTGACATACGCAATGTGTGATCTTTACTGTCACCATTGAGCCCTGCAATAAAGCCAAGCTCCCATTTTAATTGCTTTTGCCTGTCGTAGCGTTTAATTCCCATAAAAACCGGACCAGCGCCCACATAGTCCTCTCCTACATATATCTCAATACCGGGTTGAACCTCTGGGAGCCAGCGATAGCGAAATTTTGCTTTGAATTCGCTCTCCCACTCATTGGCAATGGTTTCACCCCATTCATATACTAGGCTTGCGTTAGTAGTTAGACTAAACTGACCAAACTCTTTTTCATTCAGAATGCCGGCCTTAGCTGCCCAGTCATCCGTATTGTGTTGCTTTTCTAATTCAAATAAGGCTCCCCAATCAGCCCAATACTTTCCTTGTTCAGTGACCATCCAACGAAGCTCAAGTTCATAAGATTCTATCCCAAAATCTCGGTTTTCATCGCGAGCTCCCACAAGGTAAGCCTCCAGGATTACAAACTCAGAAAGGGCGTGTCCAAACGAGTAGCGTTGCATCAATACATTGCCGTTATCATTTTGGCGTGAAGTTAATCGCCACTCGAATTCGCGTTCAAAAGGCAATACATAAGGGTGATAGACTCTGTCTACGGTAAAATTGTCAGCGCTCACAGAAAATGCGGCAAGAAGGACAACTAATAATAAGATAGTGCGCTTCATTGTGTAACCTCCACTTGTTGCCACAGCGCAGGTATGCGCTTCCTTGTCGCAGCAATAGTATTGGGCACAACCAAAGTAAATATAAATAACATCATGTAACTCATTGATGGAGTGGCTTCGTAGCCAATTAATGCGTTCAATAAATGCCCATACTCGCTGTTGTCACTAACGATATGACTACTATCCCAAACTTGTTGTGGGGCAGGAAATATATCTATTTGTTCCAAAAGAAGCGCGATGTTTGCAACTTGCGCGGCGACAAAAAGAGTCGTGAAACAAAACGTCGCTTTGTGGCTTACAAAGTGCGTTAGTGCGATATTGAGCAAAATAGCGATGCTGATACTGATCCCCAGCCCAATTGTAGTACCAAGAAAAAGCAACGTACTATCACTGTTATGCGTAAGCCCTGACACAAAGTACACCATAAAATGCAAACTGTTAGGTAACCCAATACCCAGCACAAGCAACGTAATACCCATTCTGATGAAGTTACGTTTTGAAAAGGGACAAATGACTAGGGCGTGTTGATCTTTTCTGTACATATTTTGCTCAACAATACATCGGCAGCCACATTAACATAAATGCCAGCGATACCATGCTGGCATAATTTCGCTCTAACTTATCGTATCTAGTTGAAATA
>ERZ724569.31-NODE-31-length-58205-cov-3.300165_pt1 | contig 58205 bp, 63 predicted proteins | sample MGYA00375863_ERZ724569 | MGnify/ENA primary metagenome ERZ724569 (study PRJEB28725, sample SAMN03264850) | marine sediment metagenome | biome: marine pelagic biome; feature: marine oligotrophic desert; material: marine snow | place: Pacific Ocean:North Pacific...
AACGCGGTATTTCAACGGTTGTGAGTGCTCTTGGCTTCTCTGATTATGATGTCACCTGCCGTGGACGATCACACTCGTGTCAATGTAGTTTAGCAGCGACCGGCGTGCACCAAGGTCTACACCTCTCTATTCGTCGGCCGCGTCAGATGTGTATAATAGACCGTCCTTAGATCGTGAAGTAGCTCACCTTAAAGATGAATTAATGCCTCGTTATGCCAAATTAATTTATAACGGATATTGGTGGGCACCTGAGCGTGTGATGCTGCAGAAGATGATTGATGAATCGCAAACCACCGTTAACGGTAAAGTCCGTGTCAAATTATATAAAGGTAGTGTTTCTGTTGTTGGACGTGCTTCTGAGACGGACAGCCTGTTTGATGAATCTATTGCTACATTTGAAGACGATGCGGGTGCTTATGATCAGAAGGACGCTGAAGGTTTCATTAAACTGAATGCACTGCGTTTGAAAATTGCTGGTAAAGCAAAACGTAAGTTCTGATAGCGCTTAATAAGGCCAAACTGAAATATGGACTACAACGATTTATCTGATAAAGCCGCGGAATATATGCGGCTTGCGTTGCCCCTAATGCGAAAGCATGGGGTGCCAATGACGCCAGATAATTATACCGTATGGTATGAACATGTTTCCGGTGCCAATGAAGCCCTTTCTTTAGCTATTAATACCATGGTTAAAGAGACGCCAGTATTAACGCAGAATCAATGTCAGCATTTATTTAAAAGCTATTTCAATATTGAAAAAGAGCGCGAAGAAGTGTTCCAAATGCGTCTTGAACTGGCGCGTTTGCTGAAAGAAGTGATCAACTTCATCTACAGCAGTGTTATGCATACTGACATGACAAATCAACGTTTAAATGATTTGTTAAGTCGAATTAACCGTGATATGTCTGCAGCCGAAATTCATCAAATAGTCGATGATATTTTGGCTGAAACACGCCAGGCCATGAACAGTGGTGAATTATTAACTGAGCGCTTAAACACGGCGATGTCTGAGTTACAAAAACTCAAGAAAGAATTTGATTTGTCTAAGCAGGAAGCAAAAACCGATACGCTTACTGGACTGGCAAATCGTAAGGCTTTCGATGAAGTCGTGACAAAAGTGACACATGATGCAGATGACTCTGGCTTAGATGTGTGTATTATTTTTGCTGATTTGGATTTATTTAAAAATATCAATGATAAGCATGGACACCTGGTCGGCGATCAGGTGTTGCGTGTTGTTGCTAATTCACTAAAGGATAGTGTTAAGGGGCGAGATCTGGTGGCGAGATACGGTGGTGAAGAGTTCGCTATAGTCTTATTGAATACCAGCTTGCAAAATGCTAAAAACGTTGCTGAGAATATTCGTTTGGAGATTGCCTCAAAACGAATTCAGCGTAAAGATACCCGGGAATCCTTAGGCACGATTACTTTGTCTTTTGGTGTCGCTCGTTATGTACCATCTGAAGGCAGTGAAAGCTTTATGCAACGTGCAGACAGAGCGCTGTATATGTCGAAAAGGAGAGGGCGCAACTGCGTATCAGAAGCGCCACCGCCTATTATTTAGTTTGTTCTGGGAACGTATTTGTAAAAAATACTTCCTCAAGATCAAGCTGTCCTGAACGTGGACGTGCATCCTGTAGTTTCTTACCTATCGTGATCATCATTACTATCACGTGATCATGTGGCAAGTTAATTAGTCTGGCGACTTTATCAAAATCAAAGCCATCCATCGGGCAAGAATCATAGCCCATACCTTTAGCCATCAGCATTATTGTTCCTGCAGCAATGCCTGCTGAACGAAAACACTCGTCACGTTGTCCTTGGTGATGATTAGTGTAATAGCCCTCAATAGCGGGCAACATAAAATCTTGAACTTCTTTTGGCGCATGTCGCCAATAACGTTGCGGATCTTTCTCCCAGGCATTTAAGTCAGCACATAAAATTAATAACATTGAGGCATCAGTGACTTGCGCCTGGCCATAACTGGCTTCACGGATAGCTTGGCGCAGAGTGTTGTCTTCAACATTAACAAAACGCCAATGCTGAAGATTAAAGGCTGTTGGAGATAAAATCGCATGCTCCATCAGCATGTTGACTTCTTCTGCGGTCATTTGATGTTCAGGGTCATAATGCTTAACAGAACGACGTGTAAGAATCGCTTCTTTAATATCCATAAATACTCTTGTGATTAATTTGAAGATGTTTCAACTTTCAGATAGATAATTTGCTGTTGTGCTTGATGTGATTGATAACGTTTCATCCCGTTTTGCTGGGCGTGTTGATCTTCTGAAACAAAGGCCAGTTTTATCCAATTACCTAACTCACCTTGTACCGAAGTAATCACTTCACTTGAGTTAATTTGCCCTTGTTGAGCTCTATCTGAAAAGAAAGGGTGAATATCGATTTTAACTCTGTTATCAGCCAATAAAAATGGGACAGCATTAAAACCATTTGCCGTTGACGTATAGTATGTATTGGTAGCCAAACCAATGTCGCCGCTGCCGTTTATGAAATAAAGATAGTCTTTCTCAGGTTTTGCATTACCTAACTTAATGGTGATGGGCTGACCAGCAATCCCCTGAGCTTGATATTGATTATCTTGATCGTCTTTACCTTTTGTTGACCATGCCTTGAGTTTGACTGAAGCATTTGGCTTTGAATCTGAAAGTGTAATATTGGCTTCACTCCCTGATTGTTGCTGAAGTTCTTGTGAGGTTTGCAAGACAGTAATGACGACAGACTTTAATGGTGTGTCGAGTTTTTTGATGAGCTGTTCAACATTAGCAAGCGTGGCACGATCCGACTTTAAAATCAGCATGTCATCATAGGCTCTTATCCTCGCTGTCTACGTCAAAAAAGGTCGAACTTGCTCTACGACTTCATTGGCTAGACGATGTTTCAATGCACTGGTATGGATGTTTGTATCTGCTAATATCGTTGAGCAGAACATGAGTAACGCAATTGTCAAAATGTGATTTTTCATAACTGCAGACGCCTCGTATTCAAATCAAACTCACTTCTGGCCCACATATCGTCGAAGTCTTTCTTGCGATTACTGACCTGACCCGTGGCATCAAAATCAACTACACCTTCGTAGCGATTAGCATTTGGACAATATAAAAAGGCTTTTTTATCAACCAACAGGCTCATATGCCGTAGTTTTTGATCTTGTCTGTCAGCAATATGAATTTGAATTTTACTGGAGAGTCTTTGAGCAAGAGGTATGAGCAGATGCCTTTGTGCTGTAGATTGCCGCGTATTGTGAACAAGTAACCGAACTGTACAGCGCTGACTCTGGTTGATAAATGTGATTAACTTATCGATGAGCATTTGATTGTTGAATAAAACACTATCCAACTCAGGACCGAAAAAACAAATTTCTTGCCTAGCTGACTCAATGAGTTCGATAGTGTATTGGCTTGCATATTCCCGACTGTCGAATGGGATTGCTGTATCGTCAGTCGGGATAGCTTCAATCATTGTTAACCGTTTGTTGCTTGTTCTGCTGCGTTACCCAGATAATTAGCGGGCGTCATTGCCTTTAATTTATCTTTGGCTTCTTGAGGCATATCCAGTCCATCAATGAATGCTTGCATGATGTCTTTATTAACGCGCTGGCCGCGAGTTAAATCTTTCAGCTTTTCATAAGGATTTTCAATACCGTAACGACGCATTACTGTCTGGATTGGTTCAGCTAATAATTCCCAGTTAGCATCCAAATCAGCGGCCATAACTTCTGGTGCTGGATCGAGTTTACCAATACCTTTCAAGGCGGAGCTATATGACAATAAAGAGTGTGCAAAACCGACACCTAAATTACGTAACACAGTCGAGTCTGTCAGGTCACGTTGCCATCTGGAAATAGGCAGTTTCAGAGCCAAATGATCAAACACGGCATTCGCTATGCCGAGGTTACCTTCAGCATTTTCAAAGTCGATAGGATTGACTTTATGAGGCATGGTGGATGAACCAATTTCGCCTTTCACTGTTTTTTGCTTGAAATAACCGATAGAAATATAGCTCCAAACATCACGGCAAAAATCAATTAATACCGTATTGAAGCGAATCATTGCCTGGAATAGTTCAGCCATGTAGTCATGGGGTTCAATCTGCGTGGTGTATTTATTCCAACGCAGTCCCAGTCCTGTAACAAACGCGTTTGCCATCATCGGCCAGTCAACATCAGGGTAGGCGGCATAGTGAGCGTTGTAGTTACCGACTGCACCATTCATTTTCCCGTAGAGTAAAACTGCAGCCACATGAGTACGTTGTAACTCGAGACGTTGAACCACATTAGCCAATTCTTTACCCAGTGTCGTTGGCGAGGCTGGCTGACCATGAGTACGTGACATCATCGGTGTATCAGCGTGTTGCTGTGCAATCTTACGAATAGCAGCAATGACCGTATCCATTTCAGGCAAAATGACTTTTTCACGGGCATTTTTCAGCATGATACCGTAAGCGGTATTGTTAATATCTTCTGAAGTACAAGCAAAGTGAACAAACTCGCTAACAGCGTTCAGTTCTGCATTGTCTTTAAATTTTCTTTTGATGAAATATTCAACGGCCTTAACGTCATGATTGGTTTCACGTTCGATATCTTTTATTTCTTGGGCATCTTCAACAGAGAAACTATTGATGATGTTGTCTAAAAAAGCTTCTGCTTCTTGACTAAGTTTCGGTACTTCCTGAATACTGGCATTGTTACCGAGTAAATGTAGCCAGCGAAGTTCTACTTCTACACGGGCGCGCAGAAGTCCATACTCACTAAAGAATGGGCGTAGCGCTTCAGTTTTTCCGGCATAGCGGCCATCAACCGGTGAAATCGCGGTCAAAGCGGTTAAATCCATGAATACTCCGATGAAAGATTTAGTTAATAAATTTGTGCGAAATTATAGCAGAGTTCGCTCGTGCTAAACGCTTTCAGGTAAAATGTCACCGTTTCATTCTCAAACTTTGGGGTACACATACGTGCTGAAAGAATATCAATCGCAAGTTGAAGAACGCGCCAAACTTGGCTTACCACCGTTACCACTTGATGCTGAACAGGTTTCTACCTTAGTTGAACAGCTCAAATCCGGAAGCGATGACAGTGAAGAATTATTAGAACTTCTTATTCATAGAGTACCGCCAGGTGTAGACCAAGCGGCCTATGTGAAAGCCGGCTTCCTCACTGATATCGCAAAAGGTGAAGTGACATGTGCATTGATTTCTCCTGTAAAAGCGACCGAGTTACTCGGAACGATGATGGGGGGCTACAATGTGCAATCATTGATCCAGCTACTCGATATTGAAGAAACAGCCGCGACTGCTGAAAAAGCCTTATGCAAAACATTGATGGTTTATGATGCTTATCATGATGTGGTTGAAAAAGCAGAGAGCAATGAATACGCCATGCGCGTATTACAATCTTGGGCTGATGCAGAATGGTTTACCTCTCGTCCTAAATTAGCTGAACAGATCACGTTAACCGTATTTAAAGTGCCAGGTGAGACGAATACGGATGATCTATCACCCGCGACAGAAGCCTGGAGCCGTCCGGATATTCCACTGCATGCTAAAGCCATGCTTGTCACCAAAATGGATGACCCTATTGGTGACATAGAGAAGTTGAAAGAAAAAGGCCATCCACTTGCGTTTGTCGGTGATGTTGTGGGTACCGGGTCATCACGTAAATCAGCCATTAACTCTGTGTTGTGGCATATGGGACATGATATTCCCTATGTGCCTAACAAACGCCAGGGTGGCGTTATTCTCGGTAATAATATTGCACCTATCTTCTTTAATACTGCGGAAGACTCTGGTGCAATGCCAATTGAATGTGATGTCCAGAATATGGAAACTGGCGATGTCATTACCATTCTGCCTTATGAAGGCAAAATATTAAACGAAGCGGGTAATGTCATCAGCGAATTTAGTATGCGTCCAACCACGCTGGCTGATGAGGTCCGTGCCGGTGGCCGTATTCCATTAATCATTGGTCGTGGTCTGACAGATAAAGCCCGAGAAACCCTCGGTTTAGAGCCATCAGATATTTTTGTACGCCCAGTCGAACCTGTGGATACGGGTAAAGGCTTTACATTAGCGCAGAAAATGGTCGGTCGTGCTTGTGGTGTTGAAGGTGTTCGTCCTAACAGTTACTGCGAGCCCAAGGTAACTACGGTCGGTTCTCAGGATACAACCGGTGCGATGACACGTGACGAGTTAAAAGAGCTAGCCTGTTTAGGTTTTTCTGCTGATCTTGTTATGCAATCTTTCTGTCATACGGCTGCCTATCCAAAACCGGTTGATATTAAATTACAGCATGAGTTACCGGACTTTATCAGTACACGTGGTGGCGTTTCATTACGTCCTGGTGACGGTATTATCCACTCCTGGTTAAATCGTATGATCTTGCCTGACACTGTGGGTACCGGTGGTGACTCACATACGCGTTTCCCCATTGGTATTAGCTTTCCGGCAGGCTCTGGTTTAGTGGCGTTTGGTGCAGCTTTAGGGGTTATGCCGTTAGATATGCCCGAGTCCGTACTAGTTAGATTTAAAGGTGAAATGCAACCAGGTATCACATTACGTGACTTAGTTAATGCAATCCCATACGCTGCTATTCAACAAGGATTGCTGACTGTTGAGAAAAAAGGTAAGAAAAATATTTTCAATGGTCGTGTGTTGGAAATTGAAGGTTTACCTGATCTCAAAGTAGAGCAGGCATTTGAATTATCTGATGCTTCGGCTGAACGTAGTGCAAATGGTTGTACCGTGCGTTTGAATAAAGAACCTATTATTGAGTTCTTAAATTCAAATATGGCGCTGATGGAATGGATGATTGCGGAAGGTTATCAGGACGAGCGTACTCTGCGTCGTCGTATTGATAGCATGAAAGCCTGGTTGGATGATCCACAGTTATTAGAACCTGATGCTGATGCAGAATACGCTGCTGTCATCCAAATTGACTTGAATGAAATTAAAGAACCTCTGTTGGCTTGCCCTAACGATCCTGATGACATCAAACCGTTGTCTGAGCTTCAAGGTAATAAAATCGACGAGGTGTTCATTGGTTCATGTATGACCAATATCGGTCATTACCGCGCTGCAAGTAAAGTGTTGGAAAATATGCGTAACTTACCTGTTAAGTTATGGATTGCTCCGCCTACCAAAATGGATAAATTCCAGCTGACCGAAGAGGGCGTATATAGTACGTTTGGTCGTGTTGGTGCTCGTACAGAAACACCGGGTTGTTCCCTGTGTATGGGGAATCAGGCACGTGTAGCTGATGGCGCGACTGTTGTTTCGACATCTACACGTAACTTCCCGAATCGTTTAGGTAACAATGCCGATGTTTATTTATCTTCTGCTGAGCTTGCAGCGGTGGTAGCAAGTATCGGACGACTGCCAACCGTGGCTGAATATCTAGAAGCGGTTGCAGGGATTAAACCAATGGCAGCGGAAATTTATCGTTATCTTAATTTCCATGAAATGGATGAATATCGACGAGCTGCCAGTTAACCTATAGTGGCATCAAGCAAAAAAGGCTGTTTTCTTTATTAGAAGCAGCCTTTTTTATATCCAGGGTAGTAAATGAATACATCTGTACAAGTTATTTCACACTTTCAATTGGCGCTGGCATTTATCCCGGTCATTGTGGTTTTACTGATGATGGTGCGCTGGTCATTAAAAGCTGGCTTTGCGGTGTATGCATTAATTCGCATGCTGATTCAGTTATTACTGGTGGGGTATGTATTAACAACGGTATTTGCTGCGGAACAATCATGGATCGTCATGCTGGTGATGTTAGTCATGGTTAGCACTGCCAGCTGGATTGCATTGGGAACGGTCAAAGACCAACGGCGCGCACTTTATCCCATTGTTTTTATCAGTATTTTATTGGGTAGTGGGCTCACCTTAATGTTAGTTACCCAGGGCGTGATTGGTCTTTCTCCCTGGTATGAACCACGGTATATGATTCCATTAGCCGGGATGATTTTTGCTAACGCGATGAACAGTGTGAGTTTGGCAGCAGAGCGGTTATCTGCAGAATTATCACGAAATATCGATTTCATCACCGCCAGGTATGAGGCTTTTCAGGCTGCTTTTATACCAACGATTAACTCGATGTTAGCTGTTGGTTTAGTGTCTTTGCCAGGCATGATGACCGGACAAATCTTATCAGGGGTGTCTCCCATCACAGCTGCTCACTATCAAATTGTAGTGATGTGTATGATTTTTGGTGGTTCAGGTTTATCGATTGTATTTTTCTTATGGCTGTTTAAAGCACGAATGAATTAAATTTCACGCGACAGTGCTTCGGTAGCGCTAAGGAGTTTTCCGCTTTGAAATAGAAACTGCCAGCGTCGTCCACCTTTTTGTTGCCATAACACGGCAGCACGAATACCCGTAAGAAGCAGAGCTCTTACCCGATTAATATTATCAGGCTGTTGTAGAAAGCCGGGATCACCATAGACTTGAATGCGTGGTTTTAACTCACTTAAGGTGCGTTGATAAATATCAGCAAAACGAGCAATTACTTGTGGTGACAGTATGTCACCGAAGTAATCTATCTGAGAGGGCACCTGCTGAATTTCGCGATCTATTAATGCCAGCATTTCAGGTTGCTTGGCTAATTGACGTTCAAGATGAAGCAGGCTGATAACATAACGCAATAGGTTTACATCTTTCTTGTCTTTTTTCTTGGAAAGCTGGGTGTTGAGTGCCTCAATTCCTGTTCGTAATTGACTGACTGAACCATACACAGATTCAGTATCTGGCGCATTCTCAACCAGCAAACTTTCCAACATTACTTTCATATCAGCACTATTTACCTGACCGGTTTCAGCGACTTGTTGAACTAGTGATGCAGCTTGCACGACGGCTGTAATAGCAATGGTTCGATCACGTAAACGGGGACTTATACTCATGGATGGATTCCTGGTGCATCAGTCGAGACAATAATCCCACCACCCAGACAATCATCGTCCAGATAGAACACAACAGATTGGCCTGGTGTCACCGCACGTTGTTTTTCATCAAACTCAACCTGAATATGACCGTTCTCATCCTGAGTTATCGTACAAGCTTGATCTGGTTGACGATAGCGTGTCTTTGCTGCTGCGCGACATGGGAACTGTGGCGGATGGCCAGCTACCCATGAGAGTTCGTCTGCCATTAAATTTTGACTCCACAACCAGGGATGATCACCCTGAACAACGTAAAGAATCTGATTATCCATATCTTTACCAGCGACGAACCAAGGTTCGCCAGTGCTATCTTTTCGACCACCGATACCCAGTCCCTGACGTTGACCTAATGTGTAATACATAAGCCCCGCATGCTGACCAATCTTTTCACCTTCTGGTGTTCGCATCTCACCAGGCTGAGCCGGAATATAGCGGCTTAGGAACTCACGGAAATGACGCTCGCCGATAAAACATATACCCGTACTGTCTTTTTTATCATGATTAATAAAACCGGCTTCTTCAGCAATACGTCTCACTTCGGTTTTTGGCAAATCACCCAGCGGGAAGCGTGTTCGTGATAATTGTTCCTGACCAAGCGTATATAAAAAGTAGCTTTGATCTTTTTTGTGGTCTCTGCCTTTTAACAGATGAAATTGGCCATTTCGTTCTTCAACACGTGCGTAGTGGCCGGTAGCAATGATGTCGCCGCCAAGCTCAATAGCATGATCGAGAAAGGTTTTAAATTTGATTTCACGATTACAAAGAATATCTGGATTGGGTGTACGACCGGCGCGGTATTCGTCTAAAAAGTGTTTGAAAACGTAATCCCAATATTCCATGGCAAAGTTTGCTTCATGAAAGGGGATGCCAACAGTTTCAGCAACAGAGCTGGCATCTTTACGATCTTCTTCGACAGTACACTCACTTTCATCAGCGAAGTCGACCCAATTCTTCATGAACAGGCCTTCAACATGCTCAAATTGCTGTTTTAACAATAATGCGGCGACAGACGAATCGACGCCGCCGGAAAGTCCGACGACTACTTTATTTTCATTGCTCATATTTAGTTACGTAAAATATCCAAAGGATAGCGGTGACCGTCAATATAGTCTTGGAAACAATCGCTTACAAGTGTACTACGCAGATCCGCTTGTCTGCGGCGTACCTCTTCAAAAGGTAACCAGAGGGCCTGGTGGATATCATCATCCAGCGGTTGGTCAGGATCATGATTCGACACTGTTCCTGAAAAACAGTAACGAATATAGGTTTCGCCCTTACGCGGGTGAATCCAGCGATATATTCCGACCAGTGATTGCGGATGAAACGTCCAGGCAGTCTCTTCCTTTGTCTCACGAATCACTGCGTCGATAAGACTTTCGTCTGGTTCGAGATGGCCGGCTGGCTGGTTTAATGTCATTTTGCCGTTGATTTCCTCCTCGACCAGAAGGAATCGATCGTTCTGTTCGACGACGGCGGCGACTGTTGTTCGAGGCTTCCAAATCATCTCGCCATTTTATCACGTCATTGGCATTAACGGAGAGCCATTGACCTGGCTCCAGACTATTTAGTTGCCACGGGCCAATTGCCGCTCGTACTAAACGAAGTGTTGGATGTCCGATAGCTGCTGTCATACGTCTGACTTGACGATTACGTCCTTCTGTAATTTTCAGCTCCAGCCATTGTGTTGGAATAGATTTTCGTTCACGAATCGGTGGCTGTCTATCCCAGATAGTCGGTGGACTTATCAGACGTGCTTTTGCAGGTTGAGTGAGTCCGTCTTTTAGTTCGATACCTGTGATTAATTGTTCTAACGCCTTAGTGTCTGGAATATTTTCTACCTGAACCCAGTAGGTTTTTTCTAATTTAAATCTGGGATTCGCTATTAAGTGTTGTAACTGACCATCATCAGTGAGTAATACAAGTCCTTCACTGTCACGGTCCAGTCTCCCAGCAGGGTAAATATGTTGGAGATTGATATAGTCCTTTAGCGTCTTACGACCAGCTTCATCGGTAAACTGTGTCAGCACATCAAAGGGTTTGTTAAAAAGTATCAGCTTAGTCATGATTAGTGTGTGAACGCGTTTAATGATAAAATGCTCAACTTTTTTATCATAGAGTTGTTTAGTTAAAACGTTTATTGGTCAGGTGATGGTTAAGCATCACGTTTAATATCAATCAACTACGCTTTATCTGGATGATAAAAAATTAAGCTGATGATGGCTTTTAATGGCGGGCCAGGTATTGATACTATACCAGTGCAGGCTAGCAAAAGCCGATGGATATGACATCCTGATATTGTTAGCGTAACAGTTATTATCTCCATATTACTCAAAGAGTCTTTATGGCATTAATAACTGTGGATGTGAAAAACCATAATTAAATCTATCGAGTTTAATGGTGATAGCATCAATAGGTTGTAGTGATTATGCTGCAGCTGTAATCCAAAACATCTAAGTGAGGAACGTAAATGAAAGTTGCAGATAATACTGTTGTAGTCATCGACTATACCCTGACAGATAACGATGGCAGCGTCATCGATAGCTCTGAAGCAGCAGGTCCATTAGCCTACCTTCACGGTGCGGGTAATATTATCCCAGGTCTGGAAGATGCACTGAATGGTAAAGAAGCAGGTGATGCAGTGAAAGCAAGCATAGAACCTGCAAAAGCCTACGGCGAAAGACACGAAGAATTAAAACAAGATGTACCACGCGAATTATTCAGCGGTGTTGATGATGTTCAGGTTGGTATGCAGTTTCAATCAGAAACAGAGCAAGGCCCAGTGCTTGTGACTGTTGTTGATATCAAAGATGAAACCGTCACAGTAGATGGTAATCACCCGTTAGCAGGTGTGCATTTGAATTTTGATGTAACTGTCCGTGAAGTTCGTGAAGCAAGTGCTGAAGAACTTGAGCATGGTCATGTTCATGGCGAAGGCGGTCATCATCACTAATAAGGATTTGTCCTTATAGTTGATGACTTAACTGTCTATGGAGAGACGGGCGTAAGCCCGTTTTTTCGTTTGGAATAGTGAATATGCAGGATTTAGAAACGCTTAATCGTCTGTTTGCTAAAGAGGCTAAAGTGTGCTTTGTTGAGGGGCAAACAGGTATGCCCATCATTGAGGTAAGCACAAAAAAAGCCTCTGCGACTATTGCTCTCTATGGAGGACAAATATTGTCGTATAAATCAAATGGAATGGAACATGATCTTTTTTATTTGAGTGACAAAGCCATCTACCAACAAGGCAAAGCGATACGTGGTGGTGTACCCGTTTGCTGGCCATGGTTTGGAGAAGATCCCAGTAATTTAGGTCGGCAAGCTCATGGTTTTGCCCGTAATTTGCTATGGAATGTGCTTGACTGTCAGTTACACGATGATATTGCTGAAATCACATTAGGTTTGGAATCTACAGCAACCAGTAAACAGTGGTGGCCGAGTGAATTTCGTCTACGCAAGAAAATTGTCATTGGTGATCAGCTCGATATTTCCCTGACTACTGAAAATAGAGGTGAAATACCATTTAGTATCTCAAAAGCGCTACACACGTATTTTTTGGTTGGTGAGATTTCTCAAACCACGGTGGTAGGTTTAGATGGGGTCGATTATCTGGATAAAACTTTAGACTTTTCTAAACATACACAGGTGGGTGACATTACGCCCTTTGCTGAGACCGATCGTGTCTATCTAGAATCTCCTGCTCATGTTCAGATTATTGACCAATCGTTGAGCCGAAAGATTGATATTGAACAATCTGGCGCAGATAATATTGTGGTTTGGAATCCCTGGACTCGAGCATCATTATTGAATGATATGGATGCAGACGATTATGGGCATTTTATCTGTGTTGAGACCGCCAATGCGCTGGCCAATAGCGTTATTATTGCACCTGGTGCATCGCATCAGATGCAGGTTAAATACAACGTAAGTTCAACAGCATCGTCACCTTAATGGAAGAGCTGTTTAAGACAATATGGAGTAACGAAACATGGTTATGGGCCTTAGGCATCATTTCCATCCTAAGTTTTGTTGCTTCATTAGTCTTTATCCCTTACCTGATTGCGAGAATGCCAGCCGATTATTTCACAGCAGAAAAGAGACATAAAACACCATGGGCTGATAAGCATATTGTTATCAGGACAGTACTTATTACGTTGAAAAACTGCTTGGGACTTGTGTTAGTGGTAATGGGACTAGCCATGCTAGTTTTACCAGGGCAGGGGTTGTTAACTTTATTTATCGGTCTGATCTGTCTGAATTTTCCAGGAAAATATCGTCTCGAAAAATGGTTAATTCAACAAAAAAGTGTCCAACGCTCAATTGACTGGTTACGGCAGCGTGCAGGCAGTGAACCGTTGAAGTATGACTAAATCAGGTCCATTGTTCTCGCAGTGATTCACGATGAATTTTTAACCATTGAATAGCGATGATAGGTATCGCAGACTGAATACGGCCAGTTTCAACCAGCTTATAAGCCTCCTCGAATTTCACAACGTTAACCGCAATATCCTCATCCTCTTCGGCAAGACCATGAACGCCACCCACCTCAGAGGTGTCTACTTTGCCACAGAATAAGGTCAGACATTCAGATGTACCACCGGGAGAGGTATAGAAAGCATTAATTTTCATCAGCTCCATCACTTCACAGCCAGCTTCTTCCTGAGCTTCTCGGATAGCGACGTCTTCTGGTGTTTCATTTTCTTCAACTGCACCAGCGACAATCTCAAGTAACCAGGCTTCTTCCTGCTGTTTTGTCAGAATGGCTCCGGCGCGGAACTGTTCAATAATCACTACTTCATCACGATAAGGATCATAAAGCAGCACTGCAACACAGTCGCCACGATGGAAAACTTCTCGATCAACAACCTGGCTCCAACCACCATGATAAAGCGTATGCTGGAGTGTGTATTTCTTTACGCTAAAAAAGCCTTTGTATACGGTTTTCTGATTGAGTACTTTAAACGACTTTTTAGTCATGTGAGTCTATTGTGGATGTGTTGTTGTGATGGATAAATGCTTGCTCATAGTCCATGCCCTTGAGTCGGCGAAGGACAGCAGTGAAAGTTGTCCCATCTTCTATGTGTTCAAGTTTTACAGGTAAATATGCAAGGGAAGGGGCACACCAGAGTGTGGTTTCACGTTCATTGTCCTTATCACGATGGCGCGTGAGCTTTACGGCATCAATTTCACCCATGGGTGTTTTGATGCGTTCCTCACCCAATATGCGTATTTGATAGGTTTTCAGTTTGCCACCATCAGCGATACGATAAGTAATTTGATCACCTTTATGTTTGATTAAATCGCGCATCAAGCTGATTTGGTAGACTAGTTTATCAAGCGTGTTGGGTTCAATATCCAATTGCCAGGGATGTTCTCTATCATCAATCTGGGCCGTCATATCCAGCCAGTTAAATTTCATTTCCAGCCGTTTTTCTTTTTTACCACCTGTTCGAAGGTAGCGATAAAACTGTGGTTGTACCACGTTGTCTTTTAATCTCCACAAACTGGTTTCTTCAATAATGTCCGGTTTGAAGAAGGAAAATACGCCTTTGGCCTGGGAGATAGAAGTAAAGTGTCTGAGACCCGTCTGATCGGTTTCAAGGGTACGCTTTAATTCACCTGCTTGAATCCCATTTAATTTAACGGCGTAATTAGCTGAAAAGTCAGGAATATCTGCTGCCAAAGACACTTCTGAGGCAATGAGCAGCAAAAAAACACTGAACAATTTACGCATGATTAATCCTGTTTAGAGTTCACCAGTTTTTGTATGGCAGCAGGATAGAGCTGATGTTCCTGCTCGAGCACTCTTGCGGCAAGACTTTCAGCAGAATCATCAGCCAGGATATTCACTTTTGCCTGCATAATGACGGGCCCATCGTCCAGTTCAGCTGTAACGAAATGAACACTGGCGCCATGTTCTTTTTCGCCAGCATCAATAGCACGCTGATGTGTATTGAGTCCTTTGAACTTAGGTAGCAGGGAGGGGTGAATATTAATCAATTTATTGCGATAGTGTTCAACAAATCCTGAGGTGAGAATACGCATAAACCCAGCTAAAATGACAAAGTCAGGTTTATAGTCATCAATCCGCTCAGCTAAAGCTTTATCAAAACTGTCTCTGTCAGAAAATGTTTTATGATCGACCACTGCCGTGGTGATAGACTGGGCTTTAGCATAGTCAAGCCCCGCAGCATCAGGACGGTTGCTGATGACGGCACTGACGGTCGCATCGATCTGTTGAGCATCAATGGCTTCAATTATCGAGCGCATATTGCTACCGCGGCCTGAGATTAAAATCACCAGCCGCGTTTTGTTTTCGTTGCTCATCATCGTTATTGGATATCGACTATTTCGTCAGCTGCATTGGCTGTTTCAATTTGACCGATTAAACTTGCTTGTTCGCCAGCACTATTCAGTACGGCTAAAGCTTCAGATACATCATTCTCTGCAACCACGATTACCATACCTATCCCGTTGTTAAATGTGCGATACATTTCTTTATCAGTGACATTGCCATTGTCTTGAAGCCAATCAAATACAGCAGGACGTTGCCAGCTGCCAGAGTCAATGACGGCTTTCACACCTTCAGGGAGAACACGTGGAATATTCTCCAGCAGGCCGCCACCAGTGATGTGTGATAAAGCATGAATACTGACATTCTCGTTAAGCTGTAAAAGTGATTTAACGTAGATTTTGGTAGGGGCCAATAACTTCTCCCCCAAAGTAGCACCATCAAATTCAGTTTTTAATGATTGACCGCTACGTTCAAGAATTTTACGGATGAGTGAGTAACCATTTGAATGAGGGCCTGATGCAGCAAGACCTATTAACTTATCACCAGCGGCCACTTTTGAGCCATCTATGACCGCTTCTTTTTCCACTACACCTACACAGAAACCCGCAAGATCATAATCACCTTCTTCATACATGCTTGGCATTTCAGCGGTTTCACCACCTACTAAGGCAGCACCTGCTTGCAGACAGCCTTCTGCTATGCCTGATACGACAGATTCGGCTATGTCTACGTCTAGTTTGCCGGTGGCATAATAATCGAGAAAGAATAAAGGCTCGGCACCTAATACAGCGATATCATTCACACACATAGCGACTAAGTCGATACCGATAGTGTTGTGGATACCAGACTCAATCGCCAAGCGTAATTTAGTGCCGACACCATCCGTACCGGAAACTAAAACAGGCTGTTTGTATTTATCGACGGGTAGTTCAAAAAGACTGCCGAAACCACCTAAACCTGCCATGACGCCAGGTCGACGGGTTTTTGCTGCGTGGGGTTTAATGCGATCGACTAAGGCGTTACCAGCTTCGATATCAACGCCAGCATCACGATAACTAAGAGAGGTGCGAGAAGAGTCCACACTGTCGGTCATAATGTATTCCTGAAAATGTTGTGCATCACATGCTTAAAACAGCGTGTTAGAATACCACAATGCACCGATTATTTTATGCCCTTATTTTGTTGTTTTTCAGTTTCAGTAGCCATGCTGCTGAGGTGAATGATCTTTATCAGGCAACCGCTCCTGTCTCCACGCAACAACAAAAGGAACGCGACGAACTCGCACCGGAATTACTTAAGCAAGTCCTCATCAAAGTCGTCGGAAATCAATCTAAAGTTAACGAAGCTAATATTGCTCCAGGATTGGCCAATGCACAGCAGCTCGTAGAACGCTATGAATACATACGCAATAATATTGAAGCAGCGGATTTAACTCAGCCGGATCAGCTTTCATTACGATTAAGTTTTGATAAAAATGCCGTTAATGATGTTATTCAAAAGCTCGGTTTGCCACGCTGGGGGAAAGTCAGACCTGACGTACTGGTATGGTTGGCCACCGATATTGAGGGTGAGCAAACCTTACAGGGTTTAGAAAATATTCCACAGTTTATCTTCAAATCTTTACAACAGGCAGCACAAGCGCGTGGATTGCCCATTCTTATGCCATTGATGGATTTGCAGGATCAATCTGCTCTGAGTGTTGAGGACATCTCGTCTATGAATGACGAGGCTATTCGAGCTGCCTCTGAACGTTACAGAGCGGATGAAATTCTGATTATCAATATGTCGGTCAGTAACGATACTGCAAAAATCACCTGGCAATCGGGTACTGATGAGTCGTCTCAACGCTGGCGCTCTGAAGGTTTAGTGGATGCTTCAATTAGTAAAGGCTTGGGTGTGTTGGTGGATACACTGGCGACAGAATATGCCCAACATAGTTTGCCTACTGATACAGGTAACACCTTCTCCATGCAGATTGATGAGGTAAATAATTACGGTGACTTTTCAAAAGTGATGGCCTACCTGAATCAAATCGATAGCATAGAAAATATTCGTGTTAACAATCTTGGCGACAATATTCTCGACTTAGATATCCGTTACAGTGGTGATCTAGACGTATTGAACCGCATCTTGTCTGTTGGAGGATTGTTAACTGAGTTGACGTCAGCAGAGCAGGCCATGACAGATAAAAAATATTATCGGTTAACCCCTTGAGCTTACGTGACATTCCTAATCTGATATCAATATTACGAATTTTACTGGTGATTCCAGTGGTATGGGCACTGGTAGATGAACATTTTGCGCTGGCACTGATTTTATCTGCTGTTGCGGGTATTTCAGATGGTATTGATGGGTTTCTGGCAAAACATTTTCACTGGCAGTCTCGATTAGGTTCTATTTTAGACCCAATAGCGGACAAACTCCTTTTAGTGGCAAGCTTTGCCACATTAGCCTGGATGGATCTGCTGCCATTGTGGCTGTTATGGTTGGTGTTGGCTCGTGACGTGATTATCGTTTCTGGTGGCTTGGCATATCACTACTTCATCGGTGAGTTTGAATTGCTGCCCGTGTGGAGCAGTAAGATCAATACCGCTTTGCAAATCATATTGGTGTTATTGGTCATTATTTCGCAACAGTGGTTTGCTGAACTAACACTGCTTATCAGCATTGGCGTGTGGGCCGTGGTAGTGAGTGTGATTTTTAGCGGTCTTGAATATATTCTTACTTGGGGAAATAAGGCATGGAAGCAGAAAGCAAACCATTAATGAGTGATGCCAACAAATTTTTGTTAGTGGTGTTGTTCATTATCGCAGGTTGGTTACTCTTTGAACTTTCTCCTGTGTTGATGCCCTTTTTTATTGCGACACTTTTTGCCTATCTGGGGGATCCCCTGGTAGATAAATTAGAAAGTTGGAAATTATCCAGAACCATGTCTGTCAGCCTGGTGTTTGCTGCTATTTTTATTGTCGTGGCCTTAATGCTATTGGTGATGCTGCCTCTATTAAGTGCTCAGATAGCAAAATTGTTTACTAACCTGCCTGATTATTTAACTCAGACGCAAAGGCTCATCGAACCATGGTTGAACTCTGTGGGTTTACCTACGGATGTATTCAATTTCCAAACGGTGAAGCAGGCGCTCAGTCAATATTGGTCTGAAGTTGGGCAGGTCGCGGGAGGTATTTTTAGCTACATGACTCGCTCCGGTATGGTGTTGGTTCAGTGGCTGGGTAATTTAGTACTAATTCCTGTGCTCACTTTTTATCTCTTACGTGACTGGGACATTTTAGTAGCTAGGTTCAGAGAGTTACTACCACGACGTTATGCTGAGACCTTTATTGAGATGTCATTACAATGTGATGATATGTTAGCCGGCTTTATGCGCGGCCAACTTATGGTGATGTTTTCACTTGCGGTGATATACACGCTGGGTCTTACTCTCATCGGTTTGGAGTTAGCTTTATTGCTTGGTGTGATTGCCGGTCTGGTGAGCTTCGTGCCATATCTAGGGCTGATTGTCGGAATTTTATTGGCGGGTTTGGCCGCATTTTTTCAGTTTGGTGAATGGTTACCAGTATTGCAAGTGGCTATTGTGTTTGCTGTTGCACAGGCGATAGAGGGCATGGTGCTGACCCCACGCTTTGTTGGTGAACGTATCGGTTTGCATCCTGTGGCTGTGATCTTTGCTGTGTTGGCCGGTGGTCAGTTGTTTGGTTTTACCGGTGTCTTACTCGCTTTACCCGCAGCAGCTGTGGCGATGGTGTTATTACGGTATGCACATCAACGCTATATTGATAGCCATTTATATTCCTAAGTCTTAGTCGAGTTTATGTCATTAGCTGAAACACAATTAACGCTACGCTTGTCTCCACAGGAGATTTACAGGCTAGATAACTTCTTGTTTGCCAAACAAGAAACCAAACATGCCTTGCAGACGTTTTGTCAGCTAGAAGAGCTGGATTTCTTATACCTGGCCGGTGAAAGTGGTACGGGAAAAACGCATCTTTTGATTGCTTGTGCTGAGTCCGTTCAGCAAATGGGAAAAAGGGTGATATATCTGTCCCTATCTGAGCTGGTAAAGACGGCAGAGCCTGCTGCCTTGCAGGCTATTGAGCAGGCTGATCTACTCTGCTTGGATGATGTTGATGCTATCGCTGGTTTGCCTGAGTGGGAAGAGGCGGTTTTCCATTGTTTTAATCGATTACATGATGCGAAAGGGCATTTGTTAGTGTCTGCACAACAGACGCCAGCGAATAGTTCAATTGACTTACCGGATTTGCGCTCGAGATTAGCGACAGGGCTTGTGTATCAACTGGTAATGATGACAGATGAACAAAAACAGCAGGCGCTTATTTTACAGGCACAATCTCGTGGGTTAATGCTGACAACGGATGTTGCCCAATATTTACTGCGTCATTATGGGCGTGATATGCCCGCTCTTATGGCGGTTTTACAAGAGTTAGATAAAGCATCATTACAAGCAAAACGGAAGCTGACTATTCCATTTATTCGACAAGTTTTGGCGAATGGCTAGGCAAACACTGACGTTAATTCTTACTGAATTCTCGGCCATTGTCGCCAATCCATTAAATCAATCTCTTTTACCCCAGTCGTTAAGAAAACTGATAAAAAGAGGCCAATTTATCGCGTCTGAAGATAAATTGATGCAGCGCTTAATAGCATTGTTTTCAAAAGAAACAATGCGTTGTGATGACTTTCCAATGGCTAGCTTAAGAGGCGGAACAGCGTTCAGTCTCTGTGTAGATCCATGTTATTTGCAGGCCGATAGAGATCAGCTGTTATTATTTCATCGAGGCTTAACGCTTAAGCCAACTGAAGCTGAGCAACTTATTGATACTATTGCATATCTCTTTGATGATTTAGGTGGGTCTCTGACTATGCATTCCCCCAATCAATGGTTACTGACAATGCCTATCAAGCCAGATGTTGAATTTATGGGGCTTGATAGGGTCGATCATCATGCGGTGGCTGAGTTTTTACCTAGGGGCGCTGATGCGGGTTTATGGATCCGTTTATGGAATGAGATTCAGATGGCGCTATTTGATTGTCCGGTGAATCAAACTAGAGAAGCTGAAGGCAAAGTGCCGGTCAATAGTGTCTGGTTCTGGGGGAAGGGTGCCATGCCTACTGAGTGGCAGGCTTGGTCACATGTGTCTGGTCAGGATGAAATACTGGCGTCTTTAAGTGACCATAGTGGTTCGACATGGCGAGATGATATTCATGATTTTTCTAACATTCAGGCAAATCAGGCGCTTCATCTCGTGAACTTTGATTCAGATAAAGATTGGGCTTCGCAATTGGAAGCACTTGATAAAAATTGGTTTACACCTATCTATAAAGCATTGAAACGTTTTCAACTCGATAGCATCAATATTATTATTCCGGGCTGGGGACATTACCAGTTAACCGCTGCATCTGTCTGGAAAATCTGGTTATGAGTGTATTGCCTGACATTGTTGCGCGGTCTCATGATGGCTGGGAAAAGCTCCCTGAGACATGGCCAGACAGTTTGCGAAAAATCATGGCCGCACGCGGGATTACTGATGTGAAGCAGTTATATTTTGAACTGGCTGACTTACCTAGGCCAGAACAACTGCTTGGTATGCAGGCGGCGGTTGAATTATTAGCAACGGCGTTAAAAGAACAATGGAAAGTCACGATTGTGGCTGACTTTGATAGTGACGGTGCAACTAGCTGTGCTTTGGCGATACGTGGTTTACAGTCAATGGGGTTGAAACAGATTCATTATATCGTCCCTAATCGCTTTATCCATGGTTACGGGCTGACGCCGGCTCTACTTGATGATATTCCAGCGCTGGAACAGCCTGACTTACTTGTCACTGTCGATAATGGCATCGCATCCATATCAGGGGTAAAAGCGGCGCATCAACGTGGTATGAAAGTGTTGGTGACTGATCATCATCTTGCCGGTGAGGCCTTACCAGAAGCCGATGCCATTGTGAATCCTAATCAAGCAGATGATCCATTCCCTTATAAAAACCTGGCTGGTGTGGGTGTCTGTTTCTATGTGTTACTAGGACTAAGGCAGCATTTACGAACAATAGGCTGGTTTGAACAGGCGTCTGTGCCTGAACCCAAAGTGGGGGATTGGCTCGATCTTGTCGCCTTGGGGACAGTTGCGGATGTGGTCCCACTGGATAAATTAAATCGCACCTTGGTCAATCATGGATTGCAGCGGATTCGGCGGGGGAGAGGCTGTACAGGAATACAAGCATTGATTCAAATCGCCGGCCGTGAAAGAGAAAAACTGGTCTCTTCAGATTTAGGATTTAGTATAGCGCCCAGATTGAACGCGGCTGGACGTATGGAAGATATGGGCCTCGGCATTAATTTATTGCTGACAGAGGATGTTCAGCAGGCACTGAATATCGCCACACAGCTGGACAGTATTAATCTGGAAAGGCGCGCTGTTGAGCAAACAATGCAAGTAGATGCATTGAAGATGCTGGAACAGATTGATATTGAAGAAAATACCTTAAGGACCGGCTATTGCTTATTTGATGAAGACTGGCATCAAGGCGTGATTGGTCTTTTAGCCTCTCGCATTAAAGAAAAAACCTATCGTCCGGTGATTGCTTTCGCGCCTGGGAATGACGATGAAGTCAAAGGATCGGCTCGTTCTATTCCTGGCATACATATTCGAGATGTCCTAGCTCGTGTAGCAGCAAAATATCCTGAACTGTTAGAGCGCTTTGGTGGGCATGCCATGGCAGCAGGTTTAACAATAAAGAAAGGGGATTTAGCCCAGTTTAATCAGGCTTTTGAATCTGCACTCAATGAAATGGTGTCATCCGAGACATATTTGCAGCAGTTACCTTCAGATGGTGAACTAAGTGAAGCAGACTGCCAATTATCTTTTGCTGAGTTATTAACAGAAGCCGCACCCTGGGGACAGGGATTTGAAGAGCCCAGATTTCATGGCGTGTTTAAAGTAAGTCATTTTCGTCTGGTAGGGCAGCAGCAGAACCATCTAAGATTGCAACTTGAGATGAATGGGAACAGGCAAATCAATGCCATGGCATTTGGTCAGGATAAACCGAGCTGGTTAGCTGAAAACAGTTTAGTATTAGTCCGTTATAAAATAGCTGTGAACGAATTTCGTGGCCAAAAATCCTTGCAGTTCCTGGTTGATGAATTAATGCCAGCGAATACAGATACACATAACTGACCATCAGTCATATCAGGTAGATAAGCCATGTCCACTCATCAAATTGCTGTGTTTAGTGCCAAGTCATACGATGAACGCTTTTTATTAAAAGCGACTGTGCCTACGATTGAGTTTATCTGTCATGAAGTCACACTCAATCCATCAACCGCGGTGATGGCACAAGGTTATGAGATTGTCAGTGCCTTTGTGAATGATGATTTAAGCCGGGAAACCCTTCATATCTTAGCGTCAGGTGGCACACGACTGATTGCTTTGCGCTGTGCTGGTTATAATCAGGTCGATCTCAGAGCTGCTAAAGAATTAGGGTTGAGTGTGGTCAACGTTCCTGCCTACTCACCCTATGCAGTTGCTGAACATACTATTGCACTGATGCTGTCATTGAGCCGGAAAATTCCTCGTGCCTATAACCGTGTGCGTGATGGTAATTTCTCTCTGGATGGTTTGCTCGGCTTTGATTTTTACCAGAAAAAAGTTGGGATCGTTGGCGGTGGCAAAATTGGTTTATTAGTGGCAGAGAGGATGCGGGCTTTTGGTTGTGAGGTGATGGTTTATGAACCTATTAATTCGCAACACTGTATTAAACAAGGCTTTCAAACGTCCGATTTAACGAGTCTTGTGAAACAATCAGATATTATTAGCCTGCATTGTCCATTAACCAGTGACACTCGTTACATGATTAATCATGACAGCATTGCCAATATGAAAGCGGGTGTCATGTTAATTAACACCAGTCGCGGTGCGTTAATGGATACCCGGGCTGTGTTAGATGGGCTGAAATCTCAACAAATTGGCTATCTTGGTATTGATGTGTATGAACAAGAGGGTAGCTTATTTTTTGAAGATCATTCACTCGATATTATTCAGGATGATCTGTTTCAACGCTTATTAACGTTTCCAAACGTCTTAGTGACGGGGCATCAAGGCTATTTCACGCAGGAAGCCGTTCAACATATAGCCGAAACGACAGTGACAAATGTGTTGGCTTATCTCAACGGTGAACGTTTACAAAATAGAGTAGGCGTGTGACGGCAGTAACAACACTATTCGAGCGCATCGAAACGACGATGCCTGATTTTAAGGCGCGTCCACAACAGGTACAAATGAGCGAGTTTATTGCTCAGGCCATGTTAAAACCACCACAAAAGCGAATTGCTGTCGTCGAGGCACCGACTGGCGTGGGTAAAACTCTTGCTTATCTGACCGGCACGATTCAAACCGCATTGTTACAAAAGAAAACGCTGGTGATTAGTACGGCGACAGTTAACTTACAACAACAGCTTATTCAAAAGGATTTACCACGTTTTTCTGCCGCGCTGGAAGAACCTATACGCTTTGTTCAGGTAAAAGGGCGTCGTCGTTACGTCTGTCCGAGTAAATTAAGTCAAACCGCTACGACACCTGAACAACAATCCCTCAATATCGATGTAGATGAAAAGTATCAGCAGGTGCTTCATCTCGCCCAGGCGAAACAGTTGATGAGCGAGTGGGAGCAGGAAAGCTGGGATGGTGACCGAGATAGCCGTCGCGATAAAATTGATGCAGATCTGTGGCAGCAGATATCGACAGACTCAGAAGGCTGTGCCGGAAAAAGCTGTTCCTTTTATATGCGTTGTCCCTACTATAAATTACGACGTGAAATGACGGCTGCTCAGGTTATCGTGGCAAACCATGATTTAATTTTAAGCGATGCCGATCTGGGTGGCGGACTGGTATTGCCAAACCCTGAAGAAATCCTGTTTGTATTTGATGAAGCCCATAACTTGCCACGAAAAGCGTTGGATCATGCCGCCAAAGCATTAAATTTTATTCAGCTTTATCAAACTACTGAAACAGCAGACAGTGTGCTGAAAAAAATTCCATCCGCTTTAGCTTATCGACAACATGATTTTGGTTATATGCTGTCAGAATTACGACGGGACTTACCGGCAGTCATCAGCCATCTGCAACAGATTGAGACGATTTTGCACAGTGATGGCGTCGTGCAGGATTTATTAGAAAAGCATATCAGTGAGTCGCGTATTTTCTGGAATAGTCCCTTGGTGAATGCCTTATTAATCCCGTGTCAGGGGTTATTGCAGCGAGCCAATTCCATATACAAACATTACTCGGTATTAGCAAAATGGATCAAAGAGGGACTGGAAAAAACACAATTGTCCAATAAAGTGGGTGAGGCCTTATTACCACAAGTGGGCACCGTCCAGAATATATTCGGTTACCTGATTGATTTTATGGCTTTATTTCTCGAGCCAGATCAGGAGGACCGCCCGCCTAATGTGCGTTGGCTTTCGGTGGAATCGTTTTCTAAACAGCAAACCCTGGTCATTCATGCTGGCCCGATGACTGCTGCCTACTTTCTTGATCGAAGTTTATGGTCACGTTCCTATGGTGTGGTGCTGACCTCAGCGACTTTACGGGGTATGGGCTTGTTCCACCGTTTTAGACTTGACTGCGGTTTGCATCGCTTTGATGAACAGCATTTTCTCGCCGTGCCATCGCCGTTCAACTATCAAAAACAAGCGATCCTGCATATTCCTGATATGCGCTTTCAGCCAAATGAACAACAGCAGCAATGGCAACAGGAAGTCGTTACAAAACTGACCGATATTATTGATACAAAAGAGGCAACTCTGGTGCTGTTTACCTCAAAACTGGTCATGGAGGCGGTATACAGACAATGTCCAGCAGCAATTACAGCCATAACTATGGTGCAGGGCGATAGTTTGTCACCTAAAAATATGGTGCATCGGCATATTCGTCAGATCGAATCAGGGAAAGGCAGTATTATTTTTGGTTTGGATCGGTTTGCAGAAGGCGTGGATCTCCCCGGTCATTTATGCACGCATGTGATCATCACTAAACTGCCATTTCCGGTATTTACCAGACCTATAGAACAGGCGAAACAAGAGTGGATAATCCGTAAAGGGGGCCAGCCTTTCACTGCGCTGTCATTGCCAGCCGTGAGCGTAAAACTCATTCAGGCATGTGGCAGGTTACTGAGAAAGGAAACCGATTCGGGAAGAATTACTATTCTTGATAAACGTTTATTAACAAAAGGTTATGGTAAAAAACTGCTGGCACATCTACCCGATTATCAACTTGAACAGTCTTAATTGCTAATCCTGCAGGTCATATCTTCCCGTCGAGCAGGAAGCGCTTCCTAAATCAAAAGGATTTTCTGTCATGGCGAATGGGAGGTTCTGCTGCATCTATTTCATCCTCATTATTCTATTCTATTTCCTAAGCTAGATAGTCCTAGAACAACTGAATTTTATTTAACCTGAGGAAGGAATCTGAAATGAAAAAAACAACTCTTGCTGCTTTAACTGCATTGAGCCTTGTCGTAGCGCCTGCATTTGCTGATATTGAAAGCAGAACATTTTCTGAGCAATTACAGTTACAAAAAACACAGTTACGCCCACATGCTTTCAACTTTTTCTCTGACCGTTACATGCAAGTACAAGCAAAAAAACAGCCTGTTGTTTTAAGTTTCAAAGAGCAGTTGGATAGCCAAAAATCACTGCTGCGCAAGCAACAGTTCAACCCTGTCAGTGATGCTTATTTACAGACGCACGCTCGTCAATCATAAGCACGTTTCAGATTGAAATAAAAAACCCGGCGAAAGCCGGGTTTTTTTATGCCTTATTCAGTACGGCTGGTGACTTCTAATAAGTGATAACCAAACTGTGTTTTTACAGGGCCTTGTACAGTTTTGACTGGAGCAGAAAAAACCACTTTATCAAACTCAGGCACCATCATTCCGGGACCAAATTCCCCTAAGTCTCCACCTGAACGACCAGAAGGGCATGAAGAGTGTTCTTTAGCAATATCAGCAAAATCGGCACCTTGTTCGATTTCACGTTTAAGTTCTAAACAGATTTCTTCACTATCAACCAGGATATGTCTTGCTGTTGCTTTTGCCATGTTATCTCTCTAATTTTTGATAAAAGCCGCATTATATCAGTTTAGGCAAATTTACGGAGGCGACTCAGTAAGGCTTGAGCTGTGACTTCTGATGATTGTGGGTTTTGTCCAGTGATTAATAAACCATCCTCACAGCAGAACGGAGCCCAGTCATCAGCTTTATGGTAGTAGCCACCAGCGTCTTTTAATTCATCCTCAAGTAAAAATGGAACAACATCGGAAAGGCCCACAGCATCTTCTTCTGAATTTGAAAACCCAGTGACTGACAGGTTTTTAACCAATGGTTCTTCGGTGAGTGTTTTTACATTGAGTAACACGGCTGGTGCATGGCAGACTGCGGCCACTGGTTTATCTTGAAAGATGAATTGCTGAATGAGTTCAATCGATTTCTCAGAGACAGTCAGATCCCATAAAGGACCATGGCCTCCTGGATAAAACACCGCATCATAATCATCTGCCTGAACACTCTCTAAGACCAGAGTATTGGCAAGTGCTGCTTGAGCTTCTTTATCTTGCTTGAAGCGTGTTGTTGATTCTGTTTGTGCGTCTGGATCGTCACTTTTGGGATCCAGTGGGGGCTGGCCACCCTTTGGGCTGGCAAGCGTGATGTCAACGCCAGCATCTTTGAATACATAATACGGAGAGGCAAACTCCTCTAACCAGAAACCGGTTTTTTTACCTGTATCACCTAAGGTATCGTGAGATGTCAAAATCATTAAAATTCGCATGTGTCTCCCTTTTTGTATGTTGTCTTATGGGGCTGTATTGACCACTAACATTTGTGTGGCGCCTTTTTGAAACTGGTAGTCGACTGTCTGTTGTTTTACCTCGTGCCCTTGTCGACTTAATTCTTTTACTATTAAGCCTAGATGAGGTGAGGGTGTATTGTCCAACCCAACAAGAGGGTAGACTCTGACTTGGCTCGCAACTCGACAAAGTTCATGCATCGAATCGAGATGAAATTGAGCATCGAAATGTTCACTATATAAAAACAAAAAATGTGAGCATAGCGCCAAGTCGAACTGCTTATTTGCAAAAGGTAATTCTGGTAGTTGAGCAGAGATGTAAAAGGGAGATGATGCCGGCATGGCATAGTCATCTAAAAACAGTTGCATCGATCGCATTCTCTGCTGATACAAGGCCTCCGGATTAGCGAAAGCTGTCCAGAAAAAATCATCTTGATGTGCTTTTACCTGACCGATAACTTCCTCTGCCACCACATTAATACGTGTTTTAATCTCCTCAGCAGTAAACTGATAGAGGGGATCCACAGACGTGACCTTTGCCCATTGCTTTCTTGCTTCAGTATTAAAACTGGCTGGTCCATCAGCACACGCCAATATAGACGATTGCAACTCACTTTCGCGAAGTAGAAACATGTCTTGATATTCCTGCAGACTTCGTCCCCAGGGCACGGTCGTATTCAGTTGCATATAAGATTGTAAGTATAGGTCGTGATTCTCAAGTAGCGTAATGACCACTATGAAAAATTATTTAATAATAAATGGTTATTCAGTAATGACTAAGGTGATATCTTCAAAATCGATTTCATCACCTGGGATAATTTTTCTGCGCTTGCGTGTTTCTAATTCACCATTCACAGAAACGAGGCCTTGTTCTATGAATAGCTTGGCCTCAGCACCACTGGCTGCAATACCTTCAAACTTAAGCACTTTATATAACTCTACGGGTGAGCTGGTCAGCTCCACTTCGATTGTCTGGGACATAGTCGCTTCTCTCAAAAAATACCCATCATAAAGGGTATCTATGACATGGTGATAACGATTTGTGAAGTCAACACCACTAATTTATCTCGTACTGTGAATTAAGTCGCGCACTATTAACTCAGATACTTATATATTGGCTGAGTTAACACGGAGTGTTTGCGAATGAAATTACTGGTAAATCTAATACAAATTTTGGTGATTGGCGTGATCATTTATCCCATCTTTTATATATGGGAGACGGAGCATATTGATAATTTCTGCCGTGAAATCAAACCAGGCATGACAGATGTAAGACTGATGGAAGTTGCTGATGAATATCATCTCAAGCTGAGCGGTTTGGAAGAAGGATATGTAGAAAAAGGGCATTGGTTGGCCGAAGTTAGAGCCAAGTCGACCTTTTCTGATTACCGTTGTGCGATCAGCGGTATAGCCAATAAAGTCGCTAATGCCAGAATCATCGATGAAGAATAGACACCTTATCAAAGAGATAAGGTGTCTATTAGTCTTTTATGCACCAACGTAATTAATCAGAATACCAGCAGCCACGGCTGAGCCGATGACACCGGCAACGTTCGGTCCCATCGCGTGCATTAACAAAAAGTTATGCGGATCAGATTCCAAGCCAAGCTTATTCGATACACGTGCTGCCATAGGTACAGCAGAAACACCCGCTGAACCAATCAGTGGGTTGATAGGTTCTTTAATCAGCTTGTTTAACACTTTTGCCATGATGACACCTGATGCCGTACCAATAGCAAACGCGCCCATGCCCAGAACCAAAATCCCTAGAGTTTGTAAATCCAGGAATTTATCAGCACTTAATTTCGAGCCTACAGCTAATCCTAAAAAGATGGTGACTGTATTAATCAGCGAGTTTTGCGTCGTATTACTTAAACGATCCACGACCGCACATTCTTTCATTAAGTTACCAAAACAGAACATGCCGAGTAATGGCGCTGCATCGGGTAGTAAAAAGGCAACAAGAATCAGTAATAACAATGGGAAGACGATTTTCTCACGTTGTGAAACGTGACGCTGTTGTACCATTTTGATTTTGCGTTCAGACTCGGTAGTGAGCGCACGCATGATGGGGGGTTGAATTAATGGCACTAATGCCATGTATGAATATGACGCTACGGCAATAGCACCCAATAAGTCTGGGGCAAGCTTACTCGCCACATAAATAGACGTTGGTCCATCTGCACCACCGATAATACCAATCGCTGCTGCGTCAGCCAGACTAAAGTCAAAAATACCATAATGAGCTAAAACAACAGCGCCCATCAATGTCGCAAAAATACCAAACTGAGCGGCAGCTCCAAGAAACAGCGTTTTGGGGTTGGCAAGCAATGGACCAAAGTCCGTCATGGCACCGACACCCATAAATATAATGAGTGGGAAGGCACCACTTTCAATACCGACAGTATAGAAAATATGCAAAATACCATTGGCTTCTGCCAAACCTGCACCTGGGATATTAGCTAACACACCACCAAAACCAATAGGTACCAGTAATAACGGCTCGAAGTTTTTCTTGATGGCCAGATACAGCAGCAACATACCAATAAGAATCATGACACCTTGGCCTGGTGTCATTTGGTTAAAACCTGTTACTTGCCAGAGATGAAGTAGTTTATCCATGATATCCCCCAATTAAGCGATAGTGGCCAGCTGATCACCGACTTTGACGGAATCACCTTGTTTAACAAAAATGGACGATACCGTCCCGGACTTGGAAGCCACAATTTGTGTTTCCATTTTCATCGCTTCGAGAATTAAAAGGGTGTCACCTTCGTTGACTTGTTGACCTACGCTGACTTCGATTTTCCAGATATTGCCTGACAGCGGCGCTTCAACGGGATCACCTTCGCCTGTTGGTGTACTCTGAGTCGGTGCAGGTGATGAGGATTCAACATGACTGATATCACCCCCTTCATTCACCTGAACGACGTAACTTTGGCCATTGACTTTAATGGTATAAGTTTCTTGTTCCTGACTTGCAGAACGGTTGGCTGATGGTGTGTTATCGATAACAGGAACAGGTTCAAATGCGTCTGGGTTGTGACGGTTTTTAAGAAATTTAAGACCAATTTGTGGAAACAGGGCATACGTTAAAACATCATCGACTTGGTGTTCGCCTTCTGCCAGGTCAATTTGTTCTTCATCAGCCACAGCAAGGAGTTCGGTGGTGAGTTTTTCCATCTCTGCTTCAATGAGATCAGCAGGACGACAACTGATAGGCTCGGCGCCTTCCAGAACGCGATCTTGCAGCTCTTTATTGAATGCCGCTGGCGCTGCACCATATTCACCTTTCAAAATGCCGGCGGTTTCTGCTGCAATGGTCTTGTAACGTTCGCCAGTCAGCACATTGATCACGGCCTGTGTACCGACAATTTGTGAGGTAGGCGTGACTAGAGGAATAAAGCCTAAGTCTTCACGAACACGTGGAATTTCTTTTAAAACCGCATCCATTTTATCCAGTGCATTTTGTTCACGCAGCTGACTTTCCATATTCGTCAACATGCCGCCCGGTACCTGTGCAACCAAAATACGTGAATCTACACCACGAAGTGAACCTTCGAACTGGGCATATTTTTTTCTCACTTCGCGGAAGTAGGCGGCGACTTCTTCAAGGAGTTCGATATTAAGACCCGTATCGCGATCCGTATCCTCAAAAATGGACACCACAGATTCTGTTGCCGAGTGACCGTAGGTCATCGACATCGATGAAATGGCCGAATCGACATTATCGATACCGGCTTCCACACACTTCATGATAGTGGCAGTTGATAAGCCAGTGGTGGCATGCGATTGCATGTGAATTGGGATATCAATAGTTTGCTTAAGGCTTTGAACTAATTCATAAGCCACATAAGGCTTAAGCAAACCAGCCATATCTTTAATACATAAAGAGTGGGCACCCATGTCTTCAATACGCTTAGCCATGTCTAACCACAAATTCAGATCATGAACCGGACTGATGGTGTAAGCGATAGTACCTTGAGCATGACGGTCATTTTCCAGCACAGCTTTGATGGCTGTTTCCAGGTTACGCGGATCGTTCATCGCATCAAACACGCGGAACACGTCAACGCCATTGATCGCCGCTCTTTCGACAAACTTTTTAACGACATCATCCGCATAGTGACGATAGCCTAATAAATTCTGACCACGTAGCAGCATTTGCTGACGAGTATTAGGCATGGCTTCTTTCAGTGAACGAATGCGATGCCAAGGATCTTCACCAAGATAACGAATGCAGGCATCAAAAGTGGCACCACCCCAGCTTTCTACTGACCAGAAGCCGATTTGGTCAAGCTTATCAGCGATGGGTAACATATCATCGAGTCTAAGACGTGTTGCAAAGAGTGATTGGTGGGCGTCACGTAAAACGACATCTGTGATGCCTAGAGGTTTTTTTACTTCGGTCATATTCATGGCCTTTTAATTGGTTCGAAATAGCCTAAATCTGGGGTTATTTGTGGCGTGAACGAAATTTGTGTACTGCCGCTGAGAGCACAGTAATGAGGTTTTTGTCATCATTAGCATGTTGGGATTGATTCATCGCCGGACTGATGACGGCCGTAGGTGAGGAAATACCTTCTTCGGGTAAGACACCTACATTTTTTTCGTAACTGGTGATAATGCGTGACATGATGGTGGTGGCAAACACCAGCAAAGTCAGAAATATAAAGACGAAGCTCATGCCGATAAGCATCAGGTTTAAACCTTCTGTCATTAAGTTTGATGTTGTCATTATTATGGTCTCTCTCCATTGGTTTTCTTAGGTCATTAAATCAATGACTTACAAAAAAGCAGCCGGCAATTATACCATTGTTGAACCTCGAACGAATCACTGAGCCGGAACTCCTTATTTTTAAAAGAGTAATAGTAAAAAATACGATTCTGTTGTAACCGTAATCGATTCGGAATGCGTATGATATTTTCCTATCTGACAAAACCCTGCCAAACTAACTGTAAACGATAGCAAGCTACAAAAGGACACGTATGACACCTGATGAGTCTGACTTCTGGTTTTTGCCACTGGGAGGAACCGGCGAAATAGGCATGAACCTGAATCTTTATGGCCATGATGGCCGTTGGTTAATGGTGGACTGTGGGGTGACGTTTGAGGCAAAAACAGATATTGACGGTGAACCAGTAGAAGGTGCTCAAGCCCATGTGCAGATGGCTGATCCACAATTTATTGTCGATCGAAAAGAACAACTGGATGGTCTGGTCATCACCCATGCTCATGAAGACCACATCGGTGCTGTTCCTTATTTGTGGGAACGGTTTCGTTGTCCTATCTATACCACAGCTTATACGGCAGAAATTCTGCGCAGAAAACTGGCTGAAGCCGGGTTAATCAAAAAAGTGAAAGTCCATGTGGTTGAAGCACATGCATCTAGACAGATAGGAGTCTTCAATGTGCAATGGATACAACTCACGCATTCTATTCCTGATCCGTTTGCTTTACTAATCACCACCCCTGTTGGTAAAGCGTTTCATACCGCTGACTGGAAGCTTGATTCTGCACCGGTGGTGGGCGAACCCTATAAAGAAGAAAATTATGCGCGGCTGGGTGAGCTGGGCGTTGATGCGATGGTGTGTGATTCGACCAATGCTAATGTACCTGGTTGGTCAACATCTGAAGCAACGTTGTACAAAGGCCTGAAACATCATGTAGAACAGGCAAAAGGGCGGGTTGTAGTCACCTGCTTTGGCAGCAATATTGCCCGTTTACGAACGGTAGCAGATATTGCTAAAGAAACGGGAAGACACCTCGGCTTATTAGGTCGCTCGCTATTAAACACGTATTCAGCAGCCAAACGTGTGGGTCTATGGAATGGCATTGAAACTTTTGTCGACCCGCATCATTTAGGTTTTCTGCCGCGCGATACTGTTCTATTAGTTGCAACGGGAAGTCAGGGAGAACCCAGAACAGCGTTAAACCGACTCAGTCAGAACAGTTTCCGTGATATTGAATTAGAAGCCGGGGATACGGTAATTTTCAGTTCCAAAGTGATTCCTGGTAATGAATTACCGATTGAAGCATTAATTGAACGGCTCAAGGCCATGCAGGTGGATCTGATTACGGTGGATAATAGTCGACTGGAAATTCATGCTTCAGGTCATCCGGCAATGGAAGAGTTGAAAGCCATGTATCGCTGGGTTAAACCCGCTTGTGCTATTCCTGTACATGGGGAGTTTCAACACCTTAGAGCTAATGCCAGACTGGCAAAGTCAGTGGGGGTGCCCGAGCAACTTGAAGGGAAAAACGGTGATTTATACTACATAGCACCTGTCAAAGGAATACGACGTGGGGCTGTGAAAACAGGCCGTTTGGGCCTTGTTCAGGATAAACTGAAAAAGTTGTTTTAAAAATGTGCTGAAAAAGGATTGAAAGCTTTTGAAATGATAGAAGAAATCAGACGGTTTATTCGTCACCCAAGTAGTGTGCCTATTCAGGTTAAGCGTGGCGAAGAGAAAAAACAGGTGCCATTGAAAGATGTCAGCAAGGGTGGCCTATGTTTTCGTTCACAAGTGACGCTTGCTACAGGCAATGTCGTTGAAGTAAATATTCTCACCTCAAAACCCACCTTTACTGCAAAAGGCATAGTGAGTTGGTGTAAACCGGAAGGAGATGAGTATCTGGTGGGTATTTCATTTCAGAATAAAGCCGTCCGATATGCTCTCAGGATGGTCGAACAAATTTGTTATATAGAAGATTATAAAAAGCGCATCAAAGCTAAAACAGGACGTCAACTGACAAGTGACGAGGCAGCACAGGAATGGATCCAAAAATATGCGGCGGATTTTCCACCTTTAGTTGATTAAATACTGCTAGGCTTTTGCTTCAAACCTGTGTGCTCTACGGTCTGAAGAAACACGACGTTCTATAAATGGTTTTTGATTACGTTTTCTACGGTCATAACGTTGGCGACGATCTGCATCGTTGGTCAGTTTCGCTTCCTGTGCAGCAGGGCGAGCGGGTTCGACCTGTGATGGTGGGCTAATGGTGATCATCGCATTGTGATAAAGCTTAGGTATTTCGTTCATTGTCTTTGAAAAGTCAATTTATATACTTAACTATCGGAATACTTTGAAAAAGCTTTAGATATTATTTGCCATCAGAAAAGTGCATATTGAATTGTCCATCAATGATTCGCTGTTTGTTCTCAACAGGGTATTGGTAAAGGTAAGCCCAAGCGGTCGATATTTTGAGAGTGCTATTTATAGTTTGAACCGTCACCTGCTGACGTTGATACTCATGTGGTTCAGGAAAAGCAGAAGAACATTCTTCATAATCATCGAGCTGATTCAGTAGCCAGCCAGTTGAAGACAACTTATATAAATCACCGTATACGATGTCGTGTTCATTATTAGATAAAATGGCACCAGGATAATAGTCAATGAGATAGAGTTGTGCTTGCAGAGTGGCACGACAGATGAACTCGCTGTGTTCTGCAAGTAACTTTGCCATGGGATGATGTGTATCTTTCATCAATGTACCGTATACGAATAACAGTTCACTTTGTTCGGTCATTACTTTAAAAATACTCTTTATTTATATGAAAAATATAACAAATAGGTGTTAAGTTGAGCAGTAAGTTAAAGGTCGGTCTTGCTTTGGGTAGCGGCGCTGCACGTGGTTGGGCGCACATCGGTATTATCAAGCAACTGGACAAACTTGGTATCACTCCAGACATTGTAACGGGTACGTCAATAGGCGCTTTGGTTGGGGCTGCTTATGTCGCTAATAATCTCGGCAAACTGAATGACTGGGTGTTGCAATTGGATAAATTAAAAACGGCTCAATACTTTGCCATTAACCGGTCTCTGCAAGGTTTTGTAAACAAAAACCGTCTGCGTACATTTCTTAATGAATATGTGGTGGAACAGGAGCTTGAGATAGAGAATATGCAGAGCTGTTTTGCTACTGTTGCAACAGATTTGTATAGTGGCCGCGAAATATGGAATACACGTGGCAATATGATGGATGCAGTATGGTCTTCCATGTCTTTACCTGGCTTGTTTCCGGCAATAAAGCATAATAATCGATGGTTGATTGATGGAGGGCTCGTTAACCCTGTGCCGGTGTCTTTATGCCGAGCCATGGGTGCGGATGTGGTGATTGCTGTGAACCTCAATAGCGGCATTGTGGGCAAACATTTCAGAACAGATATTGATGATGTAGAGCCATCAATAGCATCAGAACCACCAAAAAGTTGGACTGGAAAAGTCAGTCACATGGTGACGGACTACACCAATAATTTGTTTCCCAAACGTCGTGAACAAAAAGAAGAAGCGCCTGCTTTATTAGATGCCATTGCCGCATCGATTAATATTACACAGGACAGAATTACCCGCAGCCGAATGGCCGGTGATCCACCCGAAATTATTTTAAATCCTCGCCTTTCTCATATCGGTATTCTGGAGTTTTATCGTGCAGATGAAGCCATCAAAGAAGGGATCGCCTGTGTTAAGCGTCAGCAAACCGAGCTAAGTTATTATCTCTCGATGGATAAGTAATTACAGACTCGGACTATCCCAGTCTTTTAGCCGGCTAAAATATTCTTGTAAAAAACCAATCAGAATCCTGACGCGGTGTGATAAAAAGCGTGTCTGTGGATAGATGGCATAAATACCAATATCTTTCTGAACCAGTGCCTTATCGAGAACGGTGATCAATTTGCCCGATTTGAGCGCAGAAAATGCAATAAAATCAGGGCTCAAAATTAACCCTTTTCCGTCTATACAGACATCCCGTAGATATTCGCCATTATTTGAAGACAACACTGTAGGCAAGTTAACAGACATCACCTCTCCTTGATGGTCCAGTAATGACCAACTGCTACTGACATGTGAATATTGCAGCTTTACGTGCCCGTACAACAAGTCTTCAGTTTGTTCAGGTAAGCCATTTTGAGCAAAGTAATCAGGACTGCCGCAGATATAAAGGCGGGTAGAGGCCAGTTTACGTGCGATCATACTTGAGTCAGTAAGATTAGATATTCGTATGGCCAAATCTAAACCTTCAGCGACTAAGTCCTGATGTCTGTCACTAAAATCAATATCAAAAATGATGTCTGGATGCATTTGATTAAACTCGCGTAAAGCCGGACTCAAGTGGAGCAAACCAAAGCTAATGGGGGCAGATAATCTGATACGACCAGATAATGATGTTTGCTCATTGCCTAACGCATTTTCAACCTCATAGATATCATCAAGAATACGAACACAATGCTGGTAGTAACTGCGACCGGCATCGGTAAGCGTTTGTTTACGCGTTGTTCGTTTAAGCAAGCTGATACCCAGTCGTCTTTCTAAATCGGTTAACCGTTTGCTGATAGCCGACTTCACCGTATTCATTTGCTCAGCGGCTTTCGTAATACTGCCAGCTTCCACTACCCGCACAAAACACTGCATTTCTTCTAACTGACTCATCTCTATTGTTCTCTATTTGGTAACAATAAGTTCATTAATACACTGTTTTATAAAAATATGGAAACGATAAACTGTGAACCATCTTAACAACACAACAAAAAGGAAAAATTACATGAATGCAGTCACAGGATTAGCAACAGTCACAGGTCGGTTTTTGTTAAGTCTGATGTTTATTTCAGCGGGTATTGGAAAACTCGGTGCAGGTTATGAAGCGACACAAGGCTATATGAGCATGATGGGAGTACCTGCATCACTGTTACCTTTAGTGATAGCAACAGAAATTTTAGGTGGTTTGGCTATCTTAGTTGGTTTCAAAACACGTATTTCTGGGTTTTTGCTAGCAGGTTTTACGCTGATAGCGGCAGCTATTTTCCATAATAATTTTGCCGACCAAATGCAGAGTATTTTGTTTATGAAAGATTTAGCCATTGCCGGTGGTTTGTTGTTACTGGTGGCTAATGGTGCGGGTAATTTGGCTATCGACAATATTAAATAATGTTATCGAAAACAGGAGAATAAACATGAATAACACGATTTTACATATCAATAGTAGTGAACGTATTCAGGACTCTGTGACACGCCAGGTGTCTGCTGAACTCGTCTCGCAATTACAAAAGCAGTCTGGGCTAGCTATCAAATCTCGTGATCTAGTGAAGGGTATTCCATTTATTAACGAAGATTGGATTCATGCCAATTTTACCGACCCCGAGCAACGTACTGAACAAAACAAACAGGCATTAAAAACGTCGGATCAATTAGTAGAAGAGTTGCAGGCTGCTGAGATTCTGGTCATTGCATCGCCTATTTATAATTTTAGTGTGCCAGCCGTATTAAAAGCCTGGATCGATCAAGTTGCCAGAGCAAGAGTGACGTTTCGTTACACAGAAAATGGTCCTGAAGGTTTGCTGAAGGCGAAAAAAGCGTATCTGGTGATGGCTTCTGGCGGCGTGCCTCTGGGGAGTGAAGTGGATTACGCTTCTACTTACCTGAATCAGGTCATGAATTTTCTGGGTATTCATGATGTCACTGTGGTGGATGCTGGCAGTCTGATTCAAGACACAGAAACATTGACTCAAAAAGTTGCTGATCTCGTCAGCTAATATTTATCAGGAGAATGTGATGACTCAGACAAGGGAATTAAGACAAATCATCAATGGAGACAGGGTCTCAGACGGTGCAGGTGTACAGCTTACTCGTATTATCGGCTCACCACAGCTCAATATGCTTGACCCTTTTCTGATGTTTGATGCCTTTGGTTCCGATAAACCTCAGGACTATATTGCTGGCTTTCCTCCACATCCACACCGTGGCTTTGAGACGGTGACTTATATGTTAGAAGGGCGTATGCGTCATGAAGACAGTGCAGGCAATGCCGGGGTAATTGAAACGGGCGGTGTGCAATGGATGACGGCAGGTAAAGGGATTATTCATTCGGAAATGCCAGAGCAGAAAGAAGGACGCTTAGCCGGGTTCCAGTTGTGGGTTAACCTGCCGGCAACAGAAAAAATGAATGAACCGAAGTATCAGGAATTTGATGCTGAGCAGATTCCAGTGGCTAGATTAGACAATGGTACCGCAATCAAGGTCATTGCTGGGCAGACAGATAGTGGCGTGAGTGGTGTGATTAATAACCCGTTTGTTAATCCTCTGTACCTACATGTGTTTTTACCTGCAGGAGTCACGTTTGAGCAAACAGTGAAGGAAACGGACAACACGTTCCTGTATCTGATGAAAGGTCAGATACAGGTCGGCGATAAACAGCGACCACTTAATGCTGGCCAACTCGCCGTATTGGAGACCGGATCAAAAGTGCGAGTCAACAGTGAACGTGATACGGAGTTTGTGCTTGTATCAGGACAGCCTTTGAATGAACCTATTGCCAGAGGCGGTCCATTTGTGATGAACACTCGCGAGCAGATTGAACAAGCCTTTGATGATTATCGTCACGGCCGATTCGCTTAAGTTTTGTTTGTTTGACTATGGAAAAGCCACTGATTTGTCAGTGGCTTTTTTGTTTAAGTATTTTTTAAGTTGCAGGGATTAATCTTGGCCAAAATTAATTTGGTCGAGGTTTACCATGCGTCGTGCAATTCCTTCTCAGTATTTAGTCTTACTGTTCTCAGTGATCTTGATGCTTGCTTATAACAATGGTTTGTGGGGTGGCATCGTTCAGGCAAATCAATTAATCACCCAACATAATCTCTTGTTTTTAGGTTCATGCGCCATCTTTATGACGGCGTTGTTTAATCTGATATTTAATTTGGTGTCATCCCGATACCTGATTAAACCGATATTGATTTTCATTGTGTTGTGTTCTGCCGCCGCCAGCTATTTTATGGATAGCTACGGTGTGCATATCGATAGCTCGATGATTCAAAACGTGCTAGAAACCGATACAGCAGAAACATAGGAATTATTGAGTAAAGATTTTATTATTCATTTCTTGCTATGGGGTGTTTTGCCAGCATTTTTGATAGCTAAAGTACGGATTGCTCACGTCCGCTGGACAAAGCAATTATTGATGAGCTCGTTTTCTATCACCATGAGTATTTTAGCCATGGGGTTGGTTGCTGCCTTTTTCTATCAGGATTACGCGTCGACATTCCGAAATCATCGCGATTTACGTTATTTAATTAATCCGACCAGTTATATTTATGCGGTCACTAAAATTGCCAAACAGCAATTTGCAGAAGCGGATAAACCATTAATCCCTATTTCACAAAATGCCGCACTTGGCAGCTTAGCGCATGAGAAAAAGCATCGCACAGTGACCGTGATGGTCGTCGGTGAAACAGCGAGAGCAGAATCATTTCATCTGAATGGTTATGAACGTGAGACAACACCAGAGTTAGAGAAAACTAACAGCCTGTATTTTAATAATGCCTCGTCTTGTGGCACAGCCACGGCGACGTCAGTGCCATGTATGTTCTCACAGTTTTCTCGTGATGATTATGACGATGAAAAAGGCCATGGTTATGAAAGTGTGCTGGACGTTATTTCCGCTGCAGGTGTCAAGGTAAGTTGGTTGGATAATAACAGCGGCTGTAAAGGTGTGTGTGATCGTGTAGAACACCAGAAAGTAACTGACGTTAATCTGACAGATTTATGTCCTGATGGTGAGTGTTATGACGAAGTATTACTGACTAATCTAAAAGCCTTGGTGGCTAAGTCAGATGATGATCAGTTGATTGTCTTACATCAGAAGGGTAGTCACGGACCTGCCTATTTCAAACGTGTGCCGTCTGCATTTGAGAAATTTAAACCAATCTGCGAAACCGCTGAACTACAGAAATGTTCAAATGAAGAACTGAGAAATGCCTATGACAATACGATTTTATACACCGATCATGTGTTGGCTCAATTGATTCAGTATCTGGATAATTTATCTTCTCAATCGATTGATACCGCTATGATTTATGTCTCAGACCATGGCGAGTCTTTAGGTGAACATAATCTGTATCTACATGGTACACCCTATTTCGCTGCTCCCAGCCAGCAAACCCATGTACCTATGGTGGTGTGGTTGTCAGATAACTATAAACATGACTATCACATCGACCTAGTATGTATGAAAAATGAAACCGGCAAAGCAGTCAGTCACGACAATATTTTCCATTCATTATTAGGGATGAACAATGTCTTACTGCCAGGTAAATATGATCCGGCTTTAGATATCTTTGCCAGCTGTCAGCATAGCTAAATCTATGCTGCATCATTTAGTACGTTTATGGGGGCTGTATTTTGTTCTGATGAGCATGATTGCCATCACAGAACTGGATAAATTAGTAGCCTCCATCTGGTATCAGCTTGAAGGTGGTCAATGGCAATTGAAGCATTTCTGGCTGACGCAAACGTGGTTACATGATGGTGGTCATGACCTAGCCGTCATTTTGTTCAGTGTTGTATTACTAAGTTATGGGATGAGTGTCAGGAACCGCTATTTATCACGCTATCGTCATGCTTTAGCGTATCTCAGTATCAGTATTCCTGTATCGACACTCATCGTAAGTGCTATAAAAAGGCTGACTCAGGTGGATTGTCCCTGGTCTGTAGTGGAATTTGGTGGCGAGCGACCCTATCAGTTTTGGTTGCATAGTGTATGGTCGCCACTGCAAGGTGCAGATCATTGCTTTCCTGCTGGGCATGCCAGTTCTGCCTATATGTTTTTTGGCCTGTATTTTGTCAGCACGCAGCTTTTTCCTCAGCATGCTAAAAAAGTGTTGTATGGCGTCATCTCTTTTGGCGTTATTTTAGGTCTCGCCCAACAATTACGTGGCGCCCATTTCATCAGTCATGACATCACCTCGGCATTTATCTGCTGGACAGTATCCTGCTTGTTATGGAAGTTCTGGCCTGTTAAGGAACTGAAACTAGGTCATTTTGATCAATAGATTGATCTCTGTCATTTCAGTTATTTCGCTATTGTGTATTATTGGGGTAATGTTTACGCCAATCTCTCTTCAATAACAAAGACAACACATGCTGCGACTACGAAATTTGATTTTATTACTGATAGTGGTTGCCATCGCTGCGGCCAGCTATTACTGGAAGTCTGAACAAGAGTTGAGTTTACCCACTGGCTTTGCTGCTGGAAATAGCCGAATTGAAGCGACCGAAGTTGATGTGGCGACAAAAACGGCGGGGAAAGTTGAGCACATTCAGGTGAATGAAGGTGACTGGGTAAAACAAGGTCAGGTGCTAGCCGTCATGGATACCGAGCAAGCTGATGCGAATCTGGCAGTAGCCAATGCTAATCTGAATAAAGCGAATGAATCCAAAAAATATGCACAGGCTATTTTGGCGCAGCGACGCAGTGAAGTCACGCTGGCAAGAAAAGAACTTGAACGGACTCAGGTCTTGGTCAAAAAAGGTCACCTGAGTCAGGAAGTGATGGATCAGAAAGAAACACAAAAAGCGACGGCTCAAGCGGCCATGCAAGCTGCATCGGTACAAGTTGCCGAAGCTCAAGCAGCAATTGAAGCAGCTAAGGCCGAGGTGACAAAAGCACAAGTGGTGATTGCTGACAGCCAACTCACCACACCTCGTAACGGTCGAGTTCTTTATCGCTTGGCTGAGCCGGGTGAAGTTCTGCCTGCTGGTGGTAAAGTCATTACGCTGATTGATGTCAGTGATGTTTATATGTATCTGTTTTTACCCACAGACCAAGCAGGACAAACCCGTGTAGGGGCAGAAGTCAGAATTGTCCTGGATGCCTATCCCAATGTATCTATTCCGGCTCATGTGTCTTTTGTCGCACCACAAGCGCAGTTTACCCCCAAGTCTGTTGAGACAGAGGAAGAACGTGAAAAGCTGATGTTTCGGGTGAAAGTCAAAATTGAAGAAGACATTCTAAGGAAATATGCAGAGCAGGTGAAAACCGGCGTTCCCGGTGTGGCGTATATCAAGCTGGATGACAATGCACAGTGGCCAGAAAAAGTGCCACCTCTCGCCACTTACTAACACGTTATGTCAGCCGATATAGTCGTTAGCCTTGATAATGTCAGTCATCGATATGGTGATACACAGGCATTGGCATCGATGTCAGTTGATATCCCAGCTGGTCAACGCGTTGGGTTTATTGGGCCTGATGGTGTTGGCAAGTCCACATTACTAGGACTTATTGCGGGAGTAAAAAAGATACAAAGCGGGCAATGTCAGGTTTTAGCTGCTGATATGGCTGCTAATCGCGAGCGTCATGCTATTTGCTCAAGAATCGCATACATGCCACAAGGTCTGGGTAAAAATCTTTATATGACCTTGTCTGTGCATGAAAATCTGATTTTCTTTGCTCGTCTGTTTAATTTACCCCCTCATGAACGTGAGGCACGTATCACGCTTTTATTAAAAAGCACGGGATTGAATGAGTTTCGTGATCGACCTGCTGGTCAATTATCTGGCGGCATGAAACAGAAACTGGGTTTATGTTGCGCGTTGATTCATAACCCGGATTTATTAATTCTGGATGAGCCTACCACGGGTGTTGATCCGCTATCTCGCCGTCAATTCTGGACATTGATTGATCGTATTCGTGCCCAGCGACCACAGATGAGTGTCTTGATCGCCACGGCTTATATGGATGAAGCGGCTAATTTTGATTTTTTGGTTGCGATGGATGAGGGGCAAGTACTCGGTACTGGCAGTCCTGCCGAACTTATCAAACACACCGGACAAAGTAATCTCGACGAGGCATTCATCGCTCTGTTACCTGAGGATAAGCGGCAGGGCCATAAAACAATCACTGTTCCGCCACGACAACAGTCTGAGAAGATCGCGATTTCAGCCAAAGACTTATCAAAGACCTTTGGTGATTTTACGGCGGTTAATCAGGTCAGTTTTGAAATAGAGCGTGGTGAGATTTTCGGGTTCCTGGGTTCAAATGGTTGTGGTAAGACCACGACCATGAAAATGTTAACAGGCTTATTGCCGGCCAGTTCTGGTGAAGCACGATTGTTTGGTGACGTTGTCGATGCTAAAGATATCGCTATACGCCAACGTGTTGGTTTTATGTCACAAGGCTTTTCTCTGTATGAAGAACTGACGGTCAGACAAAACCTGGTATTACATGCCAGGTTGTTTGATTTGGCAAAAGCTTACCAACAACAACGTATTGATAAGTTGCTGAACGATTTTGACCTTAAACGTTATCAGGCTCATGTCGCTAAGGATCTACCATTAGGCATCCGTCAACGTTTGTCACTGGCCGTTGCGATCATTCATGAACCCGAAATTCTCATTCTCGATGAGCCCACATCTGGTGTTGATCCGATTGCACGTGATGAGTTTTGGCAGATATTGATTAGCTTGTCACGAGAGCAGGGTGTGACCATCTTTGTCTCAACTCATTTTATGAATGAAGCCCAGCGCTGTGACCGAATATCGCTCATGCATGCGGGAACGGTACTTGCCACGGATTCACCCGACGCACTGTGTAAGAGCAAGGGGGGCGATAATCTTGAAGATGCGTTTATTGCCTACTTGACAGAGCAGCAAGTTGAAGAGAGTGATGATAGCGAGTTGTTATCCGATAAAGCGATGTCTAGCCAACAAGATAAAATCCATCATGGTGGTTTTTCATTAACACGATTACTCGCCTATAGTCTGCGTGAGGCTTTAGAAATTACACGCGATCCGGTGCGTTTGGTCTTTGCTTTTTTAGGGACGGTGATTCTGCTTTTTGTGTTGGGATATGGAATCAGCCTTGATGTGGAAGATATTCCCTTTGCGGTGATGGATCGGGATCAGTCTCCTGAGAGCCGAGATTACATTCAAAGCCTGGCGGGCTCGCGCTATTTTGAAGAAAAAAAGCCACTCTATAGTGACACTGACATGGATGAACGCATGCGAAGTGGTGAACTGGGTGTGGCTATCGAAATACCGCCTGACTATGGCAAAGATATGCGTCATGGTAAGCAGCCCAGTGTGGGTGTTTGGGTTGATGGTTCGATGCCATATCGTGCTGAAACGATCAAAGGCTATATGCAGGGCTTTCATCTCAGCTATTTGTCAGAACTCAGTATCAGAGAGTCAGGTATTCAGGTAACCCCTAGCTATCAGTTAGTGTCGAGGTATCGCTACAACCCTCAGGTTGAGAGTCTGATTTCAATGGTGCCTGGTGTGATTCCCATTTTATTGTTGATGATTACCTCAATGCTCACCGCCTTGTCGATTGTCAGAGAAAAAGAATTGGGATCCATCACTAATTTCTACGCCACGCCGGTCAATAGACTTGAGTTTTTATTAGGTAAACAATTGCCATACATCATTATTGGCATGATGAACTTTCTGATGTTGATGTGGCTGGTCTATATGGTCTTTGATGTGCCCTTAACGGGTAGTTTTTGGGCCTTACTGGTGGGGACTTTTCTTTATATTATTGTGGCTACTTGCATGGGGCAGTTTATCTCTGCCTTTACCAAAACCCAGATAGCAGCCATCTTTCTGGCCATGATTAGCAGTATTGTGCCTTGTGTGAATTACGCAGGACTTATCAATCCGATTAACTCTCTTGAAGGCGCTGGCTATGTCATAGGGCATATGTATCCGGCCTCTTATTATTTGTTGATATGTCGTGGCGCGTTTACCAAAGGATTGGGTTTTGAGGAATTAACAGCTTTTTATTGGCCTATGATCATGGCTATTGTCGTCATCATGTGTCTGAGTTTTGTATTACTCAAGAAACAGGATCGCTGAATGAGTAGTATGAAAAATATTGTCAATCTTGGCGTAAAAGAGTTACGGACATTGGTGCAGGACCCCGTGATGGTGATGGTCATTTTGATCGCTTTTACATTGATGGTCTACTCAGCAGGCAAAAGCGTTTCAACAGAACTCCAGAACACACCCATTGCCATCGTAGATGAGGATCAATCACCGATATCTATCAATATTGCAGAGGCGTTCTACGAACCGCATTTTAAACCGGCAGAACAGATATCGCTCGCACAGATGAATCAATCTCTTGATACAGGAATGTATACCTTTGTATTAGATATTCCCCCTGATTTTCAAAAAGATTTATTAGCTGGTCGCCAGCCTGAAATTCAGCTGGCTATAGATGCCACCATGATGAGTCAGGCGTTTATTGGCGCTGGTTATATTAGCGAAATCATTGATAGAGAAGTGCAACATTTGTTGAAAACTACTAACACAGCGTCGTCAAGAGCTGTGCAACAAATTATTCGCATGCGATTTAATCCCAATCTGAATAGTGCTTGGTTTAGTGGTGTGATGGAGCTAATCAATATGATCACTTTACTGTCAGTCATTCTGACAGGTGCCGCATTAATTCGTGAACGTGAACACGGCACGCTGGAGCATCTCTTAGTGATGCCCATCACACCTTTTCAAATCATGATCGCCAAGATTTGGTCGATGGGACTGGTGGTGTTAATCACCAGTACCTTTTCACTCTATGTGGTTATTCAGGGCTGGCTGAATATGACTATTGCGGGTTCTATTGCGTTATTTCAGCTGGGCACCGCTTGCTTTTTATTCTCGACCACATCGTTAGGGATTTTATTAGGCACACTGGCTCGTAGTATGCCCCAGCTGGGTCTCTTATTGCTGTTATTGATATTGCCTTTACAAATGTTATCGGGCGGCATGACACCTTTTGATAGTATGCCCGACATTGTTCAACATATTATGCAGTTCGCTCCGACCTCACATTTTGTCAGTACCAGTCAGGCAGTGCTTTACCGGGGCGCTGATTTTGCCATTATCTGGCCGGATTTATTGGCTAACTTAATGATAGGTAGTGTCTTTTTTTTGATGGCACTGTTCTTATTCAGAAAAAGCCTGGCAACGGTATAAGCCCTGCTGTTAGTGACATGTAATGGACAAGTTTTTCAAGGTACTTCAGTATGTGTAGGTGTAGCGCATTAAGTTTGAGTCAAGGCCATAAAATTAAGTCTTAAAAAGATAAGGTTATAAAGCTAAGTTGTTTTCTGTGGGGCGCAATTACTAACAGAACTCAGTAACAAGCCATAACCAAAGTAAGGAGGGGATAGACCATGAATTTAGAAGAGAAAATCTGCCAAAGCTGTACAGAAGACAATAATTTGGATTTTGACTTTACCATGGCCTTTCAACCTATCATTAATTGCAGCAATGAGACGATTTATGGGTATGAGGCTCTAGTCCGAGGTATCAATAACGAGTCGGCATATTCTGTAATCTCTCGAGTCAATGATAGTAATCGTTATCTTTTTGACCAGCTCTGCCGGGTGAAAGCTATCTCGCTGGCATCAAAATTAAATATTACTTCCATGCTGAGCATTAATTTTCTGCCTAACGCGGTTTATGTACCAGAACGGTGTATTCGCACCACCTTCGAAGCGGCAAAACAATATGATTTTCCCACAGAGAGAATCATGTTTGAGTTTACAGAAGTGGAAAAAATAGCTGATACAGAACATGTCAAACGTATCGTTGATTATTATCAGTCGCTAGGGTTCAAGACTGCAGTGGATGATTTTGGTTCTGGCTACTCTGGTCTCAATCTGCTTGCTGACTTCCAGACAGATATCATTAAACTCGACATGGCGCTCATCAGAAATATTGATTCGAATAAGGTACGTCAAGCTATTATCAAGAACTGTATAACCATGTTCGATGAGTTGAATATTACAACCTTGGCGGAAGGCATTGAAACCTATGAGGAATATGCCTGGTTACGAGATGCCGGAATTGAACTCATGCAGGGATATTATTTTGCGAAACCTGGCTTTGAAAGCTTACCTGAAATAGATCATGGGCACTACCGACAGGCCAGCCAATGATTCATGAGCGGGCTGTATTCAACAACAGTATATGTTCGCTAAACACAGGCATGAACGATAGCTTACATAGAGTACGGTCTCACATGCTCTCAACATAAAAAAACGCATGATAATTAAGAGAACACATTACGATGATTAACTGGTTAGCCAATCTTGGTGATGTCACCCATGCTGTACAGTTGGCATTGACACCAGCTTTCCTTCTCACCGGCATGGCCGGTATTCTCAATGTAATGGCGAACCGGCTCGCGCGTATCATAGACCGAGCAAGAGTGTTAACCGATAAAATGACCTCAGGGAAGGAACTGTCTGAGCCTTGTCGAGAAGAAATAGCCGTATTGGGTTTACGCCGAAGAGCCGCCAGTAATGCTATTACCATGTGTGTGTTGTCTGCTTTGTTAATCTGCTCCGTTGTCTCAGTGATGTTTTTAGAAGCCCTGCTTGATTTCAATTTACGTTGGATGATAGGCGCGTTATTTATGGGCTCGACGATGGCCTTGGTTATTGGTCTGGCTTTTTTTCTGCGAGAAGTGCATTTAGCCACACGCAATAGTTATAAGATGATTCCATCAATGCAAAATAAAAAGCATTGATAAAGCTGGGGTACTAACTAAGGTGGATACAGATAAGCAAAGTGTACTCCTTATGGTTTCAACTCCATTCTAATTAACATTGATTTATTGATAAGACTTGGCATCACTATGGAACAGGACGCAGTGGGATTAACGGACACGATCAGCATATTGTCGGCACAGATGAGTGAACTATGGGAGGCCACGATAAGGGTGATGCCTTCTTTTATTATTGGTCTACTGGTCTTTCTTATCTTCTTTTTACTGGCAAAGCCCTTTTCTGCTCTGCTGGTGCATCCCATTGCTTATATCAGTAGCAGTAATCTGGTTCAGAACGTGATCAGGCGCATTATCAGTCTATTTATTATCTTAGTCGGCTTGTATATCTTTCTGAATATTGTTGGTTTAACGCAGGCCGCACTCGCCATTGTCAGTGGTACTGGTTTGCTGGGTATTATCATTGGTTTTGCGTTCAGAGATATCGCCGAAAATTTCATTTCAAGTTTGCTGCTGAGTGTTCAACGACCCTTTTTAATTGGTGATGTCATTGAAGTACAAGGGTTGAAAGGCGTTGTAAATAAGGTGACGGCCCGTGGCACAACCTTGGTTGATTTCGATGGCAATCATATTCAAATACCCAATGCGACCATCTATAAAAATGTGATTAAAAACTTTTCGGCGAATCCCTGGGTAAGAGGCAGTTTTATTATAGGCATTGCCTATGATGCCAGCATCCAGCAATCCAGGCAGACCATTTTGTCGGTATTAAATGAACAAAATGAAGTGCTAAAAGATCCTGAACCACAGGTGCTGATTGATTCATTAGGCTCATCCACGATTAATATCGTGATTAATTTTTGGGTCGATGGCCACCAATATGCCTTAAATAAGGTGGCTTCAGTGCTGATGCACAAAACCGTACGAAAATTGGAAGCGGCAGGTATCAATATGCCGGATGATGCTAGAGAGGTCATCTTTCCTCAAGGATTGCCTGTTGTGCAAACGGGGCAGCCACAAGCAGTGATGTCAGAGCCGTCTAGTACAAAATCTCCACATACTGACAATGCTGATGTGAGCACACAAGAACTGGCCAGTGATACACAAGATATTATTGAGCAGGCAAAAAATGCACGTGATCCTGAGGAAGGAAAAAATATTATCTAAACAGAGTTATCTCTGAATTCGTTATTGTTTTAGACTCAGGCAAACATTACTAACAGGAGCCCAGAATGGGGCAGGCAACATCACCAGATTCAACTTTCTGGCAGCGATTACATCATAAAATTGACCATCTTTATCATGGCTCAAGCACCGGTGCCCGACGATTTCGTTGGGGCTTATTAGCATTTGATGCCATTACCATCCTGTATTTCTTATTAGCCTCTTTTTATCATCATATTGATGATTTTCATGTGCTTGAAGAGGCGATTGGTGTTATCTACTTGCTGGAGTTATTGGCCAGGTTATATATCTGTAAGTCAAAACTACGTTATCTCATTCACCCGGTTGGACTGGCCGATATTATTGTTATTATTTCCCTGCTGGCACCATCTTTGGCCGAGAATTTTAGTTTCTTACGAGTGATCCGTACGCTGCGATTACTACGCTCTTACCACATGCTGAAAAATCTTCGTAAACAGTCACGTTTCGTGCGAATGCATGAAGATGTGTTGTTCAGTATCGTCAATCTATTTGTGTTTATCTTTGTGATTACTGCCGTTGTTTATGTGAGTCAGGTACACATCAACGACGATATTAATGATTATATCGATGCACTTTATTTCACTATAGCCACACTCACGACGACAGGGTTTGGTGATATAACGCTGGTGGGACATGATGGACATATTCTGGCGGTTCTCATCATGATCTTTGGTATCTCATTATTTTTAAGGCTCATTCAAACTATTTTTCGTCCAGGCAAAGTACGTTATGAATGTCCATCATGCGGCTTAAACCGTCATGATCATGATGCGATTCACTGTAAACATTGCGGTGAAGTCATCCATATCACCACAGAAGGAGAGTACTAAACATTACGGTTTTCCTATGATTTGAGATGGCTACGAAGCGAAGTATATCGATACTTGACGACGTGGCTATTGGGCTCGGACATCGTTGTAGTCTTCTTGCCTGCTTGTAGATTAACTTCAATCTTGTCTTTCTCATTATGTTGCTGTCATGATTTAATAGGATTGCCCCAAGGATGTGGGCAATTGAAAATGATTAAGGAAAATAAAATGAACAAATTTCTTCTAGGAAGCATTATTCTTCTCATGTCTGGCTGCCTGACCTTATCAGGTGAATACCAAGCCTACGTTTTTGATGCCGATGGCAACCAGCTTAATCAAAACTTGATTCTTAGAGCGAGTGGTTCTGGAATTTATTCCCTACGAAATTCCGTCTGCAACGCTTATCCTGGGGCAACAATTACCATTATCGATGTAGAAACAGGGGAAGAGTTAGAAAGTGAAAGTCCCTATCAGTGTTAGGTATCTGATCACCTACGCCAAATGGGTCATGCCATAATGCAGGTGTTATTTGTACATGGTATGGGCCGCTCACCCTTATCTGGCTGGCCAATGCTGCGCCGCTTCAGACAGCATGGAATACGAACACAATCATTCAGTTACTGTGTGTCGAGACAATCCTTTGCGTCGATTCAGTCTCGACTGAAAAAACGTATCGAAGCTATAGCCAGTGACGGTGAATATATTCTGATCGGGCATTCATTAGGTGGTGTGTTACTTAGGGCTGCTCTGGCAAATATGGACGACTCAGTCAAAGCACCCAAACAGCTTTTTCTGCTCGGCTCGCCTGTTAAAAAATCTAGATTAGCCGTTTATTTTCGCCGATATTGGATGTTTCGTTTCTTAACACAAGACTGCGGTGAGCTATTAGCCTCGAGTGAACGGATGCTGGATATTCCTGCGAGTGATTGCCCAGCAACGGCTGTTGTTGGCGTAAAAGGCATCAATGGGAAAAGCAGTCCGTTTAGAGATGAGTTAAATGATGGGGTGGTGTCTTTGTCTGAAGTCAGTGCGGATTGGATTCAAGAGCAGATTCAGTTGCCTGTAATCCATAGTTTCTTACCTTCCAGTAAGCGAGTATCCAGTGTTATCTTGTCCAGGATTGTTTGATTCTATGCTTTAGCAAGGCTCTGGAGTTTATCCAGAGCCTATGTTGTCATTTAACGATGGTATTCACCCGCACGTTCTGGCTGGTATAGGATTTCATCGACGTGCACGCGAATGGTTTGACCATCACGACCTGGCCAATCAATTTCATCACCCTCAACTAAGCCCAGCATGGCGCTGCCAGCAGGCGCCAGTATCGATATCGTCTTGCCATCTGTTGTCATATCTTTTGGATAGACCAGCGTCAGGCAAAAAGTTTGATCTGAGGAAGATACCGAAAATTTAACGGTGGAGTTCATCGTTACCACATTAGGTGGGATTGCCGTAGGTTCAACAATGTCGGCGCGATCCAGTTCTGCTTCCAGATAGGATGTTCGTTCAACTTCCACAGGCGTTAACCCATCCAAAATATGTTCTAAACGGTGTAAGTCTAGCTCTGAAACAATAATATTCGGTTGTGATACATTCATTTAATAACCTCTCAACATTAAGATGTAGCTGTACTGCGACAACGTGTTATAAATAAAAAATGGAAAATAAAAAGGCGCGAACATCTCACTGTTCTGAACGTTATCATGCCATAAAGTCTGAGCACTTATAAGCCTTATTCTGGCTTTATCTGGAGTATGAAAATCAGCCTAGAATACGCATTCTAACGTGCTGTTAATCAATGTTATTTCTGCCTGATTCGCACAGAGGTGAAAAGCACTAATCCTTAATTTATAGGCGTGAAACATGATTTTCTGCTGAAGTGGCGGCAAAGTGCTTAGCCATTCGATAAATCAGTAGCTAACTCACTGCGATTACGCCCGTTCATTTTTCCTTGATAAAGTGCAAGATCGGCTGCTTTAATAATGTCGTCGATATGTTGATGTGGCAACTGGGTGGAAGCAATACCGATGGTGACGGTGAGTGGCTGATCAAGCTCATCCAAATTAAGATCTGATACAACATGTCTTAGTTTTTCTGCGAGAGTGAAAGCGGCTTTATGTGATGTGTCAGGTAATAATAGGATAAATTCTTCACCGCCAAATCGAGCTAAAACATCTGTTTGACGAATATGGTGCTTTAAACAATCGGCGACGTATTTCAAACAAGTGTCACCGATATCATGGCCATAGCGGTCGTTGATGCTTTTAAAAAAATCAATATCAATGAGTAAGATACTGAGAACTACATGCTGCCGTTTTGCCTCAGCAAGACTGGCTTTAAGCTTGATGTCGAAGCCGCGACGATTAAGGAGTGAGGTTAAAGGATCCTGCTGAGCCAGTTGTTCAAGTTCGTTTGTCAGTGCTCGGTATCTGTTTTGAAAGAAAAGACCAAAATAGGTACTGACAAGGACGCTCATTGCCAACCAAAAACCTCGAGAAATAGACTTACTGTGGTTGTAGGCTTCACCAGTCAAATCCACAAAGAATTTACCCAAAGCCGTACAAAGAATGATTGCTATCAGCAATCCCATTCCGATAATAATAGATTGTTTCTTGCTGCCGAATAATGTAGCCATGATCGGATAGAGTGGAAGTAAAAAAGCAAACTGACTGTTCACGCCACCAGAAATGGCAATCAGGGGAATAATGGAAATAACAGCAACAAAAAAAAGCGCCGCCATTTCATAGGCAGGAAAACGATGACTGCGTATGAATAAATACACCGAAAATATAAGCACCGTATTGATACTGCCCATCACTGTAAAGTAGCTGGGTAGTTCTACAAAAAGAGGCCTGAAAATTGTACCTGAGGCCACAGCAATCAATGATATTAATGTAAATTGTAAAATCAGTTTATGGTTGAGATGGGCGTGCGATTGACCTGACATGGAGTGTCCCTGACCATGGTTTGCAAATTAACAGTAAGTTAGCATACTTCATTCTAAACCGATCACGCTGCTGACGTATTCCTTAATGATGTTGATTAATTGACATCGCTAGAACATGAATAGCTAACAAGGAAGATACATTGAATAGTCAAAAACGACGTGCCGTTGCCACATTTTTTGCAGCAGGTACCATAGATAAACAGCAGATACCAATGGCACTAAGACGCTTAGGTTTAATGCCTGACAAACGCGTTTGGTTGCGGCTGTTTGACCAGATTTTACTGGCCTCTGGCATAGTGGCGATGGCTTTATCAATGATTTTCTTTATCGCTTATAACTGGTCTGATATGGGTCGGTTCAGCAAATTCTTGTTGCTGGAAGCTAGTATCATTTTATCTGTCATGCTCTATTGCTATTTTGTGGCCAGAAAACTGGTCAGCAGAATGGCTTTATTGCTAGCCAGTTTATTGGTGGGGGCATTAATGGCCTTTTATGGTCAAACCTATCAAACGGGGGCAGATAGTTGGCAGCTGTTTTTCTACTGGGCCTTTGCGATCACACCGTGGGTAGTTATTTCGAGATTCTCCAGTTTATGGCTACTCTGGTTGATGTTATTGAATCTTGCTTTAGTGTTGTATTTTGATACTTTTCATTCAATTTTTGGTTTGGTTTTTGACGCTCAAAATACTTTATTTTGGTGTTTGTTTGGCCTTAATAGTCTGGCATTGCTTATATGGGAGTGGTGCAGTAAGAAAATGGTGGCGCTGACTGAGCGTTGGCCACAACGGGTTATTGCCATCATAAGTGGTTGGGCTATTACGGCATTAGCGATTTATGTCAGCCTGGATAAACCGGAAGAACAGCTGCTGCCCTTGCTTATCTGGGTAGCTTGGTTGGTCATTTTTATGGTCGCTTATCGTCAATTTCGGCTTGATATTTTTATGCTGGCTGGTGGTTGCTTGTCAGCCATTTTGGTCATCATGACACTGCTAGGCCAACATATTATTGAGTCAGGCGACGAGGCCGCACTATTACTGTTGTCGGTATTGATCATGGCCATGGGGGCGGGTGCAGCCTACTGGTTGAAACAGGTGCACAGGGAGAGTGAGTCATGAGCACTGAGGACAAAGTATGGATGACATTAAGCCAATCTGGTCTCGTTTCGGGGGCTAGACCTGAAGGCCTGAGCATATCCACGCCCTGGTATATCAAAACATTACTGGCTGTATCAGCTTGGTTAGCGGCAGTATTTTTGTTTGCTTTTCTGGCCGTGCTGTTTAATGGACTATTAAATTCAGTATTGGCAGCTACACTGATTGGTAGTGTTTTTATATTAATCGCATATCACGTGCTTAAGAGTGAGCCGTCGGACTTCGTCGAGCATCTGGGGTTAGCGTTCAGTATTGCTGGGCAGATTTTGTTAATTATGGCTATGTTGCAGTTGGGTAGTAATGCCGATCATATCAAGTGGCTTATTGCGCTTGGTTTAAATGTATTTCTTATTTTTCTTATCCCCAATTTTTTGCATAGAGTGCTTTCTTCATTTCTTGCCTGTATTTGTCTGGCGGGTTGTTTGGCTCAATACGGTCTCTTTAGTATGTGTTTGCCAGTAATTCTGTTTATTTGTGCCTGGTGCTGGATTCATGAGTTTAAAAATGCAAAGTGGTATCGATATGTGACGGCTTTAGGTTATGGCTCTCTGCTTTCCTTACTGCTCATCGAAACAAACACATTTTTTCAGTCCGGTTTATTTTATTGGGGGCATCAGGTAGCAGTTAACCAGCTTGGCCATTTTTACTATTTGAATGCAATGTTGACTGGTGCAGTTGTTATATATTCTTCTTTGATGATTATTAATAAATATCAGTCATTAATGATGAAGAGTTCATGTTATATATTAGCTTTTGTGTTGGTGCTCTCAGGCATCACGTGGTCAATCAATGGTATGCACACAAGCATGGTTGTTTTGGCTCTGGGGCTGGCGACAACACATCGAATATTGATTGGACTTGGTAGCCTATGCCTTTTATTCAGTATTAGCCATTATTACTATTCACTTGATACAACATTGTTAGTGAAAGCGTTAAGTCTAGCCATCTTAGGGGGAGTATTGCTCGGCATACGTTGGTGTTTGCCCAAACTGTTTGGAGAATCAACATGAAACTGCATAAAGCGATGGCTGTCACGTCCTTGTTGTTGATTTTACTCACGGTGAATGCATTGGTGTATCAGCAGGAAAAGCTATTGTCTGATGGTGAAAAGATATTGTTGAAGTTGAGAGTGGTGGACCCTCGCTCGTTGATGCAGGGTGACTACATGGCCCTGGATTATGAACTGGCAGCACAGATTCGTATGCACTTGGTAGAACAGCATCATGATGAGGAAAGGCCATTGCGCCCTCAAGATGCGTTTGTGGTCGTCAAAGTCGATAAAGACAACGTGGCAGAATTTGTCCGAATCGATAATGATCAGCCATTAGCCGGCAACGAACGCCGTCTCTTTTTTCGGGTACGACACAACAGCATCAAATTTGGTACGAATGCTTTCTTTTTTGAGGAGGGCACGGCGTCAAACTATCAGGATGCACAGTTTGCTGAGTTTCGAGTCAATCAGGAAGGGGACTTATTACTGGTCAATGTACAGTAATAAAATCACCCAACTCTTTATTAAACACGTCCTGATTTTAATTTTGTATGTAAGGATCTCAATAAATTCTCTGTGTCCTCCCAGCTCAGACATGGATCAGTAATAGATTGGCCAAATATGGGGGGATGACCATCTTCCTGCTTACCGTCCTCAATGTAACTCTCCAGCATTAGCCCCAACACATTGACATTGCCTGCTATTCGTTGGTCGATGACATCGTGTGAAATAGTCGTTTGTTTGCGATGTTGTCTGAGTGAGTTGTCATGGTTACAGTCAACTAAAACCTTGGGGCGACACTGATTGAATAAGAGCAAAGATATGGCTTGTTCTATCGACTCTTTATCGTAGTTTGTCAGTCCATGCCCCCCGCGCAGAACGAGGTGAGTGTCAATGTTTCCAGCTGTATTTTTCATACCAATTTGACCATCACCATTGATTGTTAGCGTGTGGTGCTGACTTGAAGAAGCTCGCATAGCATTGATGGCATTGTGAATACGACCATCAGTACCATTTTTAATACCGACGGGGCAGGGTAAGTCACTGACGAGTTCACGATGAGGCTGTGATTCTGAAGTACGTGCTCCAATGGCTACCCAACTCACAAGATCACTGATGTAGTTCATGACAAGTGGATGAAGTGCTTCAGTAGCAATAGGCAAGCCAAGTTCAGCTAATTGCAGCAAAATACGTCTTGAGCTGTGTAAACCCAATGCCATATTACCTTGACCATTACGTAATGGATCATAGGCTAGCCCTTTCCAGCCAAGCGTTGTTCGGGGTTTTTCAACATACGCACGCATGACTATGAATAACTCGTCTTTAAGTTCAGCTGAGAGTTGTGCCAGTCGTTGACCATATTCCAGAGCGGCTTCCTCAGAGTCTATTGAGCAAGGACCCACAATGATCATCAGTCGATCGTCTGCATCGTTAAGTAGCCGCCGGATGGATTGACGTTGTTCTGCTATCTGATGTTCCAGATTGTGTTTGATAGGAAGGGCCGCTTTGAGCTCAGCAGGTGTGGGTAGTCTGAGGCTCTCCGAATCGCGTTCATGTTGTAACGTATCGATAGAAGCGGTCATGATAATGGTCCTTTTATGCAGTCAGGACGAGACTGAGTCAAATGGTGCATCTGTTATTTCTCTACGCATTAAAAAACCCCGTTAGCTGACTGACCATCCGGGGTTTTTTTAATGGTAGTCAGCATGATGCCGGACTACCTTAACGATTTTAAGTGTTAGAGGTGCGCCGGCTTTTGGCTATAAAAATAGCCATATGCAAACCACCAATACATCACAACACTCTCTGACAGCGTCAAGGAGATTAGAACGGATTTTTCTGTTGTTGTTAATGTATTCATAACGCTATGTTAATACATCTGGTGAAATTTGGAAACCAACTGATTTCTTCGAAACACTCATTATTGACACCATGGGCAGGCAAGAGGTTCACCTATAAAAATGCCTTCACCTGGCTGTTGAACTGATTTCCAATAGGCTTCAATAAGTGTGTCACCATCCATATAACTGGGAATTAGGATATACGGATTAGGAAATTTTTGTGGGTAATTGCAGGGTTCAACTACCGTGCCATAACTCCCTGTTGCTCCAGCCTCAAGCCAACGATACGCTTTCATTTGCCCTTGTTTGTGGATGCCTGCACCACCGACAGAAGTTAAATGATCGGCAATCGCACCAGGTAAAAAGAGATTACTACTGATATCGGGTACCTGAACATAGCCCGTCATATAAAACATGACATCGCGTTTATTTCTTATGCTGGTGCCTTTTGTTCGTTTGCGGTCATCAACATAATGAATTTCTATGCCGTTTCTTTCTGGCCAGATATCGGCAATTTTTTTAAACATCCGCCAACGCGTGCTACGTTGATTATCCTGTGTACGGACAAGATAAGCATGACCTGAAGGCGCACTTTTATCAGCTCTGATGCCTCGTTCAATCAGTTTTTTGGCATCGATAAGATGACGTCCGCTCAACATCATACTCAAAGGTCTATCAGTGTTTTGCCAGAGATGTTCTGATTTAGCATTATAAAAAGGGCTGTCTGCGGTAGGGTGACAACCCGATGGCCGCTGCTTGTTATGACTGCAATAGCTTTCATCAAAGCCCAGACTCAATGCACTGGTTAGTGACATACAGCCGACACGATAGGGGGCATGCCATGTCATTAACAAAACCTTAATGTTCTCTGTCAAATGCGGTTTGATTTGAGACTCAATCACTGCAAATTGTTCGGGTGAAAGCGTCGATGAAGCTCCCTTGATAGATAGTCCGAGCATTTGTTCGGTTGGCACACTGCGCTTTTCTGCATAGAAGTCAGCAATCTTTTCAGATAAGGCATCCCCTTGTTTGTAGAGAATGAGGACATTTTTTCCTGATAGTGATGTGGCGGCATTAGCTAGAGATGCGGCGGTGAGCATCAAGCACAAGCCAGCAATTGTCAGTAAGTGTGATGGAGACAGCAACATATTCACCTGTAAAAGTTCATAGTTAGTCTATGTCAGTGTTTTAGGGCAATCAATCAAAACTATTGAGAGTGAGCATCATCGCTTTAGTCATGTTATTCATAAACGGTTTATGCTTGCTTAATGAACATAACCGTTGCCATATAAATGTTTATCTTTGGTATATAAATGCTTGTGTGCATTCAATACCGTGTTTAGTATGAGAGAATAACCCGAAAAGCTGGAAAAGGTATTTCCAAGGATATGAAAACCAATCATAAAGATGCAGAAAAGTGGAAAGAAAAGTTCACGGAGTTAAGTCAGACTTTAGATAAGCAAAAAGCCTACGAACTCTTACTTGAGCGCGGTCTTTCCAGATTAGCACTGGTCTCACATGGTTTGGATATGGCGTTGGATGACCAGCTTGATAAGCTTAGAAAACATCTTCGCACCTCAGTCAGAGATAAGACGCTTGTTGAAAGCATCCTTGAAGAAATCGAAATGGCTATCAGTCGCATGGATGAGGATAAACTCTCTCAGTCGACATTAACGACCTTACTGATTAGTCTGATAGATAAGATTGACTGGCCAGAAAATAAGAAAAAGCATGTGCTGAAATTACGAAAGCGTGCTGTAAAAAAAGCTGACGATGCCTTACCTCAAATGCTTGATGAACTCACTGTACTCATTGATGAGTGCATGTCCTCAACACCAAAAGAGGATGAAGAACGAGGTCTGTTT
>ERZ724569.33-NODE-33-length-57191-cov-4.647080_pt1 | contig 57191 bp, 47 predicted proteins | sample MGYA00375863_ERZ724569 | MGnify/ENA primary metagenome ERZ724569 (study PRJEB28725, sample SAMN03264850) | marine sediment metagenome | biome: marine pelagic biome; feature: marine oligotrophic desert; material: marine snow | place: Pacific Ocean:North Pacific...
TTTTTCTGTGGCGATCTCGCCGCCGCCACCGTCTTCGTCATCTCTCTATTCTTCGGCAGCGGCATATGGGTATAAGAGACAGGGCTGTAGGAATCTCATTCCATACGAAGTAATCCATCACTGAGAAGTCACCGCCCATGATTAAACCAAATGGAAACAGGAACATGTTCACAACCGAGTGCTCAAAACCCATAAAGAAGAACAGCATGATAGGGAACCACATTGCCAACACCTTGCCACTTACATGTGTTGAAATCATCGCGCCCACAACGCCTAATGACACCATCCAGTTACATAGCATTCCGCGTATAAAGATGGTGATCCAGCCCGCCACGCCGTGTTCAGCGTAACCTAAGGTTCTTGCTTCACCAATGCTGGCTACCTTAGTGGCAATAGCGCCGCCATCGACGTTGTAGCCCATGGTGAAAATGTACGACATCATAAAGGCCACGGTGAGTGCGCCTGCAAAGTTACCCAAGAAAACAAACCCCCAGTTACGGAGAATTTGTGAGGGGGTTACGCCGGGCCGCTTCGCTAACCACGCCAGTGGCGTTAACATGAAAACACCGGTGAGTAGGTCGAAGCCCATTAAGTACAGCATACAAAAGCCGATGGGAAAGAGAACGGCGCCAATGAGGAACACCCCTGTTTGCACGGCAACGGTAATAGCAAAGACAGCCGCTAGCGCCAATATAGCACCAGCCATAAATGCGCGAATGAGAGTGTCTCGGGTAGACATGTAAATTTTAGCTTCACCTGCATCTACCATTTTTGTGGCAAATTCAGCGGGTTGTAAATACGCCATAGTTAATTACCTTTGTTGTTGTTCAGTTAAATGTCAGTCACTGCCGTTTTCACCTGCCTAAAACGAAAAAAGACGTCCACAGCGCTCTTCAATGAAGAAAAGTGCTATGGACGTCTTTATCCGAATAAACAAATTGTGAATGCACGTACTACGGGTGACCAGTGCAGATTCCTCATGTAGCCGCTATTACTTACATCGATGTAAGCACTTACGTCATTGTAAGTCAGTGCGAGTACAAGTGATTTTTACCAAGCGAAATTAATGCCATCGCCATTATTTTTATATTTATTCGTTTTATTTCAATTGGTTGTATTTGTGATATCTGCGATGGAAACAAGGTGAGGACACCCGCTCTTTTCGATCTTGGTGCAAAATTAGCCTTGGATGCACCAATATGAACACATAAATAACGTCAAGGAAGCAAAGCTTACTCGCCGCTGGCGAGGGGGGAAGTGCAAAGCACTTATGAATATCGTCATGGTATTTTCTAAAACGTCCTGGCACTGAGTTACATGTTATTGTCATGTTTAATACGCATAATCTTAAATTAAGGTGAATCGGTTTTCACCTAATGGATAAAATACTCACCAGATCATAAATAGTGCTGCGTTAGCGAGTTGGGTTGTCTATAATGGTGCCTCATGTTAAGGAAGTAGTTATGAAAAGCATTGAAATAGATGACGATTTATATGCATTTATCGCTAGCCAAACCAAGCATATTGGCGAGAGTGCATCACAAATTCTTCGTAGGTTATTGTTGCCAGAAGATGGCGCAGCGGTAAATACACCACAAGCGACACCCGCAGCCCCTAAGGTAGAAACGCCTAAAGCCACGGAGGCAGTAAAGCCTGCACCCGCCGTTAAGAAAACGACCGCGGCTGCGCCAAAGCAGCCCACAAAAACGGCAGCCCCAGCGAGAACGCCGAAGGCAGCAGCCACGGCTAAGGCATCTCCGCAAGCGCCTGTTTCAGAAGATATTCAAACGCACAAGAAAAACGATATTGTCGATGCGGTGTCACAGGATGCGCTTGCAACCTTCACCAAGCGCGTTGATCAATTCTTGTTTATCTTAAGTGCAGCGCACAAACTCAACGCGAATAGCTTTAGTCAGGTTGAGTCTATTGTGGGTAAAAACAGAACTTACTTCGCAAAAAGCAAAGAAGCTTTGCTTGAAAATGGCAGCAGTACCAATCCGAAAGCCATACCTGACAGCGACTATTGGGTTGTGACTAACAACAATACGGCAAAGAAAGTAAACATGCTGGAACAAGTTTTGCGTAAACTGGGTTACGCACCAGAGGTAGTTGAAACGGTGGTGAACCGATTTGCACCGGAAGGTAAATAAAAACAGTCAATACTGAATAAGGACGATTTCATGGCATTACATCCGCAAGCAGGTAAAGCTGCCGCTCCCGAACAACTTATCAATGTTGCCGCATTGGTAAGTCAATATTACAGCTATAAGCCAGACGCTTCTGCACCCGGTGAAGCGGTAAGTTTTGGTACATCAGGGCACCGAGGCAGCGCGGCTAATTTTACCTTCACTGATACTCACATTGCGGCAATTTGCCAAGCTTTGGTTGAGTACAGAGAGCAAGAAGGTATTACGGGCCCACTTTACGTAGGTAAAGATACCCACGCCTTATCGGAACCGGCCATGATAACGGCAATAGAAGTGCTAGGTGCTAACGGGGTTGATGTTGTTATTCAGCGCAGTGACAACGAAAGTATGGGGTATACGCCTACACCGGTTATTTCTCGTACCATTATTCGACACAACCGCAATAGCAGTGATAAAGCCGATGGTGTTGTGATTACACCGTCACACAATCCTCCAGAAGATGGCGGCTTTAAGTATAACCCTCCCCATGGCGGCCCAGCCGACAGCGACGTCACCAAACAAATTCAAGATCGCGCAAATGCGCTTATTGCTGATGGAAATGTGGCAGTAAAACGGGTAGATATTCGCCAAGCCAAAGCACGAGGCTTGGTGCGCGAAGAAGATTTTATGGAACCCTACATCGACGATTTGGCCAGCGTGATAGATATGCAAGCCATTGCCGATGCCAACCTTAAACTTGGCACCGATCCCCTAGGTGGTGCGGGAGTAGGTTACTGGTCTAAGATTGCAGAAAAGTATGGCCTGAACATTACCGTTGTTAATCAAGCGGTCGATCCCCAATTCGGTTTTATGCGCAGAGATAAAGACGGCAAATTACGTATGGATTGCTCAAGCGCGTATGCCATGGCTGGATTAATTGAATTAAAAGATGATTTTGATTTAGCTTGGGGCAATGATCCTGACTTTGATCGCCACGGCATTGTGTGTCCAAGCGCAGGTTTAATGAACCCCAATCATTACCTTGCGGTGGCAATTCAATACCTTTATACCCACCGTCCTCAGTGGCCACAGAGCCTAAATATTGGTAAAACACTGGTGTCCAGCAGCATGATAGACAGGGTTGCAAAAAGTCTAGATAAGCCACTTGCTGAAATGCCGGTAGGCTTCAAATGGTTTGTTGAAGGTTTGTCGCAAAGCAACATTGGCTTTGCCGGAGAAGAAAGTGCTGGGGGGATTTTTCTACAGCGCGACGGCGAAACTTGGGCAACAGATAAAGACGGGTTTATTCTTTGTTTACTTGCGGCGGAAATCACGGCAGTGACAGGAAAAGATCCGGGTGAACACTATAAAGGATTAACGGAACAATTTTCTGCTCCCGTATATAGCCGCGTAGATGTTGCTGCAACATTGGAACAGAAACAAAAACTATCCGCCATGGACGCCTCTGTGATAACCAGCGATACCCTTGCCGGTGAACCCATTCTTGCTGTGCAAACCCATGCTCCAGGCAACAACGCAGCAATTGGTGGCGTGAAGGTCTCTACGGAAAATGGCTGGTTTGCTGCGCGTCCTTCTGGTACCGAGCAAATCTATAAAATTTATGCTGAAAGCTTCAAAGGTGAAAGTCACTTACAAGAATTGATTGCTGAAGCCGAGGCACTAGTAGGTAAAATTATCAAATAAGGTTAAAAAACAACCCAACTAATCGGTGGTTTGTAATAAATATGTTAAAAATCGACTGAGTGCATACGAATTCAGTCGATTTTTTCGTTTTTTAACCAAATTATCACAACAATATCGTTTAAGTGCTGCTATATTGCTCTCATGTGACGTGCTATTTATGTAATTTAATTACATGTTGGCGTGATGGAAAACCTTCTCTGATAGAGTGAGACCGCACAATGAACGCTAAAGCGAACAACACCCAATCTCCCGCAAAAATTGACAAATCTGACTTCAAAGCCGCTGTAGTCAAGCACCTTCACTGTACCTTGGGTACGGATGAAAACAAAGCGAACAATCACGCTTGGTGGAAGGCCACCTGTGCCGCAATGCAAGAGCATGTGTTAGAGGGGTTACGTAAAACACAGAAAACCCACTATCTTAACGACACCCGCGCTGTGCACTACTTTTCTGCAGAATTTCTTATGGGGCGTTTGCTGTCAAACAACCTGCAAAACTTTGGTCTTTTTGAGGTGGCCAGTGGGGCACTAAAAGAACTTGGTGTTGAGCTGACTGACATCATGGAGCAAGAGCCTGATATGGCATTAGGCAACGGCGGCCTTGGTCGTCTTGCAGCGTGTTTTATTGATTCTTTGGCCACCATGGAGTTACCGGCAATTGGATACGGTATTCACTACGAGCATGGTTTATTCCGACAAGAAATTAAAAGCGGCGCGCAGATAGAGCGTCCAGACAGTTGGCGCGATTATGGTAACCCTTGGGAAATTTGCCGACCAGAGTCTATTCAAGAAGTCTCTCTATTTGGTTATGTTGAAACCAAATATGGCGAAAATGGCAGAGTGCTTAAAGAATGGCATCCTGGTTCTATCGTAAAAGGGGTGCCTTGGGATATCCCAGTGGTGGGATATGAAGGCAAAACTGTGAATGTACTGCGTTTATGGCAGTCAGAAGCCTCTGATTATTTCAACTGGGATGTCTTTAACGCGGGGGGATACGTGGATGCACAACGAGAAAATGTGCAGGCTGAAACCATCTCGAAAGTGCTTTACCCCAATGATGAAACCGAAGCGGGTAAAGAATTACGACTTATACAACAATACTTCTTTTGCTCGTGCTCACTGAAAGACATTATTCGTCGTTACAAGCGTGCTCATGGTGATGATTGGAGCCGTTTTGCTGACCAGGTGGTGATTCAACTTAACGATACTCACCCAGCCATTGCCATCCCAGAGCTTATGCGAATTTTAGTAGATAGAGCTGAGTTAGATTGGGATCAAGCCTGGGGCATTTGTACACAAGTGTTTGCTTACACGAACCATACGCTATTGCCAGAAGCGTTGGAAAAATGGCCTGCTCGCATGATTGAAAAAATTCTGCCTCGTCATTTAGAAATTATCTATGAAATTAACCACAGATTTATGGCTGAGGTTGACAAAAAGTGGCCTGGCGACAACGCCATGAAAGCCAAACTGTCTATAATCGAGGAAGGCCATGAAAAGATGGTGCGCATGGGCCATTTGTCTGTTATCGGTTCTTTCGCCGTGAATGGTGTGGCCGAAATGCACTCTCGATTAGTGAAATCTTCTCTGTTTCCTGAGTTTGACGAATTATACCCGGGCAAACTCACTAACGTGACCAACGGCATCACGCCAAGACGATGGCTGAAGGCGTGTAACCCGTCACTTTCTAAACTGATTGATAAGAAGATTGGCGTAGACTGGCCTAAAGATTTGTACAAGTTAGAAGGGTTAGCCAAATTTGCGTCTAACAAAACCTTCCAAAAGCAATTCATGAAAGTAAAGTTAGAAAACAAAGAATTGCTGGCTGAAGAAATCCGTCAATCGTTGGATTTAGAAGTGGACGTTAATGCCATTTTTGATGTGCAAATTAAACGTCTGCATGAATACAAGCGTCAGCACTTGAACCTACTTCATATCATGGCTTTGTACCGTCGTATTCTTGAGAACCCAGACTACGATATGCACCCAAGAGTATTTATTTTCGGTGCAAAAGCGGCGCCGGGTTATAAGTTAGCGAAAGACATTATCTATGCCATCAACAAGGTAGCAGATAAAATTAACAACGACCCTCGTGTGAATAACAAAATTAAGGTGGTTTTCTTACCGAATTACCGTGTGTCTTTGGCAGAGAAAATGATTCCTGCGTCAGATGTGTCTGAGCAAATTAGTACAGCGGGTAAAGAGGCATCAGGTACAGGTAACATGAAGTTGGCGCTTAATGGGGCCGTGACTATCGGTACGCTAGATGGTGCAAATGTGGAAATCGCCGAGGAAGTAGGCGACGATAATATCTTCATCTTTGGCCTTACCGTTGAAGAAGTGAATGAGCTTAAAGCCAAGGGCTATAACCCTCTTGATTACTACTATAAAGATCCTGAAATTAAAGCGGTATTGGATTGGTTAGAAACGGATTACTTCACGCCGGGTAAGCCAGGCGCGCTGGTCTCTATTAAACAAAGCCTATTGGATCATGGCGACCCTTACATGGTTTTGGCGGATTACAGAAGCTATTCTGATGCACAAATTGCCGTAGATGAAGCCTACAGAGATAAAGAACGCTGGGCTGAAATGGCAATTATTAATACGGCGAAGATGGGTAAATTTACGTCAGATCGCTCCATAAAAGATTACGTCGATAGAATTTGGAAGCTTTCGCCGTGTAAGATTGAGAACTAATCGCACATTTAGGTATCTAAAGGCTCAGAAGTGTTACGCTTTCTGAGCCTTTTTCTTTTGTGGGCTAAGGGTTGACGCACCTTGCGTTAGCTAATGAGGTGCCCACATTTGGCCTTAACAGAAAGTAAATGATGCGTTTAGTTAAGTAAAAATTCAAAAATTTATAAGTAGGTATTAAAAAACATACTCTTTTATGCGCCCGGTGAGTAGTCAGGCAAGACAGAGTTTTCTACACTAGCTCGACACCTAGCCGCCGTTTTGTGCAAGGATATAATTATGAGCCGAATGCATTCGACTTTGGCAACCATTCCCAATCGTTACGCCTTTATCAACACCATCGACGCCTCTGCAAATCAGTGTCATTCTTTGTCACTTATGCTTATCGATGTCGTGCGATTTTCCGATGTCACAACGAGTCTGGGTATCACCGTGGGTGATAGGTTCTTGCTAGAGATTGCAAACAGGCTTCACGTACTTTTCAACAAGGAAGTGCGTATTGGAAGAATAAGTGGCGATGTTTTTGGCGTAGTATTCCTTAATACCTCAAATGCAACGTTTCTTCGCGATATGTTTGAGCGACTAGTGGAGCATTTCAAAACACCTATGTATCACGACGAGCATGCCTTTATTGCAGACTTTAATGTCGGCGTGGTGCAGGGGCGGTGTGACGAGTTTGAAATTACAGCATTTGTTTCTCGTGCTGAAGCGGCCTTAAAACAAGCAAAAGAAAATAAGTACGAAAATTACTACGCTTTAAGCATGCATGATAAGACCGAAACCGGTCGTAGTTTAGCGCTAAAAGCCGACCTCAAACGGGCATTATCACAAAACGAGCTAGAGCTGTACTACCAACCAAAGGTCGATCTAAATACCTTGAACGTTATTGGTGCAGAATGTTTATTGCGTTGGAATCATCCGCTCGATGGCGTGTTGTTCCCCGGGCCGCTCATTGAAGCAGCCGAATCGTATAACATGATGAATGAACTGGGTTATTGGACACTAGAGCAAGCGTTTAGAAGCTTGGTTGAATTGGAAAAGCACGGTTTGCCTATTACACTCTCTGTCAATATCTCGCCAACCCAATTATACGACAATCACTTATTGCCTTCGTTAAAGCTGCTTAGCGAAACATACAGTATGCCGCTGAATCGCGTCGAGCTTGAATTAACAGAAGACGTCGCCCTGTCAAATTCCTTGATGGTGAAAAAGCAACTAGATGAGCTAAGGGCTATGGGGATCGCGATCTCGGTGGACGATTTTGGAAAAGGGTATTCCAATTTAGCTTACATACGAGACTTAGATCTTACCGCCCTTAAAATTGACAAAACCTTTGTGATGGAGCTAACTGATCATCCAGTCAACCGTGCCATTATCGAAGCGGCAAATATCATTGGGAAGGCGAAAGGCTGTGCCGTTATCGCCGAAGGCGTAGAAACCATAAAGCAATTGCATATTTTACGTGAAGTTGGCGTGCGCCAAGGGCAAGGTTACTTGTTTTCTAAGGCCGTTCCTTTAGGAAGTTTCATTCAATTAGCGCAGCGAGATATTATTGTTGGCACGTCACCTCGCCAAGCCTAACAGTATATTGTATTGAAAAACTAAAAATGGGTTGTGATTAAAACCGTCAAACGTGCAATAGTCCCCGCAAGTCGCTAGACTATCGCCATTCGCAATACGTATGGCTTAATTGATGCAACAACTTATACAACACGGTGAGTTTCTTTCACTCTCTCGAACAGAGCCTCAGCGCTTTCAAACCCCTATTCAATTTGAACTCGATAATCACACGAAAGTTGCTATCTCTGCGCCAGGGATTATTGAATTCACGCCCCTTTCTTCAGACAACATAAGCACTAAGCATATTGTTTTATCTTGCGGTGTTCATGGCAACGAAACGGCACCAATAGAAATGTGCGATGACTGGGTTAAGTCAATTCTTACAGGGCGGCTTGAAGTGACCCATCGCGTTTTGTTTTTGTTTGGTAATTTACCTGCAATGGATATTGCCAAGCGGTTTGTTGAAGAAAACATGAACCGCCTGTTTAGTGGTGCTCACTCGGAAGGCGAGGGCTGTAACAATATAGAAAGACAGCGCGCAAAAGCATTGGAAGAGGCAATAAACCAGTTTTTCGCTCATGCACAAGCCGATGAACAGAAATTCCACTACGATTTACACACCGCAATACGAAGCTCTATAAACGAGAAATTTGCGGTTTACCCTTATTTGCACGAGAGGCGCTACAGCAAAGGGCAGCTCGCTTTTCTGGCGGCCTGCGGGGTAAAAACAATTCTACTTTCAGAAAACCCAACGACTACCTTTAGCTATTTTTCGTCACGCCAGCACGGTGCTCATGCATTCACCGTGGAGCTAGGTAAAGTGCGCCCGTTTGGTGAAAACGATATGTCACGGTTTACGCTAGCGAAAGAGGCGATAACGTCACTGATTAGTCGCGAAGATTTTTCACCGCAAGTGTCTATGGATGAATTGGATATTTTTCGGGTGAATCAAGTGGTGATCAAAAACGCAGATGACTTTACCTTGCACTTTGACGACGACACGCCCAATTTTACCGATTTTACAAAGGGCACTGTGCTTGCTTCTGAGTCAGGTAAAACCTATGTCGCACAGCAAGACGGTGAAGCGATTGTTTTTCCTAATGCTGACGTGGCGATTGGTCAACGGGCTATGCTTACCGTGGTCCCCACCAAGCTGGAGACGCTAGATGTTTAAGTTAGATGAGCGGTTAGATAAAGATACCTTTTTTATAAGTGACTTACCTTTGTGCCGCGTCTTGTTGATGAACGACAACCAGTTCCCGTGGTTAATCTTAGTGCCTCGGGTAGCCGATGTGGCAGAGATTATTGATTTAGATGAAGCCCAGCAACAGCAGTTTTTAAAAGAGTCTGGATTTGTAAGCCATGTACTAAAACAAAAAACACAGTGCGATAAACTTAACGTGGCAGCCCTTGGCAATATGGTGAAGCAACTGCATATTCACCATGTAGCAAGGTTTACCCATGATGTGGCTTGGCCTAAGCCCGTTTGGGGCAATCAACCAGCATGCCCTTACCACATCGAAAAGGCTAGTGTATTAATATCTACTTACAGAGAATCTCTCGCACTTTTCTATTGAGCTTGCTAGCCTAACGTTAATTTACTCTACTTTTTTACATAGTCTGAAAAAGTAGTGGCGTTTAACAAAGGAGTTTGTTTATGATTATTTCTACTACGCCTTCATTGCAAGGTCAGAAAATAGATGAGTATTGCGGCATTGTGGTTGGCGAGGCTGTCATGGGCGCCAATATCTTCAAAGATTTGTTTGCGTCTATCCGCGATATCGTGGGCGGCCGTTCGGGTTCTTATGAAGAAGAGCTTACGCGTGCAAGAAAGCTGGCGTTCAATGAAATTGAGCACGAGGCAAGAAGCATGGGGGCAAACGCAGTGGTGGGAATTGACTTAGACTACCAAGTTATTGGCGATAAAGGCAGCATGCTGATGGTCAGCATCAGTGGTACCGCGGTGAAGACCTCACCATTGTAACCCTTACAATACACTATCTGCGGCTAAATGCCGCAGAAAGGCGAGGGAAATGGCGGATTTCCCTCGCTTGACTTACCACTCGTCTTCTTCGTCATCGAACCCTTTTTTTGCTTGCCCGTTTCCGTTTTTATTGTTGTCTTTGTGTTTCTGGGTTTGATCTTTCACTTCTTGCGGGAATTTAAACTTCGCGCTGTATTTTAGTAGGGTGATATTGCCAATCACCACGCCTAATACCAATACAATGATAACAACGACCCAAGTGGTATCCATGTGCGTATTACTCTCCCAAATTTAGAATGTAGCGACGGTAAATCATGTGGATGTGGTCAAGCACGGTGCTTTTGCCCTCAAGATCGCTATTTTCAATGGCCGTGACTAGGCTTGCTAGGTTTCTTTGTTTTTCAAACAAATTTGCACTGTCGGCATGGGATAAATGCCAGGGTTCGCGAGCCACGCCACCGCAATAGCGCGCAAAAGGTAAAGTGAAGCCATAGTGCGCCATGTTTTCATTTAACCACTGCGCCAACGGATAGCAAGGGCCATCAGCGGCGTATTCCGTTTCAACCAATTGAAAGTCGCCATCCCATTGGGATACCGCGGCTTTATCATAAACGTCAATATCAGACCCCCAATGGTGGCGACTGCCGCCCGGTAACGCTGACCACATTAAAATAGCATGCAGTTTTTCTACGTTGCTTAAACGTTCAGGGTTTAACGGTACGCCATAGATATCAAGAAGCTTCGCTTCTCCTCGCCACTTTCTATTCCAAATGAGGCACTGTCGTTCAAAACTGCGGTAGCTACTCACCAATTGTAAGTCTATACCTTCTTGCTTGGCATCCTGCTGCATGGCGCTAAATGCGTCTAATACAGCGGGGAGAAGTAAATGGCCGTTGCCGGCGTCCATCAGTTGGGTAGGCGATATGCCTAACCAACGAGATGAAGAGTATGAAAGGTGGGTTACCATGATATTGGGGCTGAGACTAGGCGAGTAATCGCACAAGAATGCCGTAATAAATATCAGCAAGTTGCTCTAAATCCGACATTTTTACGCATTCATCAATTTTGTGGATAGTCGCATTTACCGGGCCAAGCTCAATCACTTGCGCACCTGTAGGTGCTATAAAGCGTCCGTCAGACGTACCACCTGCCGTAGACAATACAGTGGGCTCTCCTTTAACCGCTAAAATGGCTTCTTGGGTAGCATCTAGCAATGCGCCAGTATCGGTCAAAAACGGCTGTCCGTTGAATGTCCATTTAATGTCGTAATCGAGTTCATGCTTATCTAAGATATGGGTAACACGCTCAATTAACTGTTTATCGGTAACTTCGGTAGAGAAACGGAAGTTAAAACATACCTGAAGTTCACCAGGAATGACGTTTCCTGCCCCTGTACCACCGTGAATATTCGAGATTTGAAAGCTGGTGGGCGGGAAAAACGCATTGCCATCATCCCAGTGAGACTGAGCAAGTTCAGTCAGTGCAGGGGTGGCAAGGTGAATAGGGTTGCTGGCCAAGTGAGGGTAGGCCACATGCCCTTGAATACCTTTCACGGTTAAATCACCAGTTAACGAGCCTCGTCGTCCATTTTTAACAATGTCACCCACTTCTGTGGTGGAAGAGGGTTCACCAACAATACACCATGTAATTTTCTCATTGCGGGCTTCTAGCGTATCAATAACACGGGTGGTGCCATTAATAAAAGGGCCTTCTTCGTCGCTGGTAATCAGATACGCAATACTGCCCTTATGGGCAGGATAATCCCGCACAAACTCTCTTGTTGCCACAAGCATTGCTGCGAGGCTTCCTTTCATATCGGCTGCGCCGCGCCCATGCAAGAATTCGCCTACTTCAGTTGCGGTAAACGGCGGCGTTTTCCAGGCATCTTCTGGGCCGCTAGGAACAACGTCAGTATGCCCTGCAAAGCAAAACACTGGGCCTTCATTACCCCGGCGAGACCACAAATTAGTGGTATCTTCAAACACCATGGTTTCATTGTTAAAACCTAGTGTAGAAAGAAACGCTTTCATCGCTTCTTGGCAACCTTCATCTTCGGGTGTGACCGAGCGGCGATTCATTAAATTCTTTGCAATATCGATAACGGTATCGTTAATCAAAATATGTCCTCATACTGCGCAGGTTTAAAACCAATGTGAAAGGTGCCATTGTGAAGCAAAATAGGGCGTTTAACCATGGCAGGGTGGGTTTCTAGAAGCGAAAGCGCTTTTTCTTTATCTAAATTGGCTTTATCAGCATCATCAAGTTGGCGGTAGGTGGTGCCGCGTTTATTTAGCATCACTTCCCAACCCAATGCGCTTTCAGCAGTGGTGAGGAACGCCGCTGAAATGCCATCTTTTCTATAGTCGTGAAACACAAAATCAATGTTGTGTTCAGTTAACCATTTCTTTGCTTTTTTTATGGTATCGCAATTGGCTATACCGTAAAGCGTCGTGCTCATAATATGTCTATCCTGAAGGTGTAAAATGTGATTTATGTCTTGGCGACCTACCTATTTTACTTACGTTAATAGGTGCATTTATAAAAAAAGTGTGAAGAGACTGTCTTGGATGCCGTCAACGTATTTTTGTTGTGTAGGCAGCAACCCCTTCAAGGCCTGCGCATTTAATACCGACATTATACAAATATTTGCCACGCCTTGTTGCTTCAACCATGCAGAATTTACAGAAAATAGCAGGCTACCCTTTTTTATTTTATCGCCTTGTTTAACCTCACACTGAAATTTCTCACCCAATAACCCATTCGTGTGCTCGCCAAACTTAACGATGCATTTTAATCCAAACGTCGACTTCAGGGTAATGGCGTAATTGAGGGGATCCACAGCAAGAATAGTTCCTTCGAATGGGGCGCGGGCTTTGCTTTCGGAAGTTTGTATGGCGAAGCCAGGACCCCACGCGCCCTTTGCAAAGAGGGGATCAGAGAGTGTGGACAAGCTCGCACATTTCCCAGACACGGGGGCCGCAATGGGAATGGCGCGTTGAAAAGAGTCTGGCGCCTCTACAAGCAATTTATCTGTGATCAAGACACCATTCCTCTTACTGAATATCCCGCCTTCACCAAGGCTTTTTGCGCATCGTTGAGTTTATTTTCTTTCACAAGGAAAAAGTCGGTTTCAAAAGTAGAAACCACGAAAATAGACACTTTGGCTTTTGCTAATACCGCGCCTATTTGCGCCATAATGCCCACCATTGAAAGATGAAGTGGGCCAATAAGTTCAAGTGCTTTCCAATTTTCGTCGCTTTCAAGGGAGTCTATGGAGACCGAATCAGGCACCACAATCGACAGTTCATCTTGGGTTTTGCCGAGAAAAAATAATGGGCTTTTGAGCACCTCAGCAGGTATATCACTGTCGCCATCTAAACTGTGAATGGTAAAAGATTGAGGGAGCACCTCTAGGGTTTGTTTGGGCATGAAAAACCAAGGAAATGTTAACGAAGTAAAGTATCCACATTAAACCACCATCTGTGACTAACTGCCAAGTGTTATCCACTTAATCTGTGGATAAGTTTGTTGAGTAGTTTGGGGCTTAATTATAAGTGCATGAAAATAAACAAATAAATAAACTGTACAAACAATAGCCAGTGGATAACATTCACTGTATTGCAAGCATTTTCCACAACCGCTGTCTATACAATTTTGTGAAAATGTTCTTCTATTTTTGAATTTCTTTTCTTGACAGTGCGTATTTTTTGTCGACGAAATAGGCCTAAAAGGGGTAGGGTTTATAATTGTAAAACCGATTGTTAATAAGCAAATCGAAAGACACAACGATAAAAATAAGGTGACGACAATGAGCGATAGTTTATGGTGCGACCTCACCACTGAAAAGGCAGATACATTAGCTGATTACTATGTTGAAGTGATGGGATGGAAAAAAGAAGCCATCGACATGGGCGATTACAACGATTACGTGATGATGAAAGCAGACGGTACCCCAGCGGGGGGTATCTGTCATAAAAAAGGCTGTAATGAAAACATGCCGAATGGATGGATCCCCTATTTTACCGTGAGCCATCTAGATACGGCATTGCAAAAAAGTCAACGTTTAGGCGGCACCCTGGTAGGGAAAATTAGACAGTTTGGCGAAGATAGGTTTTGTATTGTGACGGATCCCGCGGGGATAAGCTGTGGTTTGTTTGAAAAAAACAGCTAAGCGCGGCAACCCAATTCGCCGTGAATATCAGTACGGCCAATTGGGTCTGCACGAAAAAAGGTAAGGCTGGGTTAACTGGCTTTATCTTTTAACACACCTCGGCTTAGTTGGTCGCGTTCGATGGACTCAAACAAGGCTTTAAAATTCCCTTCACCAAATCCATCATCTTGTTTCCGCTGAATAAACTCAAAAAATACGGGGCCAAACACGGTTTCTGAAAAGATTTGAAGAAGCAGCCTAGGTTCGCCATTTTCCGTCGTGCCGTCTAATAAAATGCCTCTAGCCTGTAATTCGTCAACGGGCTCACCATGGCCGGGCAGGCGTTCTTCTAACATTTGGTAGTAGGTATCTGGAGGCGGTGTCATAAACTTCATGCCTTGGGCTTTTAGTTTATCTAAGCACGCAGGCAAATCGTCACAAGCGAAGGCAATATGTTGAATACCTTCTCCATTATATTGCATTAGAAATTCTTCTATTTGGCCACCCCCACCCACGGCTTCCTCGTTAAGAGGAATACGAATTTTACCATCTGGCGCCGTCATGGCTTTGGATAGTAGGCCGGTATACTCACCTTTAATATCAAAGTAACGAATTTCGCGGAAATTAAATAAAGCAGTATAAAAGTTAGCCCAATACTGCATTCTGCCCCGGTAAACGTTATGAGTAAGGTGATCTAAGGTATGAAAGCCACACCCTGTTGGGTAACGGTCTACCCCTTCAATCCAATGAAAATCAATATCATAAATGGTGTTCTCGCCTTCATATCTATCAATGAGGTAGAGCATGGCGCCGCCTATGCCCTTAATCGCTGGCAGTTTGAGTTCCATGGGGCCGGTATAAGTATCCATAGGCTGGCCACCCCGGCTGAGTACCTCACTGTAAGCATGTTGTGCGTCTTTCACTCTAAACGCCATACCGCATGCAGATGGGCCATGTTCTTCCGCGTAATAACCCGCGTGGCAGTGCTTTTCGTAATTGCTCAGTAAGTTGATGTCTCCTTGGCGCCAGAGTTCTACATCTTTTGATTTATGCCGCGCTACGCGGGTAAAGCCCATGGCCTCGAAAATAGGCTCAAGTATCCCTTTTTCAGGGGCGGTAAACTCTAAAAATTCAAAGCCATCAAGCCCAATAGGGTTTTCGAATAAGTCAGCCATTACATCCCTCACATTTTTTTGTGCTTACCCTAATAAGCTTTCATCTAGGGTTTATACTTAATTTGTGAAAATAGTGTAAACGCGAGCGGGTTCACTCAGCAATGGTGGTAGAGCAATAGGAATAGTGAGAGTACGGCACCAAGTGTAACGAATAGTTTTCAGTTCAGAAAAATCCGTATTAAACTTCCAGAGTGATTGTTTAAACTATTGAAATTTAACTGCTATTTCTGCATTTCAAAATACGCAAGTGTGCAGTAAAGCGTACAGTGCATGTACGCGTTACTCAGGTTGCCCGGTAAATTGCTTTTTCAATCCCTTCCAACAGTTTATGTAGTCGGTTTGTCGGCAGGGGGTGTTCAATGCAAAAGGCGTGGGCTTAATCACTAAACTCGATTCCAACATAAACGCCAGGGTATCTTTGTATCTTTGAGGGGTCAGCGTTTCTTGGGTTGCTTTATTAAACACGGCGGCCTCAGGGCCATGGGGCGTCATACAGTTGTGAAGGCTAGCACCTCCAGGTTCAAACCCTTTTTCTTTCGCATCATAGGCGCCTTTAATTAAGCCCATAAACTCACTCATGATATTTCTGTGATAATACGGTGGCCGAAAGGTGTGCTCTGCAACCATCCACCTTTCAGGAAAAATAACAAAATCCACGTTTGCTGTGCCCTCATGGGCAGACGGCGAGGTTAATACGGTAAAAATAGAGGGGTCGGGATGATCAAAACTCACTGAATTAATCACGTTAAACGCGTTCAGGTTGTACTTGTAAGGCGCAGAATTACCCACCCAAGCCACTACATCAAAAGGAGAATGAAGCAAAGTGGCTTGATACAGATGACCGTCAAATTTAGTGACTAACGTATGTGGATTGTCGTTATCTTCAAACCAGGCCACAGGATAGTGAAAATCACGTTGATTAGCGTAGCCATTTGCCCCCACAGGCCCGCGTTCTGGCAGCGTGAAAGGTTGCCCGTAGTTTTCACACACATAGCCGCGGCAATGTTCAGAGATAACGTCTATTGAGAATTTTACGCCTCGTGGAATAACGGCAATTTCCTCCGGCTCAAGGCTAAGCCTGCCGAACTCCGTTTTAATCAACATTTCCCCGTGTTGAGGGATAATTAATAACTCCCCATCAGCGTTATAAAAGGCTTTCTTCTCCATATTGGCATTTGCACTGTAGAGGTGTATCGCCATGCCGATGTGAGTATGCGCACTGCCATTCGCCGCCAGGGTAGTTAACCCGTTTACAAAATCAGTGGGTTCATCTGCAAAAGGGAAGGGGCTCCAGCGCATTGCATTGGGTGGGCAAGGTGTTGTATGAGGGGCTGTGACGATGTTACCTAAAGCCATAGGCTCAAAGTCTGACATGGCAACAGAAGGGCGCAGTCTGTATGTCCAACTACGCCTATTGCTTGCCCTTGAAGCCGTAAAAGCTGTAGTACTGAATTGTTCCGCATACAAGTTATACTTCACCTTTTGCGGGCTAAACTGCCCCATAGGTAACGCACCTGCTAAGGCCTCTGTTTCATGTTCATTATTAAAACCTGTTAGGTATTGTTGTTTTGCCACAGACGGCTCCTTAAACACCTTTACCGCCTTCATGGTTTGATCGAACGTAGCTTGATGTAAAGAAGAAAGGCGGTAAGTCTGGTTATGATGTGGTTAATAGGCAAAAGAGTAGAGAAGGTGAAAAGGTAAATCAATTGTTAACGTGTATATGATAGGTATTGCTTTAGATTACGGTGTTCTAGAAACTTTACGTTGCAGTTGGGCAGGGTTTACACCGTGTAGAGCTAGGTTGCTTCAAGCCGGAGGAATAAGCGCAGCAGAAAGCATAGAAAGAAACAGCTTGGTTAAACCATAAGCACGATGATTTCTGTTAAATTGGTGTGAAGTTATTACTTTTCTATAAATTACTGGTAAATTGTGCACCACGGTGAACAAATTAGGGTAATTCGTTGGTTCCTTTAGATATTTACGCAGGTGAAGCGGCGCGCGCTAGAATCCAAAAAGAGGGGTTTTCGCCACAACTGTTTCAGTATTTTCTTGGTGCCTCTGGTGGGCCAAAATGGTTTTCATTGGCGGGATTAGACCGGGTACTATTTCCAGAATGGTTTGCTGGCATTCACCACCAAGTACAAGTCATAGGCTCTTCTGCTGGCGCATTTAGAGCCATGTGCGCCGTACAGCAAGATCCCCTTGCGGCTATTAATCGCTTAGCCAGTGCCTATTCCACCACCACCTACTCAAGCAACAAGCCTACTCCACGAGAAATCACCGCCAAAGCCTTAGATCTTCTCACTTATATGATTGACGATGAAGGCAAGAAAAGTGCGCTGGAAAATGACAGATTCAAAGCGCATTTAATTGTAGCAAAATGCCTAGGTGCCACTCGCTTTGAAGGTAAATTTCAACAATTACGCGGCCTTGCTATGAGCGCGGCAACAAACACCATAGGCCGTAAGCATTTGGCAAAGTTGTATACCCGCTATGTATTTTCATCGCCAGGTAGTAACCTAAGCATAAGCGATCCCTATCATCTACCCACGCAGTATCATCTGTTAACCGAGGGTAATATACATGCGGCTTTATTGGCCTCAGGTTCAATACCAGTGGTCATTGAAGGTGTGACAGACATAGAAGGCGCCCCCCCTGGCATGTATAGAGACGGGGGCATTATCGACTACCATTTCGATATATCCCTTGGCCCTGGAGATGGATTAGTGCTGTATCCCCATTTTTACAACAAGCCAATACCGGGATGGTTCGATAAGGGCTTAAAACGTCGCGTTCCTCATAAGAGCAGTTACGACAACGTAGTAATGATGGTGCCCTCACAAGCATTTATCGCCAGCCTACCTTTTGGCAAAATTCCCGATAGAAAAGATTTTGAAGTACTAGATGCCCCAGCCCGAATCGCATATTGGCAAACCGTGCTGAGTGAAACAGACAGATTAGGCGAGTACTTTATGAAAATAGCGGGAGATGGCAGTATTGTGGATAAAATACAGCCATTCACGTTTGCCCAGCGTGGGGGCTAATTCGTCTATTTGGTTGCTTATTAGGCACTTGAATGCCACGGCGTGAATTTTTTCTTGCAGCCAGCGCGCTGCATCAGTATTATACGCGCCGTTGCTACAACTCGACACCCTCATGGTTGTTAGCATTTCAATTTGCGTCTATAGCTCAGTTGGTTAGAGCGCTACCTTGACATGGTAGAGGTCCCCTGTTCGAATCAGGGTAGACGCACCACTTCTTCTATACTCAGTTTTCATCATATCTCGGCGGCGCAATTACCTATTGTTCGTGGCGAGCTTTATTGCGTTTGTTCAGTTAGCGTCGTTAATTTTCTTCTAATACACCGCGTGCGTCACATTTTGTCGTATCCATGCTTCATGCTTATTAAAGGTGAGCCATTACGAGTAAAAGCATGGAAAACGTTCAAACCAGTCAAATCAATATTCACGTCATCGGTGTAGGTGGCTGCGGTGGCAACGCGGTAACAAATATGGCCAGTCTGTGCTCTCACGAACGTATCAGATTCAGTTCAATTAATACAGATATCGCCGCTTTACATCGATGTCATAATCATGAAGTGGTATTAATTGGTGAGGGCACCACTAAGGGGTTTGGCGCGGGCGCTGATCCTGAGGTGGCAAGGCGCGCTGCGAGTCAAAGTGAGGCCGCGCTACAAGTGCTTATTGAGGGAGCAGACCTTATTATCATTGTTGCAGGGTTAGGTGGAGGAACGGGAAGTGGTGCTTCTCCAGTTCTTATTGACTTAGCCAAAGAGAATGAAATTGATGTCATGTGTTTTGTCACTCTCCCCTTTAAAACTGAAGGAGGGCTGAGAGTGGATATTGCTGAGCACGCGCTAGCGGAAATACGTAGCAAAGCAAACGCAACGCTTGTGATGTCTAACGATTCATTGATATCGGCCTTGGATGAAACTGTAGGCCTGCTTTCTGCTTTTCGCCATTGCGATGCCCAAATGCATAACATAGTGGAAGCCATCATCGTGATGTTAACAAACACTGGGTACATCAACGTCGATATCAATGACTTCAGTCACATTCTCTCCTTAGAGGGTGACACCGCCTTAGGTGTTGGCATAGCAGAGGACGACAGTTCATTGAGCAGTGCACTTAAGCATGCGTTAGAAAACCCGCTGGTTGATAAGCAAAACATAATGGGGGCGCAGGGGGTTATCGCACAGCTAACCTGCAGAGAAGAGCCTAGTTTGGCTATGTATGAAGAAATGCTAGCCACGCTTCAATTACTCGTAGATGGGCCCCAAACTCTCATTATTACTGGCGTGACTTTATCCCCCGAGCTACCACATTTTGGTGAAGTGTTAATTATCGCAACAGGGGTGCCTGTGGAGAAACACCAATTTGACCAAGAGAAAAATGTGATACCGATGAAACACGCATCTGGCTACCTTGAAATTCCAACGTACTTAAGGCTTCGAGGAAAAGAGCTGCTATGACGCTAATTGCGCCCGAGCATTAGGTCGCTTTATCGTTGATAGCCGTTTAACTACTGCTATCAACGTCTCCCAAATAAGTCATATGCAGTGTGCTCGACAGCGCTTTGAAGTATTGCCGTAACTTTTGCGGCGCAATAACTTCAATGTTGTCACCTAAGCCTCTTAAAAATGCGCGCAGTTTATTGGTATCTTCAACTGTAGCGGTTAACCGCGATTTATCAGCCTGGTTTGACGGAGTAATAACCTGATCATCGCTTAGCCTATAGCCGTGAAGTAAAAATAGGGCGTTGTTATTCACGCGTAGCTCTAGCTGTATGTTTTCTTTATTTTTGGCAGTTAATGTCTGAATATTTTCCAACTCGCCAAAGGCTTGTTGGCAGTCTTCATCAGTTACGGTAACGTTTCTAATGAATTGTAGCGGTAAAGCGTAGCGCCTTTTGTGCAGCGCGCCGAAGGTACATACAAATAGTTGTCGGCCATCTTGCTTAACCAACCCCATGGGGTTAACCCTGTCGTAGTGCTTCCAAACCATGTCAGTGCTACCGCTAAATATACGTTTAATATCAGCAGAAATTTGCTTCTTAAAGAAGATGGCGCTTTTCAACCGTTCAAAGGAAGTGGCATCTATTTCTGGCGGTATAAGTGGTTGAGAAATTTGGGAGTCGGCCACCGATCTTAACCAGTGCGTTAGCAAAGATTCGCTGTCTTGCTCAAGTACCTGAGACGCTTTTGCAAAATAGGGCTGCATTTCTTTTAACGTAGAATTAGGAAGCGTTGCGCCTGACTGCTCTAGCACTTTAAAGGCTAACGCGGTATTGCCATCCATTAAGCTTACATTGAGCTTTTTAAAATTAGCGTTGATAAACCAGCCGTAAGGTTTGGAGCGTTTATCAACGTCTAGACCAAAAAGCCCAATGTTTTCTAAGCTCACTAGGTCTCGTTGAACCGTGCGCATGTCGATATTATGATGCCCACAGTTTTGAAGGTTCTCGAATATTTGCCGACTTGATACCTTTCTAGGCGCAAACGGCACGAATTGGAGAATGTCTAACTTGCGTTGAAATGCACTCATTGTGGTGAACTGACTTTTACGTGAGTAACTTCACGATATCATAGAGATAGGGTGCGACAAAAAGTGTCGCACACTTGATGCGCGTTTTTAGTTCATTTCAAATAAACGTGGCGCATTGCGGTGAACTTCATCTAAATTTGCATTGTTTAGGGTTATTGCCTCTCGCAGCTCTAGCCATACGGGGGGGCCGCTTCAGCCGTTAATTATCTTCTCCTACACGTCTATTTTGTTCTTTAATTTTTATTAGACAAAAGTAGTAAAAAACAAAGGTGTTTTTATTTTTTTAAGCTATACTTCAACGAAGCAACACAGCAACAATTTAAGTTAAGCAATTGCACACCAGCGTAATGGAATGCCATGGTGACGGAGTATTAGGGAATGTTTGAAACAACTTTTCACCATTGTGCGGTGGGTTTGGCTCATGTAAGTCCTTCTGGGGAATTCATACGGGTAAATAAAACGCTGAGCGATTTTCTCGGCTATGACATTGAGGCTTTTTCAACCCTGTCTATTCAGGAAATCACTGCGCCTTCTCACCTTGCAACAGATTTAAACCTGCTAAACAAAACCCTTTGTGGTGAAATTGATACCTACAGCCTAGAAAAAAAATACCTGCATAAAGAGGGGTACGAGGTGTGGGGGAAGCTCACGGTCTCGTTAGTGAGAGATAAACAGGGCAAGCCAGATTATTTTATTTCCGTTGTTGAAGATATCGACAACATGAAAAAGGTAGAGTCGGAGCTGTTTCAGGCAGAAGCACTGTTCAGTGAAATTGTATCGGCATTTTCTTCACGTACTTATATATGGGTTGCATCGGCAGATTTAACTAAACTGCACTATGCCAATGAGGGTTTTCAAAATTTATTTGGCCGAGATGTATCCGTGGTAGCGAACGACCCTTTAAAGTTCTTAAGCTATGTGCACCCAGAGGATAGAACGCGGGTGGCGCAGGTTTTTGCAAATAAGCCCCTAGCACCTTGGGATGTACAGTACCGTATTTACGATCCTGACGGTAAGGTTAAGTACATTCATGATAGGGGGATCCCGCTTTATGATGAAGAAGATAAGCTTTCTATGATTGCCGGCACAGCTGATGATATAACCCAGCAAAAAGAGCAAGAAGCAGCCTTAGTGGACGCGGTAGCAAAGTTAGAAGCATTATCGAAAACAGATTCACTCACGGGGTTAGCCAATAGGCGTGAGATGTTCCAGCATCTTGATCAATCTATCGTGCAAATGAAGCGCAGTGAGCTTGTGTCTACCTTGGTGTTCATCGACTTAAACAACTTTAAAGTCATTAACGATACCTACGGGCACAAAGCCGGTGACTTAGCATTGACTTCATTCGCGCAATATATGCAGGGGCACTTACGGGAAACTGACAAATTAGCCCGCCTAGGCGGTGATGAGTTTGTTTTGCTTTTGTACGGTACTAATGGGAATGACACGACACAGTTTTTTAACCGCTTATTGGCCGCGCCTATCAATGTAGAATGCGAGGTTGGCAATACAATTCCGCTTTCTTTTAGCGTGGGAATAAGTGAGTGGACCCCCGATATTAACGACCCCCAACAATGGATAGATGCGGCAGATGCGTCAATGTACGAACAAAAACGCCAGCATCATTCGAATGCTGGCGTGGATAAAGAGGTAGGCTAATCCTGAGCCGCTTGCCGCTGAGCAAACCAAGTCGCAATCTCTTTTCGTTCTTCTTCAGTCATTTGCGTTTTATTCAAAAACGGCATGTCTCTAGTGACGGTTGTGCGTCGAACAAGTTGGGCTGATTGGCGTTCAATATCTTGCCAGTTGTCGAATACAACCCCCAGTGGCGCCACTTTGAAAATGTCGTCGGTAGGCGTGCTCGCGTGGCAGCTAACACAGTGTGTGTTGACTAACTCCTCAATTCGGCTGTCGGTAACCACAGCAAGGGCTTGGTCGCCATGTTCGCTCTTTTCTACTGAGACGCTTTGGCTTGAAGGCCAAGAGACAGCCAGTGCAATAAGCAGCATTCCAATAGCACCTGACACCAAAATGGCAGGTTTAGTTTTACCCACATGACGCAGATTGAAAAAGTGTCTAATCCAAGCCGCATTCGCCATGATTGCAATGAGCACTAACCAGTTATACTCGTGTTGGTAAGTCATCGGATAATGATTTGAAATCATGATGAACAACAAAGGTAAGGTGAAATAGTTGTTGTGTACTGAACGTAACTTAGCGCCTGCTCCCCATTGTGGGTCAATGTCACCTTTTTGTGCCACCGCCGCTACCATCTTGCGTTGGTTGGGCATAATGTTGAAAAAGACATTGCCGGCCATAATGGTCCCGATTAGCGCACCTACGTGAATATAAGCACCTCTGCCGCTAAACCATTGTGTCGACAGAAACGTAACCGCACATATCAGCGCGACTAGGCATAAGCCAAACAGTAATGGGTATTTTGCTAGTGGGCTTCTGCACGCCATTTCATACACAAACAAGCCGCCAAATATTAATCCTAAGCCCAAACTAATCGCTTCAGTGGGGCTAAGGTTGTTTACGCTAGGGTCTATTAGGTAGGCGGATGCACCGAAGTAATACACCAAGACTAAAAGTGCAAAACCCGACAGCCAAGTGGTGTAGGCTTCCCACTTAAACCAGTGAAGTGTTTCTGGCATTTTTTCTGGGCCATAGGCATACTTTGCTACCTCATAGAAACCGCCGCCATGAATGGCCCACAAATCACCTTTTATGCCTTTGTCTTGCTTCCATTTTGGCGGAGTACGTAAATTGTTATCTAGCCAAATGAAATAGAATGACGCGCCAATCCATGCCACGCCCGCAATAACGTGAAACCAGCGAATAAATAAACTAAACCAATCAAACCATGGCATGGGTTAACTCCTTTTTATTATAACGACAACGCCCGTTTACCCATGTTTCACTTACCGCGCGATCATCACCTAAAATGCTAAGTGCGAAAAACACGTCATCGAAGGGGGCGTCAGGTTTTATTCTTAACGAGGTTAATTCGTCAAAATGGGGGTCTAAAATGACAAAGTCTGCGGCGCTTTGCGGGTTTAAATTTCCAATTTCATTTTCCCACTTATGTGCTACCGCAGCCCCTTGCGTCATTAAATAGAAGCCGTCGTACGGGTTTATAGGGGCATGACGCAACTGACTTACTTTATATGCATCCCCATAGGTTTTAAGCATACTAAAGCTAGTGCCTGCACCCACATCGGTGGCAAGGGCAACATGAACATCCTGGTGCTTAGCCATTTCCCTATCAAACAACCCACTACCCAAAAACAAATTAGACGTAGGGCAAAAAGCAAGGGTTGCGCCAGTGTCGTGCAGACGCTGCCATTCTTCTTCGTGCAAATGGATACCATGACCAAACACAGCGCGGGGGCGCACCATGTTATAAGTGTCGTACACATCCAAATAGCTCTTTGCATTAGGATACAAACTTTTTACCCATGCGATTTCGTCTAGGTTTTCTGACAAATGGGTTTGAATAAATACATCGGGGTACTGGCAGGCTAACTCACCTAAGCTGGCCATCTGTGCTTCTGTACTGGTGGGCGCAAACCTCGGTGTAATGGCATACCTATTTCGTCCCTTATTGTGCCACTTTTCAATCAAGTCAGCGGAATCTCGTTGCGCCAAGTCAGCACAATCTTGCAAATCTTCAGGGCAGTTACGATCCATGCACACTTTACCCGCCACAATGGCCATGTTGATTTCGTTGGCGGCAGTAAATAAAGCATCACAACAGGTTTTGTGAACCGATGAAAAAACAAACCCAGTGGTGGTGCCGTTTTTCAATAATTGACGTAAAAACACCTGGGCAATATCGCTGGCGTGAGCCGTTTCACTAAATAATCGCTCTGTAGGAAACGTGTAGTTTTCAAGCCAGCTTAGTAATTGTTCGCCATAACTGGCGATGCTTTGTGTTTGTGGGTAGTGCAGGTGGCTATCGATAAAACCGGGCACTAGCCATTTGCCAGAATGATCCACAATGCTTGCTTGTGGAAAGCTAGCGTTAACCTCGTCAAATGGGGCTAAGGCAACAATGGTGCCGTTATCAATCACAAGGCCGCCATCCAGAATAATGCTAATATCCTGTTCGGGTTGTTTTGTGGCTGTGGGAAAGTGCGCAATGTTCGCACGAATAAGCTGCATGTTATTTAGCTGCCTCTGTAACTGCTAAAGCCGAAGGGTGAAATAAGTAAAGGCACGTGATAGTGCCCGCCTTCATCGCCTAGTTCGAAACAAATATCGATATGAGGGTAGAAGCTTTTGCCGTGGGTAGAAATAAGGTATTCGTCGCAATGAAAACGCAAGGTGTAAATACCTGCTTCAAATGGGGTGCCCCAATCCTTAAAGCGGCCATCGCTGTCTGTAGTGCCGGTTAGGGTACTGCCGTCTGGACGTGATAGTGTCAGTTTGATCCCCTCAACGGGTTTGCCGCTAGTGGTGTCTAATATGTGGCTAGAGAGTGTGTTCATTCACTTTTTTCCTCTTCTGTTAGTGCTTTATTCAGCCTCAACAAGGTAATTTTTAACTGTTCGCCGGCAGCAATGGTTATTTCTTCATCGGTTGAATTGGGTAAACGTGCTAAAAGCGCGTTTAACATGGTGTCAGCAGACAGGCCCGTGGCACAAATGATAAAAATAAAGCCATGCTTTTTAAGGTAATCTTCATTCGCTTTTTTCAGTGCCAACAGGGTCTCTTCAGACGCTTGCGCGGTGCCTGACTGCTCTCCTGAGGCAATGGCTTTTGTGTTCGCAAACTTCGCACGTAGGGAGTCTACATCGCCAATCATAGGGTGCGCCGTAAAGGCTTCGAGAATATCGTCGTTATTGCAGGCTTTCCAAGCTAGCTTGGCTTGGGTTTCAATACGCGCAAGGCTGTAGTAGGGGCGAGCCTCTACCATCTGAGAAACCCAGTTTTTTGCCGCGCAAGCCTGTTCAAAGTACTGATAGGCCTGGCTGGGCGTCAGCGCATTTAGTTCGTTTAATGTCATGGTGGAGTGTCCTGAATTCGTCATTCTGATGTTATCGAGGTTGAGCATCTCTCATCGCGTAGGGTTAGCGCATCAACCTGCTTCTCTACCCCAGGCGCTACAGACGTTGGCGGGCTGTTCAGCATGGTAATGATCTGGGCGGAAATAGATACCGCCACTTCAATTGGCCGTTTTCCTGGAATGGATAAATGACCAATGGGCGTGACTAAACGAGATAACGCCTGCTCATCGAAGCCTCGGTGAGAAAGCTTTGTCGTAAAGCGTTTTGCTTTGGTATCTGAGCCAATTAAGCCCACAAAGGGCAATGCTGGGTACTTAAGCGCACGCTCCACAATACGATAATCTAGTTGATGGTCGTGAGTAAGCACCACAAGCCATGTGTTGTCTTCAAGGCGATTTACCTCGGTTTCGGGCTGCTCCTCAACCACAACCGTCACATTGTCACTCACCTGCTCAGGAAACAACGATGCTCTATTGTCTATCCAGCTAATTCTCACAGGCAGTTGCGCTAAAATGGGCACTAGTGCTTTAGCCACATGTCCAGCCCCGAATATGGCAATATGTTGTGCGTCTAAGTTACACACATCAAATAGCACTTTTACTGCGCCGCCACAGCATTGCCCTAACGCACTGCTTAATGGGTAAGAGTGGGTATAGGTGCGAGACGGTTGATTAGCATCATTGCCCGTGCGTCTGCTTGCACAGTGTTGGTTCGCAAGCATTTCTCTGGCACGTTTAATCGCGTCAAATTCTAGATGGCCACCACCAATGGTATCAATGCTTTCTGTACCGGTTACCACCATTTTACTGCCAGCTTCACGGGGCGTTGAACCTGCCACGCTCACCACGGTAACTAACACATAGCCAATACCGTTTTGCTGACAATGGGCAACGCCCTCGTACCATCTGGATGGTTTCATCATTGGCATGCCTTCCTTATTGCCCTTGCGCTGCAAGCACGGCGTTTAACACGCGCTCTGGCGTCGCAGGTGTATCAAGTTGGGGGGCTAGTTTGTAACCCGACAAACTCGATATGGCATCTTTAAGCGCACACCAAACTGAAATCGCCAGCATAAACGGAGGCTCACCCACCGCCTTTGAGTGATAAATACTGTCTTCGGCGTTTTTACGACCGAACAGCTGCACGTCAAAGTGCTTGGGGGTATCGCCAATTGCAGGAATTTTATACGTGGCCATGTTTTCACTAATAAGTTTACCTGCCTCATTCCAGCGCAAGTCTTCCGTGGTCAACCAACCCATACCCTGAATAAATGCCCCTTCAATCTGCCCTTTATCAATGGCGGGGTTGAGGCTATCACCCACATCATGAAGAATATCAACGCTGTCAACGGTATATTCGCCGGTGAGTGTATCTATTGATACTTCTGACAACGATGCACCGTAGGCAAAGTAAAAGAACGGACGGCCTTCACCGGTATCGCGGTTATAGTGCAGTTTTGGGGTTTTATAAAAGCCGCTGGCTGAAAGCGATACACGCTCAAAGTAGGCGGCTTGAACTAATTCGGCGAACGGTTTGCTGTGCTCGCCCAGAATGACATTGCCATGCTCAAAACGAACCATATTCGCTTGGTCGGCCATGCCGAGAGACGCAGCAAAGCATTCTGCCAAACGGGTGGTTAGCGTGATACAGGCATTTTGAACCGCTTTACCGTTTAAATCGGTCCCACTTGATGCCGCCGTTGGCGAGGTATTTGGCACCTTATCGGTCCGTGTGGCGGTAACTTCAATCATATCTACAGATAAACCAAACTCGTTAGCCGCAATTTGACCAATTTTGGTGTGTAAGCCTTGTCCCATTTCCGTACCACCGTGATTCACTTGAATGCTACCGTCGGTGTAAATGTGAACAAGAGCGCCGGCTTGGTTAAGGTGCTTTGCAGTAAACGAAATACCAAATTTAACGGGGGTTAGCGCTAAGCCTTTTTTAATCACCGGGCTATTACGGTTAAACGCCGTTATCGCTTTTCTGCGCGCCCAATAGTGCCCATCAGTTTCTAGCTTGGTCATTATCTCAGGCAGCAGATTATGCTCTACTTCCATGCCGTATGGCGTGACTGTGCCAGTGCTTTCTCCGTAAAGATTGCGCTTGCGAATGGTGAGCGGGTCTACTTCTAGATGGCGGGCGACTTTATCAATTAGCGCTTCGGCCATGATCATGCCCTGTGGGCCACCAAAGCCTCGATAGGCGGTATGAGACACCATATTGGTTTTTAAACGGTGACCTACAATGTGGCTGGCCCCTAAATAGTAGCCGTTGTCCGCATGGAACATAGCGCGGTCAACAATGGCGTCGGATAGATCAGGCGAATGACCACAGTTACCGTTAATGTCCATGTGGGTGGCCAGAATACGGCCGGTGTCGTCAAACCCTACCTCAAAACGGTTTTCAAAGGGATGGCGTTTCCCCGTGACATGCATATCCACTTGGCGAGGAAGTCGACATTTCACCGCGCAGTGATTACGCGAGGCAAGTAAGGCCGCAATACATGCCCACTGGGCTGCCTGCGTTTCCTTACCACCAAAGCCTCCGCCCATACGACGCATGTCAACCATCACCCGGTGCAGCTTAACATCTAATACTTCAGCCACGAGTTTTTGTACTTCACTGGGGTGCTGGCTTGACGTGTAAATCTTCATGCGGTCGTCTTCATCAGGAATGGCAAGCGAAACTTGCCCTTCCAAATACATATGCTCTTGACCACCGATAGATAAAGTTCCAGACGCTTTATGCGTAGCGTCAGCCATTTGCTGTTCAACATTGCCTTGGCCAAATTCATGGGTGGGGCGAACAAAAGACTGTTTCGCTAGTGCGCTATCTACGGTAAGGGTTGGAGAGGTATCTTCTAGGGTGATTTTACCTTTTAATGCGGCTTGTCTAGCGAGATTTACCGATGTGGCAAGTACAGCGAAATAGGGCTGGCCATAAAACTTAATTTCATGATGAGCCAGTAGCGGATCACCCGCAAACACAGGGCCTATGTCTTTGTGGCCTGGTACGTCGTCTATGGTGATGACGTCAACCACACCTTCACTGGCTCGAACATCACTTAAGTCGATGTCTTTGATATTACCAGCGGCTTGTTGGCTCAAACCTACCGCGGCATAAAGCGTACCCTGAGGTTCAACGATGTCATCAATGTAGTTGGCACCGCCTTGCACTTGTCGTGCCGCGCTTTCATGCTTAACCGAGGTATGTACTGCCGATTGACGGTGCTGTCTATTGCCTGCTTCAATGAGTTTACGCATGTTGAACCACCCGAGTTTCAATGGTGTTTTGGGCTTGGTTTTCAAGCCAGAATCTATGCCACAAATTACTTAACACTTGACTACGATAGGCTGCACTGGCACGTACATCATCAATAGGGTTAAACGCGTCTTTCAGCATTTGCTTACCTAGGTGCAAGCAGTCGGCACTTTTCCATTGCTTTCCTATTAGCGCCCCCTCAAGTGTCGGACACGTTTCAGGTGTGGCTGCCACGCCACCAAATCCCGTTTGAAGAGACGTCACCACGCCATCTACCAACGTCAGGTTGAACACGGCGCATACGGCAGAAATGTCATCTTCCATGCGCTTAGATATTTTGTACGCAGCAACGTTATTGTCCTTGGACAATAGCGGGATTTCAATGGCGCTTATCCATTCCCCTTTTTCCAACTGAGTTTGACGGTAGCCGGTGAAAAAGCCTTTCAAAGGAATTACGCGAACCTGTTGTCCGTTGTCGAGATGCAATGAGGCTCCTAAAGCGAGTAACGCGGGTGGCATATCGCCAATAGGGGAGGCATTGGCAATATTTCCCCCTAGGGTTGCTTGGTTTCTAATGGGCAGCGAAGCAAAGCGCGTGATTAATTCTGCCAATTGCGGGAAAGCGGAAAGTAGCGGTGACGCAATATCATTAAGGGGAGCGCCTGCACCAATAATAAGTGATCGCTCTGTTTTGGTGCATTTTTTCAAGCTATCCATGGCAGAAAGGCTGATTACCTTCTCGACATTTTTTAGCTGCTGAGTGATGCTCAAACCAAAATCTGTACTACCGGCCACTAACGGGGCGGCGGGGTAACCGTGTATCGCGTTAGCCAGCTCTTCTCTGCTAGTTGGCATAATAACGCCAGATGAGCCTATAGTCGTAACTGTATTGTCTTGAATGTCTTTCAGTTTAGCGAGTGTGTTTGATGCCGTCTTTGCAAAGTGGTCGGCGGCTTCACCCTGACATGAAGCTAGCGCCGCTTCAATAATGGGGCGGTAGCCAGTACATCGACATAAGTTGCCTGACAAGGCGTGTAAAACATCGTCGCGGGTGGGGGCCGTTGCGTTATGATAAAGGGCAAACATGGACATAACAAAGCCAGGTGTACAGAAGCCGCACTGAGACCCATGGTAATCTAGCAGTGCTTGTTGAACGGGGTGCAGCGTGCCTTCATCAGCTAAATGTTCAACAGCAATCAACTGTTTACCATGCACCGCTGACATTAAAGTAATACAACTATTCACCGTTCTATAGTGTAAAGCAGAACCGTCATTATTAACTTCGCCAAGCACAATGGTACATGCGCCGCAGTCTCCGGCCGCACAGCCTTCCTTTGTGCCCGTTAGCTTACGATGTTCTCGTAAAAATTGAAGTAAGGTTAAATCGGCTCGGGCATCGTCAAGCTCAATTAAGTCCTTATTAATAAGAAAGCGAATCATACCCGCACCTTAAAACTAGAGTTCATTGTTGTACCTACTAATATAGCTGGATTTTTAAAATAAAAGTAGACCATATGGTCAAATAATTGCTTATAAAAAAAGGCTCACTTGACGTAGCCCATAAATGAGGCTGCAAATCGTGCAGTGTTTTAGCCTGGTATGTTTTAAATTAGGCAAGAATCGTGCAAGGATTAACGTATCTAATTCGGTAATAGAAAAGTAAGTAAAATCAATTTTTTACTATTAAGATGTTAAAACGTTAAAAAGAGATTGCATAATTAGTCTTTTAAGCTTGCACCAAAAGCATGCTAACGTGTTGACGTTAAGTACAAACCACTTATGGTTTTGGAAGGAAAGTAGATAGGAATGACAAGAACAAACGGAGCCGACGGTGGCGTTGGCGCAATGAATCGACGAAAAATTCTACAAGCCGCTGAGAAATGCTTTGCTCAGTTTGGTTTCAAAGGCACAGCAGTACAGAAAATTGCAGATGAAGCCGGTTTACCTAAAACCAATGTGCTTTATTACTTTAAATCTAAGCAAGAGCTGTATGTTGCGGTTTTAGAAGAAACCTTATTACTATGGAACTCTCGTTTTGATAGGGCAACGGTAGAAGACGACCCTGCAGACGTACTCGCTGACTACATCGCAGAGAAAATTGAAGTCTCTCGCACTCACCCGCTATCCTCCAAAATCTTCGCCATGGAAATTATAAACGGTGCACCGAATTTAACGGGCTACTTCGATGAAGAGCATGCCAAATGGATGAAAGGCAGGCTTAAGCTTATTAATAATTGGATTGCAGCAGGTAAACTCGCGCCAGTAGACGGCGAATATTTGTTATACACCATTTGGGCGAGCACACAGCACTATGCCGATTTTGCCGCTCAGATAACTCGCCTTAGAGGCAAAAAAATGGTGAAAAAAGACTTTGAAGACGCCAAAGCACAACTTGTGAAACTGATTTTAGGCGGCTGTAAATTGCCAATTCCAGAGAAGTATAGAGGGGAATAAATGACGGCACATTCATCACACTATCCAAGAGATCTTGTCGGGTACGGGCAAAACGTACCGCAAGCTCAATGGCCTAATAAAGCAAAAGTCGCGATTAACTTTGTTTTGAATTATGAAGAAGGCGGCGAAAACTGTGTATTGCACGGCGACGACACCTCTGAAATCTTTTTGTCTGAAATCATAGGTGCGCAAGCCTATAAAGATCGCCATCTTAGTATGGAGTCAATCTACGAATATGGTAGCCGCGCTGGATTTTGGCGCTTGCACCGATTACTCACCAATTATGATATTCCTGTTACTGTGTTTGGCGTCACCATGGCAATGCAGCGCCACCCCGAAGCGGTACAAGCCATGCTTGATGCTGAGTGGGAAATTGCTAGTCATGCCATGCGTTGGGTACATTACCAAGATATGGATGAAGCCGAAGAGCGAAAGCAAATTGACGACGCTATTTTACTTCACGAACAATTGACCGGTAGCAAGCCCGCAGGGTGGTATACCGGGCGTACCAGCCCTAATACGCTTAAGTTAATCGCTGAGCGTGACGACATTATGTACTGCGCCGACTCATACGCTGACGATTTACCGTATTACGATTGTCACTACAGCAAGCCCTTGCTCATGGTGCCTTATACCCTAGATACCAATGACATGCGATTTGCAACACCGCAAGGGTTTAACAGCGCAGAGCAGTTTTTTCAGTATCTCAAAGACGCTTTCGATGTTCTTTATGAAGAGGGGAATGAAGCCCCCAAAATGTTGTCCATTGGTCTACACTGTAGAATTATAGGCCGCCCAGCACGCATGGCGGCGTTGAAACGGTTTATTGAGTACGTAAAGTCTCATGACAAAGTGTGGTTAGCAACCCGCGAACAAATTGCCCAACACTGGTTAGCGACTCATCCGTTTGAAGCAAGCGAAAGGTTAGAAGAATAACTAGGAGAATAACAATGAAAGTAAAACTGTTAATTGCCTTATGTGGCGCACTCGCGTTAAGCGGTTGCTCTAAGTTAAACAAAGAAAATTACGACAAGCTTGAAATGGGCATGTCTCAAAAAGAAGTAGAAGCGATTTTAGGCAGTGCTGATAACTGCGGCAAAACACTGGGTACAGTGGCTTGCACATGGGGCAATGAAGAAGCCAAACATGTGAAAATTGTGTTTATGGGAAATAAGGCCGTTACCTTTAATTACGAAGGGCTGGAATAGGCTGCTAAGCGCCGCCCATTTTAGCAAAACAGCGTATTGACAAAAAAGCCGAAGCCGAGTCTTGAAGCGCACGTACAAGCAGTGCACTTCAAACCGCTTCGGTTTTTTTAAATCAGTTTCATTCAACCCTATTTTAGGTCGAACAGGTAACGCAATATAAAGATGATCGCGAGCGCATAGGTAAGGGGCGTGACCTCTTTAAATTTACCGGTACCGACTTTCACACCCACATAAGTAATAAAGCCCAACGCAATCCCTTCACTGATGCTGAACGTTAGTGGCATCGCTAACAAGGCCACCGTTGCCGTTGCCAGAGCACCCAAATCTTCAAAGTCTAATTGGCGAATAGATTCCATCATTAATATGCCTACCATAAGCAGGGCAGGCGTAGTGGCCATTAAAGGAATCACTTTCATCAATGGTGTTAAAAAGAGCGCCAATAAGAAACAGATGGCAACAACCACAGCGGTAAGCCCAGTTCGACCGCCCGCTGACACCCCAGTGGCAGATTCTACATAACTGGTGACCGGCGATGTGCCCACCATGGCACCTAATACACTGGCGGATGCATCTGCGGTCATGGCAGGGCCAATTTTTGGTAGCTTACCCGATTTAGTCAGCAAATTTGCGCGACGGGAAACGCCTATTAAGGTGCCAATAGTGTCGAACATATTAACGAACATTAGCGCAAAGATAAGATCCCAAGTTTCACCGATATGGTCAATGGGGTACCAAAAGTCCATCGCAAAAAAGGTATCAGAGATTGGCTCAGGCCACCCAATAATCGCTTCGGGTGTGGCGGTTAAGGTTCCATTCTCGGTGGGGATGAAGGCACCAATAACGGTGAGTAGAATAATGGAAAGTAAAATGCCTCCGGTGACCTTTTTAACCATCATCACCACCGTAAAGATAATACCTACCAAGGCTAACATAACCGCAGGGTCAGAAAGGTCACCTAGCTGCACGAAGGTGGCAGGGTTATCCACGATTAGCCCCGCATTTTTCAACCCAATAAACGCAATGAACAAGCCTATACCGCATTGCACCCCAATTTTAAGGGTGGGAGGAATCGCTTCGGCCACTTTCGTTCTCACCCCTGTGAGCGATAGCAGAAGAAAAAGTATCCCATTCCAGAACACGATGCCTAATGCCGCTTCCCAGGGAATTTCTCTCGACATACAAATCGTGAACGCGAAGAATGCGTTTAAGCCCATGCCGGGCGCCAACGCGATGGGGTAGTTTGTCATAGCGGCCATCAGTAATGTACCTATACAGGCAGCCAAAGCTGTGACGGTAATTAAACCTTCTACGGGCATGCCACTTAACCCCAAAATCCCTGGGTTCACCACCAATATGTAAGACATGGCAGCAAAGGTTGTTAAGCCGCCAATAATTTCTGTTTTAATGGTTGTGCCATGTTCCTGAAGCTTAAAAAGGCGTTCAAATACGTTGTTGGACATGCAGTTTTCTCTATACGTTGAATCGATTTTTATTATAGCGACACTAAAAATAGTACAAAGCGTCTATTTTACCGTGCCATTTTGAGCGTATTTGCTGCAAATGTTAACAGCAGCGCTTGTTGATATTGTTTGCGTTGCAATAATTTGACCAATTAGTCAGTTTATTGGTGCGATTTGTGCTACGGTAATCATAGCCAGATGTCGCTTCGTTAGCAGGACGCCAGCGAAAGAGTGCATAAGCCTTGCAAGTACTTTTACAAGCTTTATGTATAGAGCGTGATATTGCGCTAAAATCCACAATAACAATCAAGAGATTGCACGATTTTGAGCTTTGCATGCTCTTTTATGGTGCAATGTATTCTCGGTACGGAGAGGGCCATGTCGTTTTCATCATTAATACAAAAACTCCCAAAAGCTGAACTGCATCTTCATATAGAAGGCAGTTTAACGCCTGAGCTAATGTGGCACCTGGCAAAAAAGCATAATATCACACTGCCTTATAAAAGCGTGGAGGAAATTGCTGCGGCTTATCAGTTTTCAGACCTGCAAAGCTTTTTAGATATTTATTATGCAGGCGCCGGTGTTCTCATTGATGAAGATGATTTTTTTGCGCTTATGTGGGCGTACCTTTCTCGTTGCGCAGAAGAGCATATTACCCATACCGAAGTTATGTTCGACCCGCAAACACACACGCAAAGAGGCATAGGCTTCGACGTTTTTATGCCTGGCTTTTTACGTGCAATGAGAAAGGCGAAAAGCGAATTGGGTATTAGTTGCTATCTCATCATGTCGTTCTTACGGCATTTGCCGGAAGAAGAGGCGTTTGACACACTCGAGCAAGCCGAGCCGTATTACAGTGAGATTACTGCAGTAGGGTTAGACAGCTCTGAACTGGGCCATCCGCCGTCTAAGTTTCAGCGGGTGTTTGAGCGGGCGCGAGCATTAGGTTTTAAAATTGTTGCTCACGCAGGTGAAGAAGGGCCCGCATCCTATATTTGGGAAGCCATTAACTTACTTCAAGTAGACAGAATTGATCACGGGGTGCGCTGCCAAGAAGATGATGCCTTAATGCGTTATCTTAATGAGAAACAAATTCCACTGACGGTATGCCCGCTAAGCAATTTAAAGCTTTGTGTCATTGACGATATGGAAGGCCATAATATTCTGGAATTGCTAGAGCAAGGGTTGCTGGTTACCGTCAATTCAGACGACCCCACGTATTTTGGTGGCTTTATGAATGAAAATTTTGAAGCGTTGGCCCGTGCGTTACCCATTACTCAACATCAAATTAAAGCATTGGCTGAAAACAGCTTCAAAGCCAGCTTCTTATCGAAGGAAGAAAAACAGCTGCATTTGAATGCAATAAATCAGGCTTTTGAAGCCTATATCCACGCCGCCGCTGAGTAGCGGCTTAGTCTATTCTTACTCTTCACCCATGGCGGCTAGGGTAGCAGATACGGTAGCAGTAAAAAGGGGCATAACCGCGTTAATATCATCAAGGTTTTGTGCTTTTGCCAGTTTCTCTAGTTCAGCTGCCATTTTATGTACTGCTACCGCGCCAACATCACCGGCATTACCCTTTATAGAGTGGCTCACAAAACGCGTAGCCTCATGATCTCCTTTTTCTAGCGCTGAGTTTAATTCGGCTAATTTGTCTTCCATTTGTGCAATAAACATCCCAGCGATGGTGTGTAATAACGACGCGTTATTACCTAGTCGTCTCAATGCTTCTTGCTTGTCCCAAATCGGCTGGTGATTACTCAGGTTTCGAAATTCATTTTCTGTACGCATGGCTCTTTCCATTTTTTGTTCTATCCCGTATTCAAAACGTTAAATAGCATAAGGTCAATAAAAGTTTATGATGTTGGTCGTTTGGTTAGGTGTTAGTTGTTGTTTACTAAAAGCTTTGTTAACTTATACTAAAGTACAATAGATGATCTGATTCATTAGCCGATACTTAATGCGTCGAAAAAGGAAATGAGAAGTATTATGGACGACGTTAAGCAAAAGGTTTTTATTGTAGACGATGAACCGGCGAACGTTTTAATCATTGAAACCGCTGTAGAAACACTGGGTACTGTTATCAGCACATCAGAGAGTCATCGTGCAATAAAGCTTATAGAACAACATCGACCCGATGTGATTCTTCTCGATATCAACATGCCTCAACTGACCGGGTTTGATATTTGTACTATTTTAAAATCCGATCCTTCCCTAAAAGATACTCCAGTTATATTTATCACCTCTTTCAACGACACGGAAAATGAACGAAAAGCGCTACAGTTAGGTGCCATCGATTTTATCAGCAAGCCCGTTGATGTAGAGCTATGTAGAACGCGGGTTAAAAACCAGTTGCTTATTCAAAAACAAAAGCGTGAAGTTGCCCGGGTAAATAAAAAGGTTTCAGAAGAAAAAGAGCGCCTAGACATTACCTTAAAATCTATTGCAGATGGGGTAGTGGCGATAGATGTAAAAGGTGAGGTGAACTATATTAACCCGGTAGCCCAGCGCTTAACCGGTTTCTCGGAGGCTGAAGCCACTGGTGTTCATATTGATAAAGTCATGCAATTAGCCGATGCCACCACCAGCGAGCCTCTCGCTAATCCCGCTTTGTTCGCATTAAAGTTAAAGCACCCCGTGGGCATGGCCTATAACGCTAAATTAATAAGCCAACATGGCAAAGAGTTTCGGGTAGAAGATACCGCATCGCCTATTTATGACGATGGCGGTGAGCTGAAAGGGGCGGTTATCGTCTTTCAGGATGTATCGGAAGCGGTAGCAATGGCCGTGCAAATGACTCACCTTACCAATCATGACCAACTCACCGGCCTGCCAAATAGGTTGCTCCTGCACGACCGTCTCGTGCAATCGATTAACCGAAGTCGTGTGGTAAACAAGAGCGTCGCTTTACTGCTTATCGATATCGATAATTTTAAGTACCTGAATGACGGGCTAGGTCATGAAATTGGAGATGCTATTATTACGTCGGTGGCAAGCAGACTTCAGCAGGCTTGTGGCACCTCAATCACGCTAGCGCGGGTTGGCGGGGATGAATTTGCCTGTTTGCTTGTTGATATTGACAGCAGTTTTTCAGCTGAAAGCACTGCGATGGCCTGCCTACAACACGTCAGGGAGCCTATTCACACTGCAGGGCATCAACACCAGGTTACCCTGAGTATCGGTATCAGCTTGTATCCTCAAGATGCAAGTAGCGCAGAAGAAATGATGCGTCATGCAGATTCGGCCATGTACCGTTCAAAATCGACGGGGAAAGACAAATTCAGTTTCTTTTCTAAAGATTTGCACTTTGCCATGCAGTCACGAATAAAAACGGAAGCCAAGCTACGCAAGGCAATTAAGGAAAACGCACTCACCTTGTTTTATCAACCTAAATACGATTTAAATACAATGCAGATTATTGGCGCTGAGTGTCTTGTGCGTCTAATAGATGCTGATGGCAGTGTTATTCCCCCTGACGAATTTATTCCCTTAGCCGAAGAAACGGGCCTTATCCATGAATTAGGGGCGCAGGTGATGCGAAAAGCGTGCGACTTTATTCGCTCGAGCGAACGAGAAGGTAGGCCGATAAAGCTCGCTGTGAATGTTTCCGCGCAACAAATTGCCAACCAAGCTTTCGCTGACGAAGTGGAAGACATTATTCGCGCGTCTGAAATAGACCCGTCGCTATTAGAATTAGAAGTGACAGAATCAGCGTTAATGGCTGATTTTGAAGAAATTAAAGACATGCTTACCGCCCTAAAGCGTTTGGGGCTATCGTTAGCGCTAGATGACTTTGGTACAGGTTACTCCAGCCTATCGTATTTACGCCGGTTTCCGTTGCAAGTGCTTAAAATAGACAAATCTTTTGTTCAAGACATGGATACTGATAGCCAAGCATTTGATATTGTTAATGCGATAGTACGTCTAGCATTAAGTTTAAATTTAGCGTTAGTCGCAGAGGGTATAGAAACTGAGCAGCACCTTACTGCCTTAAAAGAATTAGGGTGCTTTACCGGGCAGGGTTATTTAATGTGCAGGCCACTGGCTGAAAACGCTTTCTTGCGAAAATACCTATCAGAGCAATCTTCCACAACCGTATAGGTAAAGTGTCTTTACGGTTTTTAAAAGTCTTAATGCATGCTAATGCTTGTAAATCCCTAATTTATTGGTACTTTAGACATTATTAATGAAATAGCTAGACTTAAATAAATTAAATGCAGTTAGAATTGAAGCCTTATACACAATGTCGTGTGCTTATTGTTGATGATGAAGCAATGAGCAGAACAATATTGTCTAGCATTCTTACGCCTTTTTTTTCGTGTGACTCTGCAGAAAGTGGTAAAGAAGCCATTGAATCCTGCAAGCAAATTCAGCCCGATTTGGTGTTGCTCGATATGAACATGCCAGACATGAATGGCCTAGAAGTCTGTGAGCATATTAAAAGTATGCCGGGTGGGCAGCATATTCCAATCATATTTGTGACGTCTACCAATGACGTTGAAACTCAAAATGCGTGCTGGGAAGTAGGGGCGTCAGATTTTATTGTAAAGCCCGTTACCTCCTCCACCTTAGTGCACCGAATTAAAAATCACCTGCAAAACAAACTTCGTATGGAGTTGCTGGCGAAAATGACATTTCATGATCAGCTTACAGGGTTATACAACCGATTGTATTTGACCAATGAAGTGCCACTCATGATTAAGCAGGTGGCAAGAGATCAGCAAAAAGTCGGCTTGATCATGATGGATATTGATTACTTTAAAATGTTCAACGACAGATATGGGCACCTTGAAGGTGATATTTGTTTGCAAAAAGTTGCCAGCGCAATTGATAGTCATGTGAAAAGACCAAAGGATGCGGCCATTCGTTTTGGCGGCGAAGAGTTCATTTTACTGTTGCCTTATACCGATCTGGCGGGTACAAAAACAGTGGCCGACAACCTTATTAAAGCTGTGTATGATTTGAACCTAGCTCATGACTCAAGCAGTAAAGGAAGAGTGACGTTAAGTGCAGGCTATTGTAGTCAATCGGCTTCGCACGTGCTTGAAGAAGGCATCTCTGATTTAATCGAAAAGGCGGATATCGCCTTGTTCGAAGCAAAAGAATTTGGAAGAAATAGAGCCGTAGGCCGATAAACTCTAGCCTATTGTTTAATTTTCATTAACGCTATTCTCGCTACACTTAACAAGCATTCAGGTTTTTGAATAAAACCACTTACTTGTAGAGCAAGCAATAGGTAGCAGTTAATGGTAAACGGTACAGGCCTTCAGCAAGCCATGGCAAGTGAAGATACTACAAAAGTAGCCCGCATCGAACAGTTGTTACGATGTGGGTGTGAGTCGCTTAATGCCTCGCAAGGCGTCGCCTTGTGTCTTGCAGACGACTACACCGATGTGATTGCACGCGCCACACTGCAAAAGCCGCCTTCGTTACCGTTAATGCCTCCCTTGCCATTTGCAAAATCCTCTCCCTTGCCTACGTCTCATGAGCAAGCAGAACCGAGATTTTTGCATTGGGCGAATCTTTACCTTGGGGCTTCGTCCTTTGTTTGTGGAGACATTTATGCTTATGGTTCTTACCAAGTTGTATTTATATTTATTTTCGATACCCCTATCACCTATAGCCGTGAGCTTAAAGATAAGCTCACGCTGTTAAATGGCTGGCTTAAATCCCTCTTAATCGAAGTAGAATATAAAGACTCATTTAAAAATAACCTCCTGTTTGAAAAACTGCAAAGCGTAGCGAATATAGGTACGTGGGAAGTCGATTTACTCAATAATTCATTGACTTGGTCTAGTCAAACACGGGTTATCCATGAAGTTGATGAGAACTTTATTCCACAACTCGACACGGCAATCTATTTTTATAAAGAAGGGTACGATAGAGACGAGATTTCTAGAATTGTCAGTACTGCAATAAAAACCGGTGAGTCATGGAATGCCACCTTGCAATTGATTTCTGCAAAGGGGAATCCTGTGTGGATTGAAACCCACGGTATGGCAGAAATGGTAGATGGCGTGTGCGTACGTTTGTTTGGCACTTGCCAGAATGTGAATAAGGCCATGGCGCTGCGGTTAGAGTTGGACGAACAGCGTGAAGCCGCAGTGAAAGCGTACAATGCTCGAGGTGAATTGCTTTCAAGGATTAGCCATGAATTGCGCACACCATTAAATGGTATTACTGGCATGCTGCAAGCTATTCGCTTTGAAGACAGAGAGCATATTCGCGCAAGAAAAACAGAACTGGCGTTAAAAAGTTCAGACAAACTTCTTAGCTTAATTAACGATGTGCTTGACTACACAGATATGTCTAGCGGAAATTTTGAACTTGTCACGTCCGATTTTTGTGTGCGTGCACTGGTGGAAGATTTGATTGATGTGTTCAAGCCGCAATGCCAAGATAAAGGCTTACGGCTCTATTCGGGAGTGACCTTTCCTCCCAACACTTATATACACAGTGACGCAGCAAGAATAAGCCAAGTTTTGAATAATCTTATGAGTAATGCCGTGAAATACACCGCGCAAGGCCATATTTCCGTGCATGTGACACTCAAAGATGTCGCGGGCGTGCAGCACTTGCTCATCTCCGTTGAAGACTCCGGTAAAGGAATGTCTGAGGCCACGGTGAAAAGCTTGTTTGTTCCTTTAATTCATGGCGATAAGTTTTCGTCTGTTGAGGGCAGCGGCAGTGGCTTGGGCTTATCCATTGCAAAACAGATCATTGATAAGATGGAAGGGGAGTTAGACATTACCACTGAGGAAGGAAAGGGCAGTTGTTTTGACATTGTTATTCCTATTGAAAAGCCGTCTGCAAAAAAACAAGAAATGTCTGATACAGACAGTTTACCTTCCACGCTACTTGCGTTGCCATTATCTATTTTAGTGGTGGATGATAACGATATTAACCGAATCGTTCTTAGCTCTATGCTCGAGAAGTTTAACTTTAAGGCAGACGAGGCACAGAATGGGCGAATAGCGGTAGAAATGGCCAAGGCCAAACCTTACGATATTATTTTTATGGATTGTTCTATGCCGGTGTTGGATGGGTTGAGCGCCACGAAAATCATCGTTGAGGAGGGCTATCTTCCTGTGAATGGCCGTGTTATTGCGGTAACGGCAAACACCACAGATGACGATCGCCAAGCATGCCACAAGGCGGGAATGGCAGAGTTTCTTGCCAAGCCAGTTGAACAAACGTCGGTGACCAACATATTAAGGCAAGTGCTGCACAATAAAGCCTCAGCCATTCGACAGCACTAGCCAACGGGGGTTAACACATTATTGTGAGGGTGTAGGTAACTGTGTTTTACGTTTATTCCAATGTTTCACTACATCGTCAATGACAACCGAACCCACAAGGTAAGCCGACTCAATCGCTGACAACATGGCGGCATAGCCTTCACCAGAGCTTTCTAATTTTAGGTTTTCTGCCGCCGTTAAATCCCCTGGTTGCATGGTAAAGTTACTTGCTGTTCGTAAAATTAGAAGGCGGTTTTTATCGACTTTTCCTGCATTATCAAGGTATGTCAGCGCTTGTAATGTTGCTGAGTCTTCCATTCCTGACGTCACGAAATTTCCATTGTCTTTTGTCCAGTAAGAGACCCATTCATTGGCCCAATCGTTCAGTAACTTACCGTGCCAAAATGTTGAAGCTGACAGATGCGACCCCTTCATTACCGAAGGTGTTTTCTGTGCATTGGCAAATTTGACATATTTGGCGCGCAGGGCGTCCATTGCTGATGTATTAGGTAATTGAATATTAGCTGTTTTTTCAAATGCCCATTGCATGAGGTCATGGTTAAGCACATACACTTCGCCGTTTGGCGCATTGAGCGGGTTAACGTCCTCTGCATTGGCATACGGAGAATGCGCGAATAAAGGGAAGTAGCCTGTGGACCAGTCTGCGGGTATTTCTCTGGCATCTATTTGGTGTGCTAAATCGCCGTCTACCACATAATCTGTCCATATAGCCGAACCAATGGTGCCATCTTGAGGATCAATCCCTGCAATGCCGGCCACCAACCAATACGCGTGAGTTAAGTCAAAGCGAGGGTCTAACCCAAGTGACATTATAGCTGCCGAAGCGCGGGCGATACCCATTCCCGTCACTATGCCTAAAACACCGGTTTCTTCGTTTACGAAGATATCATGATGAGCATGAGGAAGCGGATAATGGCTGGTTAGCTTTTGTTTCTCTTTCCATAACTGGAATTCTCCAGGTCGGTCGCCTTCGTCTTCGCCAATTTCAAACATGGCAACAACAACTGCTTTTATTTCTATTGGTGAAGAGGATTCGGCCAATGCCGTATTAAAAGAAAAAAGTGAAAATAATAGAAGGGCGGATAAGCGAATGACTAAGCGCATAGTGGTCCTTTTTCGAGATTAAAAAAAAGGTAAACCTGAATAACAGGTTCACCTTTAAAGTTAAGCACTCAACGTTAAATGCTTAGAATTTGTATGAGAACTTCGCGTTCCAGTGACGTGGTAGTTCAGGTAGTACAATTTGGCTACCGAACAAGTCAGGGAAGTTAGAGCGGAAATATTTCTCATCAGTTAGGTTCTTAACAGTAAGGTTAACACTCCAGTCTTCAGCTTGGTAAGATAAACCTGCGTTCACCAAGGTGTAAGAAGGTAGCGTAACCGCACCAGAGTAACCCGATGCCACTTCGTCAGCATTCACAACGCTAACGCTTGCTGCATAACCGTTAAGGAAATCGTAGGTAGCGGTTAAGCCATACGTGTTTTCAGGAATACCGGCTTTAATGGCTTCAACGTTGTCGTAGGCAGTATTACCGTTTGGTGTGCCACCGAAGAAAATTGAAGGATCGTCGATATTCGCGAAGTCTTCTGCACCTAAGAAACCAAACTGGTAGCTACTTGCAACAGCGGTCAGGTTGGTCACTTCAATGTTAGTGTAAACGGCTGACAGTACTAGCTGCTCATTCACTACCCAACGAACCTCAAACTCAGTTCCTTCGTTGTTGGTGGTATTGTTGGTAACCGTAGACTGAGCGTTAATATCAGTACGCTCTTGCTCATAGATTGATAGAGCAAAGTACAAGCTATCGTCTAGGAATGAACCTTTAACACCATATTCAAACAGTTCAGAGGTATCGAAATAGCCACCTGGAATGTTCTCTACGTCAATGTTCGCACCTTGACCTGCTACAATGGTCGCTTGCTCTGCTGCCGTAATGTAAGGAATTAAGCCAATTTCAGTTTTGAATGAGATACTGGCATTCCAAGAGAAACCGTCTTCTGTATCTTCTGCGCTAACGTCTGCATCGCCACCAAACAGTGTAGAGCCACCTGGTGTAGTACTTTCAACATCTACTGAATCATAACGCACACCTAGAACAAGGTTTAGGCCGCTTTCCCAAGTTAGGTCAGTCATGGCTGCCATACCTAGGTTAAGGTAGTTACCTACGTCGTAGTTTGAGTAACCCCAACCTGCGCGGGTTGCCAGTAAACGTCTATCAAGTGCAGTCGATTCACCGGTAAGGTCACGACGATCGAAAAATTCGTTGATAAAATCGTCACCACTTTCGAAATCAGTGTAACGAACAGAGGGTGAAAACTGGAATTGTGCCAGTAAGGTGTCAGACTCGTATTCTGTACCAAATACAATTTTGTCTTCTACTACGTAAGCATCGTGGAATTGAGAAAAACCATAAGCGTTTTCGTTTAAGTTTTCATAGCTTTCGTAGAAAAACTGGTTTTTGATTTCCCAGCCGTTATCAGTGTAGTAAAGCATGTCGAAGTAGAACGTACTTACTTCGTTTGCAAGTACATCGTCTGCCGCAATTAGCGTTTGATCGCGGCCAAGTTTCGCAGTACCTACGTTAACTAATGCCATAGCATCGCTGAAGCTAGAACCGTCTTCAGTAAGCGGGTCAACTTCAACAAATAAGTTCTCTGCAAAGTATTCCCAGTGACTAATGCTACCATCACCGTCTGTATCAAGAGGCTGTGCATCACCCGTGATGTATGTGCCATTATCGATAAGATCTTGCGTAACACGGTTCCAGCCTGCGTTCTGGTTACCATCATATTTATGGTACATACCGCCAAACTCAATGCTTAGCTTATCAGTAAGATCCATATCAAAAGCCGCTTGAACCACAGTCTGGTCTGTTTCACTGTTGCGGTAGTAAGAGTCTGAATTCTCAATTTCGGCGTAGATGTAATAACCGAAGTCTTTACCAGAGACTTTACCTGGGCCACCGACTTCTGCGGTAACAATATTTTTATCCCACGAACCTGTGGTATACGACATTGCGCCAGTAGGCTCATCTAAATACTGACCACGGCCAACTTTTGCTGATTTAGGGTTAAAGTTTAAGTAACCGCCAATTTTCGCTGGTCCATAAATAGGTGAAGCTGGACCACGTACAATATCAACACTACTTGAAGCACCGATAGGCGTAGGGTAGTTACCAGGGTTGTCTAAGCGTCTAACGCCACGAAAGTAAACTTCGCCGGGTGTACCACGTACATCCAATGAACCTGCTACCCCGAAAAACGATTGGGTAAAAGTACCTGGTGCAAATGCCACAAGTTCATCAATATCGGCTACGTTGAAACGTTCCATTTGTTCTTGCGAAATGGTTGAAGCTGAACGCGGCGTCTCAAGGATTGACTTACCAAAACCGAATACAGACTCTACGTCTTGGCCAGGTAAGCTGCCTAGTGAACCCTTAACCTCAATTTTTTCAATATCTGCATCAGAAACGGTCTCTTCTGTTTCTTGCGCTACAGCAAGTGATGACGCAGACAATGCCAAACCTACGGTTAAAGCACGTGCAAGCGGGTTTAATTTGAATGTAGTGTTAATCATGTTTTCCTCATTATTTTTATTAACCTTGGAACAGGTTTTTATGCACGGGATAATAAAAGTATGCATGTCGTTACTTAGCACAATAAGTGCCAGCTTCCTGTCCAACTGGTCAATTTATGAGGTGTTTGTAAGTTATTGATAAATATTGATATTTTAAAGTAAGAAATTTCAGCATATGTTATAGCTTTGTAAAATGTCGGTGGGTTGCCCTAATTGCACCACTAGAGTGATATCCCGTGAAGCATTGCACCAAAAGAGAACTCGCCTCGTATAAAGCGGCTTAATCTCTTTTTAGCTGATGTACATTTAGACTTGTGCTATCCCTGCTTTGACGCCAAGATACTGAAACTTCTATCATTCAATATTGAAGCTATGCGGTTATGGTTCTTTTTAATGCAGACACACTTTTCGCCAGTGTTAGGCGTTAGACCGCGATCGTCAGTTAATCTTTTCACATTCTGGATAGGTATGATCTCTGCAAAATATCAGCGGTTGGTTTTCGCTTTTTTTATGTCGTTATTAATGAGCTTTCTAATGAGTGGAATAATTACCTTCATTAATTTGGGCTGGGTGAGTGATTTTTTTGTTCTCTGGATGGACGCATATTGGAAGGCGTTTGTTATTGCATTCCCTACTATTTTTGTGGTTGCCCCTATTGTACAGAAACTCACGGCGAAGCTTATTATACAGGAGCCCCAATAGTTAATCGCTATGCGGCGTTAACCGCATAGCGATTAACCTTGTGCAGGTTAAAACGCATAGGTGACCGTGAGTGAATACGTTCTGCCTGCAGAGGGCTTAACAACCACAGAGTCGAATAAATCCGCTGAGGTATAATATTCTTCGTCAAGTAAGTTATTCGCTTGCAATAATGCCGTTACAGGGCCGTTTGAATAACTTAATGAACCATTCCAAATACTGTAACTTGGCAGCATAACGGTTTGCATGATGTCGGTGTAGGTTTCATCTACCCAGGTGACCCCTAAGCTACCAGTGACGGCTGCATCACCCATAGGCTGCACCCACGTACCATACAAGCTTACAATGTTGTCTGGCAGACCACCTCTGTCTAAGCGTACGTTGTCGCCAACGAATGCGGCACGCGGGCCCGCAATACGTCCACCGTATACGTCTTCAGGGTTTAGGCCATTTTGTGCTGCAAAGTCGGCTCCGTTTATCACAGCAAGTGCGCTATTACTGACTTCTTCCGTTTTAGTATGGGTGGCAGTGGCAAGTATCGACAAGTTTTCAGTCACTAACGCGCGCGCTTCAAACTCTAAGCCTTCACCGTACACGGCAACAAGCGCACCGGTTTGGCTTTCTCTGTAGGTTTTATCTTGGTCATAGTACGCAATAGCGGAATAAAGCTTGTTATCTAACAAGTTCATCTTAAGGCCAATTTCAGTGAGTGTAGACTCTTGAATATATTGACTATTCTCAATAGTGGTAGGAATAATGCCGCCCAACTGATTAGTGCTCAGTGAGTTAGACTCGGAATAGGTTACGTAAGGAATAATACCGTCAGCATCATAGGAAAGTGATGTGTTAAAACTAAACGCTGTATCGCTTCCGCTAACCACGCCGTTGCCTTGCTCTGCCCCCAGCAGACTTACCCAGCCATTTTCAGACTCAACATCAAAATAGTCGTAACGCCCACCAAGCAGTAAATTCACTTTGCCATAGTTCATATCGGTGAGGAAAAACACTCCCGCGTTTGCCGATTTAGACAGGTGCACTTCATTAAAATTACGTTCTAGTGTGCCTTCTACACCGGTGACATTACCTTCATCGTCATAAATAAGCTCAGCATTTTCGTAGGGGTCAAAGGTGGCCGGAGATATACGATCGTTGGCAGTCGGCCCCACGGAAATATCGCGAAAATCGAAGGTTTCATCAAGCCAGGCTGCGTAATTATCGAGGTGTTCCTCTCGATAGTTGACGCCGCCAATGCTGGTGGCAGTAAAATTATCCGCCTCATACTCAAAGGTTAAACTGCTGCGTAACTCATACAAATAGGCATCTGGGTAATAGGCGGTAAAGCCCCAGCTTTGATACTTTGTGTGGTCTAAATAATCGTAAAATGCCTCATTCTTCCAAATGGTGCCACTTTCAAACTCGTGGGTTACATCGAAATATACCGTGAGGGCGGTGGTATCAGCGTAATCTTCCTCGTCTATGAAGGTGGTTTGATGGTCAATTTGTGTGGTGCCAACATCGGTTAACGCGTACGGGTTGTCTAAACTACGGTCGGCTAAAAAGTTACCAAAACCACCTGCACAACTAACTGATAGCCCGTTGTAAGTGGCGTTTCCACTGTCTGCATCTGCTGCGGTACACCAACTGTTCACATTACTAAATGCATTGTTTAAAAAGCCTGGCGCAAACGGAGTAATAAACGACGACTCTTGAGGCAATAATGTGTTTGCACCTATCCCGTTGTCGGAGTTTAAAGTAGGTGCTGCACCTGTAATATAAGTGCCGTTATCAATTAAGTCTTGGGTAACACGGTTCCAACCCGGAACCTGAATGCTATCTGTCGTCTGATATTGAAGCCCGAATTGCAGGGTGGTGTTGTCGCTTAAGTCAAAATCGACTGCGGCTTGTATTAACTCGCTGCTAGGTTCATAGCCATCAAAATAGGATTCAGAGTCTTCAACTTCCGCGAAAAGCTGTAACCCACCATATTTGCCGCCAATTTGAAGGGGAATGCCTAGGCTACCCGATACTATTCGTTGATTATACGAACCATAGGTTGCCGATATTTCACCGGTAACGTCGTCAATGTATTTGCTGCCGTCTACTTTCGCTGATTTAGGAAGATAGTTAAGTTGGCCACCAACACTACCACTGCCATATAAAGGCGAAACTGGGCCTCGCATAACTTCTAATTTCTCCGCGCCTCGCACAATGGTATTAAAGGCGCCTGGGTTGGCAATACGGCGAAAGCCTCGAAAGTAGTTGTCTGCAGGTTCACCGCGAATATCCATGGCACCTTTTATACCAAAAAATGAACTGGTAAAAGCCCCAGGCGTTAAGCGTACTAGGTCATCGACACTGCGCAAGGCAAACTTATCCACTAAATCTTCACTAATTTCAGTAATAGAGCGTGGGGTTTCGTAAAGGCTTTTATTGAGTCCAAATGCGCCGCTGGAGTCTTCTTCTGGCATTATCGAGTAGTAATCCGACTTTTTACCCAGAACCTCTATTTGTTCAACCTCATCTTTTTCGTCTGAAGTGGTTTGTTCCTGAGCCACGCTTGGTAGGTGATAACTCAATAATGCGATGGCCACAACACGTGACAGACGATTTGGTTTATAGGTAAGTGCCATAAAATTCCCCTTCATTTCAATGTATGTTTTGTGTGAGTTAAGTCTGTTTTGTAAAGAAAGAGCAGAAGGCGTGCCAAGCATAACCAAGTGGTCAGTTTTTTATTTTCCGTTGGCTCACAATCTCTTGAATCCTAGGCGAAGAAAATAAATAACGTAAATTCAATTACTTAAGCAAAGTTAAAGAAGGGGGTTAACAAAAAAGTTGATGGCTAAAACGCAAGATCAAAACTTAGCGATAAAACAGCGGTGAATTTATGCACCAAAATACGCCGATTGCACGATGAATGAACGCATTCTTGCGACAAACGGCATATCTGATTAATGAGCGGGTTAATAAGCAGGCCAGTTACAGTTAAGCTTCTTTTTCCTGCTTAAAACGTGGCGGGGCGTTATCAGATTTTTCCTTACTCTGTGGCGTAACACTCGGGCTATCTTCAGTACAAGTGGTTTTTTTAGCCCCGGGCAGGGTAAGGTCAAGGATGACTGCCGTTAAGCCTGCTGAGGTGACCGGTGATAAGAGCACGTTTTTCAACCACAAAGGAAGTTGGTCTAATGCTTCGGGCACCATCATTACCCCAATGGCCATGCCCAAAGCACAGGCAGTAATTAAACTGCTACGCCTATCGAGTGCGTAGCTTGCCAGCAATTTTAGGCCGCCTACAGCCACCATGGCAAACATCACCAGGGTTGCGCCACCCAATACTGGCTTTGGAATTGCTTTAAGGATGCCGCCTACCACAGGGAAGAAACTTATAAAGATAAACATACCCGCCACGTAGAACCCGACTTTTCGACTGGCAATACCGGTGAGTTGAATTACGCCGTTATTTTGCCCAAAGGTTGTATTAGGGAAGGTGTTAAACACCCCCGCTAAAATTGAGTTAAAACCATCGCCTAGAATACCGCCACGAATGCGGGAAAGGTAAAGTGGCCCGCTCACCGGCTCTTTGCAAAACAAGCTATTGGCAGTGAGATCGCCCGCCGTTTCAATGGCAGTAAACAGGTAAATGAGGGCAATAGGTAAAAAGAGGTTTATATCGAAATCTATGCCAAAGGCAAAGGGCGTGGGTACGGCAATGGCGGGCAGTGTGGCAAGGTGAGAAAAGTCCATACCTTGGGTTAGTGCAACGTATGAGGTGCCTATAATCATGCCAATAAAAATGGCCGACAAACGTAACCAATGGTTGGCCGACGCATTTAAAAAGACAATAACCAGTAATACGGCCACGCCAATACCTAAATTCGATAGGCTACCAAAGCTTTCAGCGTTAAAACCACCGGCTAAATCAGTCATACCCACATTGATTAACGACAAACCAATGGAGGTGATCACAATGCCCGTGGTTAACGGTGTAATAATACGTTTTAGGCGCGTAATAAAAAGGCTAAACAATATTTCAACGAAGGCGCCAGCAATGGTTAAACCGAACAACATAGCCAAGATGTCTTCGGCTGTGCCACCGTCGCTTTTCACTTTTGCACCCGCAAGTAGTAGCGCGCTAATAAACGCAAAACTGGTGCCTTGTATGGCCACAAGCCCACTGCCAAAAGGGCCGACTCGCTTGGTTTGAATGGCTGTGCCCACGCCGCTAACAAATAAGGCCATACTGATTAAGTAGGGAACATATTCTTGCAGTGAAAGGGTGGCACCAATAATCAGGGTGGGTGTAATAATGCCCACAAAACTTGCTAGCATATGCTGATAGGCCGCAGTGAAACTGGCCAACGTCCCAGGCTTGTCATGCAAGCTATAGAGTAAATCATGACTTTTTGAAGACATTATTGACTATTCCTTTCAGTACAAAGCACAGGTTCAAATTGGCAAATAAAGGGGCTGTAGCGGGGCTTTGTTTTAGTGCCCCGCTGCATGACGCTGTTGCGCTCAAATATATCGAGTGCGTCAGAGAGCTTCTGCAAGTGTTGTGCCTTGTCATTTGGCTGGAGAAAGCTGTAGGCCAAGCTGTTTTCACTTAACTGCCTTAGTTCTGTCCAACTTAAATTAAATTGGGTAACCGCAACGTAATACTCGTCGGTTAAAGAAGAATTCCACATGCCTTTATCATCGGTAGAAAGTGCAGTGGGCACGCCGGTGCGCAAATACTGTGGAAAGGGGTGTTCACTAAAACGTTCAATATATTCTAATTTCAAGTTAGAAATAAGGTTGGTTTCTATTAAGTAGCGGTTATTTCTCATTAACAGGTAGGTATCATCATCACTCAGTAAATTAATGCCGTGGCCAATTCTGTCTACGCCAAGCAAAAGTGTGTCTTTAATATTTTCGTTAGGTGATTCAGATTCCCCGGCATGAAAGGCGAGGTTTATTTTAGGGTATTGGGCCCGTAATTGACGTAACACCTTTTTGAATCGCGTTGGGTGGCCTTTGGGATCATCTTCTCTCCCGACCAGATTAATACCCACATACCAATCACGATGTTGGTCTACAAACGCATATATCCATTTTAATTGTTCATCGGTATTCGGGGTAAACCGCACTAGGGCATATTGAAACCTAACGGTTACTCCCGTAGCTTTGGCTTCTGCACTGTTAAGCATGTCGGTAAACACGGCCAGCGCATCCTCGGGGGTATATAGGGAGCCATCTGGGTACATTTTGTTGCGTATATTCACCTGTGTTTCCAGGTAATATAAATGTTCTTTTTGGTAGGCTTGCATGTTTAACAGCAATATTTTCGCCATAAGCACAGGGTTGGCGGTTAGTTCGTTTAACCGTTGCCAATGGCGCTCGAAAAACTCGTCTCTGCCTTCATGGGGTTTATCTAATTGAATACTATTTATAAAGCCAAGGCGTTGGTTGTGGTCCAATTTCGCCAGCGCAACATATTCTTTTTGTTGGCATTGCGTTAACCCCTGCCATGTAGGCTGGGCGATGGTATGAAAAAGAAAGTGCGGGGTTTCAAAGTCGAATGCATTATCCCCAAAGGCCGTACAGCCCTTATCGCTTACCCGAGTGTAGTAGGTGTAACCGCCATTTTTTTCCGCTGACGACGCAATGTCGTACCACCATTGGCCGTAACCTGAGCCCGATAAATGATGATGCAAATCGCCCCCCTTAGGAAGAGAATGCACAAACTGATATAGCTCTGAGGGCGAAGCGTTGCGCTTAAATTCGCTAAACCAGCTATCCATCGACACCGGGTGAGATAGCGTGTTGGCGAACAGGTGGAAACTAAAGAAGAAAGAAGCAGCGCAAAACAGAAAGAAACGGGTAAACAACATACAAGCTCATAGCGGTGAAAACAGCTAACTTGCAAGATGCTGACCATTTGGTTAGGGGTGTTAAAAATTTGTAATTTGTTGAATTTAAAGAGGTATTATATGACTCTAGAAAAGAGAAGGAACCTTTGAATAATTAAGGTGCACCTTTATGGTGCAGTAACGGGTGCGTGCGCTATTTTGGCGCGCATCCGTTTACCGCGAACAAAAACATTAGAAGGTGACGTCTGGCGCAAGGGTAACAAAAATGGAGTGTCTTACTTCGTTATACATGGCTTTTGAGCAGTGGCCTTCGCCTTCGGTGTCTTCCAACAGTAAAACATCGCCAGCACCGAATACATGCCTTTCACCGTCTGACACAGTAAATTCTGCACGACCTTTTATGATAAACAATAGCTGACGAGCCGGGGCAGGGTGCCATTTAAAGTCGTAGTCAGCGGGCGTTTCACGGAAAATGATTTTTCCAGCGCCATACTTTTCAGACAACAGCCCTATGGGACCACCATCGGCAAGCGGGATCTCCACCTCGCCAAAATGGCTTTTTCCATGCTCGTCGTTATATATCCTTTTAATTTTCATGCTTTAAATACCTGTTATGCTTAACCCAGTGCACTTATGTTTGAATGCAATGCACCAATAGTGTGATGTAACGCGCTTAGGCTCGCTTCCACGTCTTGATGAGTAATAGACTCAGCAGGATGGTGGCTTATACCGCCTTTACAGCGAGTAAAGAGCATTGCAACTGGGCATATTTCTGCCATGGCCATGGCATCGTGACCTGCACCAGAAGCCAATATTTTTGCGGGAATATTGCTTGCTTCAACACCTTTAACTAAAGCCGCCTTCAGTGCTTCATCGCACAATACCGCTGGCGCGCTATGGGTTTGTTCTATTTCGAGTTTTACATTGCGAAGTGCTGCAATGTGTTCAAATTTCTGCAATATTTCTGCCAAAACGGCATCGCGCAAATTGTCGTCTTCGCTGCGAATATCTAATGAAAATACAGTTTTGCCCGAAATAACATTCACCCCATTTGGGGCATTTTCAATTTTACCTACAGTGGCTACCACGCCCGCTCGCTGCTGGCTGATTGACTCTACCGCCAACAGCATCTCAGCGCTTGCGCAAAGCGCGTCATGGCGCATCGACATAGGCACAGTGCCGGCGTGCCCTGCCATACCTTGAACATTAATATTAAAACGCTTTGCACCGGCAATAGCGCTTACCACGCCAATGGGCAAGTTCTCTTGTTCAAGAACGGGGCCTTGCTCGATGTGTAGTTCTAAGTAAGCCAATACGTCAGTGGCTGGAATAGCGGCACTAGGCACTTCATCAAAGTTAAGACCAAATTCGGCCATGGCTTGTTCTAAAGACACACCGTTTTCATCTTTTAAGCGACGCCACTCATCCTGCCATTTGCCGGTAAGTGCACGACTTCCCAGCAAGGTGGTACCAAACCGGGTACCTTCTTCATCGCAAAAACCAACAATATCGATGTGGTAAGGAAACTTCTTTTGTTCGCCATTAAACAAGGCGACGAGCGTAATGGCGGCGACAACCCCTAACATGCCATCGTATTTCCCACCATTGGGTACGGTGTCTAGGTGGCTACCTAATATCATTCGCGGTGCGTTAGGAACCGCCGATGAATAGCGCCCCCAAATATTGCCCGCGGCGTCTTGCCAGGTTGTCATACCTGCTTCAATCATCCACCCAGAGGTAAGCTGGTTGGCTAATTTATGCTGCTCTGTGAGATAGCGTCTATCAAGGCAAGAAGGATCTTGGCTTAGTGTTCCCAAGGTTTCGCATCGCGCCATTACCTGAGCAGCAGCATCGGCAAATTCAGTCATTTGCCGCCTCCGTAAACACGGCTAATGCCGCATCTACACCTGCACCCTGTGGCAATGTCATACCTTGCATGCGTAACACGGTTTCTAGCGATTGTAGTGTGTGAAGAACGGCATCTTCTCGAGCGTTATAACCCATGGTGCCTATGCGCCAGATTTTGCCTTTAAGTGGCCCAAAACTGGTGCCAATTTCAATGTTAAAGCGTAAAAGCAAAGCTTCGCGTACGGCTTCACCATCTACGTCGTCAGGAATATACACACCTACCACGTTATACATTTTATGCTTTAAGTCACCAAAGGGAGCCAATCCCATTGCTTGCACACCGGCTAACATGGCATCGCCAGCCACTTTGTGACGGGCTATGACGTTTTCTTGGCCTTCTTCAAGGTGAACCCGTGCGCACTCTCTTGCACAATAAAGCATGCTGGCGGCTTCAGTGTGGTGGTTTAAGCGTTCTTCTCCCCAATAATCCATGATCATAGGTAAGTCGAAATAGTTAGAACGAATTTTAGGGCCGCGAGCACTTTCGTGATGGGCGTCGCGAATACCGGCTTCTACGTGATGACGGGTGCGAACGGTTTTCACAAACTTATCGCTTAAGGTAATTGGCGCGCTGCCCGAAGGGCCGCCTAAACATTTTTGAAGCCCCACTGAAACGGCGTCCAGTTTCCATTCATCAACCTTTAATGGGTTGCCACCCACCGAAGCGGTTGCATCACAATAAAAAAGAACATCGTGGGCTTCACATATAGAACCAATCTCTTCTAGTGGCTGAAGCATAGTGGTGGACGTATCACCTTGTACAATGGCAAGCATTTTCGGCTGAACTTCTTGAATGGCTTTTTCAATGTCAGCGGCAGTGAAGACTTCACCCCATGGCACTTCAATGGTGTGAACGTCGGCATCGGCACGCTCTGCAATTTCTGCAAGTAGGTGTCCAAAGCGGCCAAAAATGGGCACTAGCACTTTATCGCCGGGCTCAATGGCAGACACTAACACCGCCTCGATACCGGCTCTTGAGGTACCATCAACCAGGAAAGTCTGTTGGTTTTTTGTGTTAAACACATCACGGTACAAGGCCATGACTTCATTCATATAACCTGTCATGACCGGATCGTATTGACCCACTAATTGGGTGGCCATGGCCGATAACACTCGCGGATAACAGTTTATTGGGCCTGGGCCCATCAATAAACGTGGTGGCGGTGTAAGGGGAGAAAGAACTGACATGAATACGCTCCTATAGGAAAACTTGCGCTAGCATACGCAAGCCAGTGATGATAAGAACTACAGCAAATACTTTCTTAAGCATGGCTGCATCTAATTTACTCGCGATAGTTGCACCAATAGGGGCAAAAAACACGGTGAGGGGAACAATACAAATAAAGCCAAGAAGGTTAACGTAACCATAGGTAGCAAAAGGTGCATCAATAGGGGTTGTTCCAGCGAATAACAGGGTTATGGCGGCAGGGAGAGAGATAATAAGCCCTACTGCTGCTGCAGTACCCACCGCGCGATGGGCTGGGTAGTTGCAAAAGGTTAGCGTTGGCACTGTTAGTGTGCCTCCACCTATACCCACCATTGAACTAAACAAACCAATGCAAGCTGCCATTATCCACTGGCCAATTCGGCCCGGCAAAGACGAAAATATGGCGTCTTTTTTACCTAACAGCATATTGATAGCAGAGAGTGTTGCTATTACGCCGAACAACAGTGTGAGATAGGTGGCATTAAGCACAGTGACCAAATAACTGCCCGCTAACACGCCGACTAAAATAAAGGGCGCCCATGCCTTTAACAGGGCAAAATCCACATTGCCTTTGCTATGGTGTGCACGAATAGAGCTAACCGATGTAGGTACAATGGTGGCTAAAGACGTGGCAGTGGCAATGACCATGGCACTTTCCGGCGACACGCCAAGTGCCTGAAACAGGAAAAACAACACGGGGACAATAACAATACCGCCACCTACACCTAGCATTCCTGCCAGTAGACCAGCAAAAACGCCGGTGCCAATTAACGATAAAATAACCGTTAAATTATCGAGTATAAACTGCATGTAAAAAGGTCTCTTATTGAGTTGATTAAGGGCTTAGCGGTGACCTAAATAGGCTTTACCGTCACTACGAGGGTCGCTGGCACCACTGACTTCACCTGAGGTCTCACGGATAATAGCACCTGCATGCCCCATAAGTTCATTGCATGGGTCAACGGTAACCATGTCGTGGCCGCGAGCGACTAAACTCTCGCCTACGTATTCCACTAAATCTCTTTCGGCTTTTAGGTTATGACTTTCGTCACCCCATGTTCTGCCCAACAGCCAACGACCTAGCCAGATAGCTTTCGCAATAGGTTGCTTGTGATACACATGGCGAGCAAATACCGCAGCTTGGGTTTGTGGTTGACCTTCGCCCCCCATAGTACCGTAGCTCATGCGTCGTCCATCACTTAATTCAGCAAACGCTGGATTTAAGGTATGGAAAGGCTTTAAGCCTGGTGCAAGATACTGATTGCTGGCAGGGTCAAGAGAAAACGAGGTGCCTCGGTTATTCCAAACGATCCCCGTTTGAGGGCTAACCACGCCAGAGCCGAATTCCCAATAAAGAGATTGGATGTAGCTCACCATTCTGCCTTCGTTATCACAGCATCCCATCCAAATGGTATCACCCGGCTTGGCAACATGGGGCCACGGCTGCGCGGTGTCTAGCGAAATGTTTTTAGCCATGTCATCGAGCACGTCGTCACTTAATAAACTTTGCAGGTCAACGGGAGTACGTGATGGGTCAGTCACGTTGGCATTTCTGGCGATAAACGCTTGTTTGGTGCATTCAATGAGCAAATGCACCATATCTGCATCACTGCTTCCAAGGTGTTGTACTTTGTCGTATAACGCTAAAATAATGAGCGATGCCACCCCTTGGGTTGGCGCAGGCAAGTTGAAGATCTTACCCTTGCTGGTATCTACCGACAGCGGCGTAACACGTTTGGCTTCGTATTCATGAAAATCTTCAAGGCGAATTGGTGATCCCGCCGCCGCTAAATCTGCTGCTAACTTTTCCGCTAACTCGCCTTTGTAAAAGTCGTCTAGCCCTTTTTCTGCCAAGTGAGATAAGGTTTTCGACAGGGCAGTTAGTTTAAGAATTTTGCCTTTCTTAAGCGCTTTGCCCTTAATTAAAAATTGCGCGAAGTTTTCATCGCCGGCGAGGTCATCGAAGGTTTTATTGCTGGCATCGGTTAAGCTTTGTGTTACTTCAATACCCCAATTGGCTTGGCTAATTGCTGTGTCTAGTAAGGTGCTAAGCTTAAGGCCGTCTTGCCATTCGTGGCTTATTTTTAGTGCCTCGTTCCACCCCGCGACGGCACCCGCCATGGTCAGCGCGGCTTTTCCACCACGGCTAGGGATAGCGTCTAGCCCTGCATAAAATTCAGGTGTGGCGCCTTTCGCAGCAATGCCCGATGCATCAATGCCTATCGGTGCTTTTCCAGGTTCGCTTATCAACCAAAAACCATCGCCGCCTAACCCATTCATATGAGGGTATTCACAGAACCCTAAAAACCACCGCCGCCGCCCCCACAACCGCGAGGAG
>ERZ724569.34-NODE-34-length-57115-cov-3.396522_pt1 | contig 57115 bp, 56 predicted proteins | sample MGYA00375863_ERZ724569 | MGnify/ENA primary metagenome ERZ724569 (study PRJEB28725, sample SAMN03264850) | marine sediment metagenome | biome: marine pelagic biome; feature: marine oligotrophic desert; material: marine snow | place: Pacific Ocean:North Pacific...
AACTTTTCCGTCTTCGTTTTGGTGTTTGGTTTTCCCTGCTGAGCAGACTGAACTCCATTAGGAATGCTCGAAAGCTGTTTATATTTATCAAGTGCTGCCTGAAAATCCTGTTGCTCAACCAACGCCTCTGCCTCGGCTTTCAGTCTATCTATCTGTTCCCTTTCCGCTTCAGCTTGTTCTATCTCAGCTTTTTCTTGCTGATATTTCTTCAGGATTTCATCACCTGTCAACCCGTCAACCACTTTGAGGTTTTGAGTGATCATTGATTTTGTATCTATTTCCACCCCAGAAAATGCTGCACCGATAATCTGACTTACGCCCTGCTTACCACCAACACTGAAATACATAATTGCTTTATTAAATACCTCTTTATCAGCCTCAGTCATTGAATCACTGATTTTATGGACAGAAGATTTGATTGACTCTTCTGATGAAGCATCAAGGGTTGGCTCGCCGCAGCCAGCTAATAAAAACACCATAATTATTGATAAGACTAATTGCTTCATTCGACTTCCTTATTCGTTGATATTCCAACTTTACCAGAGTCAAAAATCTATACAACTTAAAAAAATACTAGCTGCGCTATTGACTATATAAAATAGCCGCGCTAGTATTTATCCCGCAGTCACTAAAAACTGCCCCGCTCGGATTAGCCGACTAACTAATAGGGAACCGAGCGGGTTACTTAACCAGTAAGGGGCATGAGGATGAAAAAATACACACTCAAATCAACCGGCCAACGCATTCACCCACTCGAATACACCGGCCAAGGCGTCAAACCATGGCCGCCAAGTCATGAGCGCGTATTAATCCCCAACCAACACGGCCAGCATCACATCCAATTTGTACGCATGGACAACATTAAAACCGTTGCCCTCTCATTTGATGACGTCGCCTAGCCATGACAGTCGGCAGCTGCACCATAGAATTTAACAGCCGGCCCAAGCCCGTGCCACTGCTCACAAAAGCAATCATCACCCTTGGCGCCCTGCTTTTCTGCTCACTGCCAGCACTGAGCCTGTTGCAATGAAACACATAAACCTAGCCCCAAGGCCAATTATCGAAACGCTGGCATTTATTGCCCTTTTCGCACTCGCCCAATGGCTACCCGAATTTATAGAAAAAGGATGGATGTAATGAATCTTTACCCAGAAATGACAGCAGAAGACATGACTAATTGCTCAATATTAATGGACACGATTTTGAAACAAAATCACCGTCTAAGGGCCTCTTTTAGCCACAACCTAACATGGCTTGATATGCAGGTTGAAAACGGCACAAGCCATACCGGTAACCCGCTGTCTTTTCGTTATATCGTATCAGTATTATCTTCTGACCTTGATGAATATTGGCTGATAACAGCTAAAGACAATCCCATCGAAGCCGTCGACGAAGTACTTAAAAAAGCAGGCATCACCAAAGTACAGCAATACATCGACCTGAAAACCCTCACTGAATCACTCAACCAAGGGGCAGCACAATGAATTTTCAACAAGCAAAAGAAGAGCTAAGAGAACTAGCAAAGGGTGAGTTTCATCAAGTGAGATTCAGTCTTACGGAGTTTCATGATGGTGAGCAGAGACAAGAATGTGAAGTGTATATCGATGGAGAAGGATTTTTTTCGGCACCAACGTTTAGGCAGTCACTCAACCTTTTAAAAAAGGCAAGAAACCCAAAAAGAGAAATAGTGGGGAAAGCCAAGCCTCAAAAATCAGTGATTAAAAGCATCAGTGATGCACCAAGAACAAAAGTACAGCAATACATTGACCTAAAGGCAGCACAATGAACCACGCACAACCACCACTACACATACAAGAATGCCCCTCCGGCGGCTTCTATGTAAAAAGCCAAAACGGCACACTCGGCATTGTCTACGACATCAACAACGCCAACCTGTTCGCCGCCTCGCCAAGTGTAGTCAACGCAGCCAATAAACTGCTAACCCAGCTCGAAGGCATGAAAGCCAATATCGGCCCCAACGTATCAGTGCCTATCGATGAAATATGCAAAGAACCTATTGCAGAGCTAAAGCACACCCTCAGCCTGCTAAACCGTAAACCAAGCCAAATGGTGATGCCATGAGCGTCAACAAAGTCATCCTAGTAGGCCGCTTAGGCGCAGAACCAGAAAGCCGGGCTTTCCCTAACGGTGGTTCAATTTGTAATTTACGTATTGCCACAAGTGAAAGCTGGAAAGATAAGCAAACAGGTGAACGCCAAGAGAGAACTGAATGGCACAGATGCGTATTAAGAAACAAACTCGGTGAAATTGCCCAGCAGTACCTTCACAAAGGCTCACAAGTCTATATCGAAGGTCGTATCCAAACACGAAAATGGCAAAACCAACAAGGCCAAGACCAATACACCACCGAAATAGTGGGTAATGAAATGACCATGTTAGACAGCCGACCAGCTGATGCTCGACCAGCTGACAACAGCAACCCAACCCCACACCAGGCCAACCAAGCCCGTGACCGTCAATTCAGCAGTCAGCAACCGCCATCCCAACCACCACAAGACAACTACGGCGGCAGTGATGACTATTACGACGATGACATACCGTTCTAACCAAGGAGAAACAATGAACTTAAAACAAATTTTACCCTTCATGCTTGGCTCTGTTGCCAGCACAAGCCAAGGAATCAACACCAACGGCACACCGGCAGGAACAGGCCAAGGCAGACGAAACCGGCGAGAAAAACGCAAACGGTTAAGAACCAGAACCAGCGAAAGAAATACGACTCGTAAAAGCAAATTACAACGCCGAATCAAAACAACCTGCTAACCAACTCAAGCCCCTTAACTGGGGCTAAAAGGTGCCACAAGACAAAACTTAATAAGAGGATTTGATGATGCAAGAGACAAGATATTTTGATGAAGACGGAGAAATGCAAAAGCATAAGGAATTTTTCCAAGTGGAAAGTGAAAACCAAGAGAAGGCTATGTTTGATATGAAGGCTATGTTTGATATGAAAGCCAATATGGATGAAAGACTATCTGCTCTTCAAAAGCAAGGGTACTTTCTTGCTGACCGAAAAGAAATAGACCAGAAAGAATATAACGCCAAAGGTAAGCCAAAAAAAGTGACCGCAAAAGAGCGTAAACGCAGAAAAAAGATGAAACATGCTTTTTAGCAAACATGCGTAGCTGACTAACCTCAGCACACATCAATGAGCAGCCTCAGTAATTTTTTTTAATTAGTTTAAGTAATCAAAATGATTGTACGTAGAGGACTGAGGTTGTTCATTAATGCGAAGAGCAGACTTAATAACGGAGAAATGGGATGACTCAAGATGAATTTGTAGAAGTTGAGTGGACAGCTGGAATGTTAGCGACTTATCAAGAACACGAATACAGCATCGTATCTGTTCATTTTCGCGAGAGGCTAATCGCTTTTGATTTTTACGGTGACGGTGATCTGACTTGGGTTAGATGTGAAAACGTGAGCAACATCAAATGCAAATAGGCCGCTGCACAAGCTGTGTACTACTTAACAATGGCTGTACTCATCCAAAGCACGCCGACAAGTACCCGAATGAAGGTTGTAGAGAATGGACTGACGGCGAACCCGTTGAGATTGATGAAAAAGACATTATCAGAGTTGAGGATTATGAAGAATGCTAATCCTCAATCGTAACACAAGCGAATCAATCATCATCGGTGACGATGTAAAAGCAACAGTAAAACGCATCACCAGAGACGCAAACGGAAAAGCATTTGTCACCTTTGAAATTGATGCACCGGATGAGGTTGAGGCGGTACTTTCCAAAATGGAAAAGACCACAAATATGAGGAAGGTTAGATGAAGCTTGAAATAACACTGGAAAGACTGGAAGGAGTGACCGACTGCATCATAGACAATGGCCTGGATAGAGACGAAGCATTTGAGTATGCAAAATCAATGCTTATTGATTGCAACACTGAAAATGTTATTGATTCTGATGTTTTACTAATTGAGGCAAACCAATGACCAAACCAACAAAAGAACAGATTAATAACGCTGCGGGTGAGCAGCTTAGTGAATGGGCTGCTGAGTGGTGTATGGGGTGGACTCATATAGATGAATCCCCGCTGCAAAATTTCTATGAGTTTGTGGGGCCCTCGAAAACAAGAAACCCAGAGTTTTATAACGATTATTTTCGCGTTAACCATAAAGACTGGCAACCACACCTACCTACCGAAAAAGGGAAGGCTCAGGCGATTGACTTGGCTGAGAAGTTTGGACTATCTATTAATTTTGGTGGTAAATACGTCTATTCAAGGAAGCTGGATAAAGTATTTTCTGCTGACGAATCATGGCAAATAGCCGTTCTAAAAGCCTGCCTCTATTCAGTTATAGGAGAAGAATGATGGAATACCAAAACATTATGATGGCTGAGCTAAAACCAGATGTTTATGGCGGTGATGCTTGTGATGAAATCGAACCGAGGTGGGAAGCATATGCTGATGGGGATATGGACTCAGACACGTTTAAAACACCAATTCAGTTATGTTGTGAGTCATTCCCACCCGGAACAAAGGTGACAGTTTCCGTACCATGTTGCCCTAAGTGTGGCCAGCAAGTGGAAATATGTCGAGCAGATGATGACTGCCACTTCGATTGGGATAAATGGGTACAGGATCAATATTCATGACTATAGAAATGTTTAGTTCGGTAACGGATAAGCAGTTATAGGAGAAGAATGATGGATGAAGAATCAAAAGACTTAAAGTTAATTCGCAGATTAATTGAGCTTAACGAAAGTTCAGCCTTAAACGGTAATGACATTTTTTACTTATCAGCTGAAAGATTATCTTTTCTATCCGATAAGACCAAACAACAAGCCGAAACGATTGAGCGGTTGAACTCAAGAAACAAGAGGCTGCTAAACGCGATGAATACTATGCGTGATGATTTGCTAGTAGGGGCTACTGTAGATAAGGACGGCACTGTTTTTATCAATGTAAAAAGAGATGTTTGGGAATATTTCTGTGCAGTGATTGATAACACTGAAAACAAACTAGAGGCAGGTGAGTTATGAGTGAAATGACAAATGAAGAAGAAATCCAATATTACAGAAAAGTTCTAGAGGATGGGTTGGACTTAATCTCTACAGCTCTTGGAGTGGATTGTGATCATTATGATACTGACCAAGCAGACGGAGAATGCTACTTAGATTGTTTTAGGGATGCAGCAGAAGTAATTGATATATCTGGGTATAGGTGGGATGTTGATGAGGCGGAATTCCTGTCTAAAAAAAGCAATGAAGAAATTGAGCGTTTGCAGCAGGAAAATCAACACCTAACCTCCAAACTACAACTAATCTCAATCGCTACTACTGCTGAGATTACAAAGGTGCGGGAAGAAGCCTCTAGGAACTTTCTTGATTGGCTTGTTGATGAAATCCCTGATGGCAAAAAAGTGTGGCCTTATGAAATTCAAAACAAATGGATTGAATATCTACATACCCAACTACGCAACCCAGAACAAGAGAAGGTGTGATTATGGGATCACTAAGAAATTTAGCTGAAGAAATACCAGAAACAATGACAGCTGCTGAGATTGCTAAAGTTATTCGCTGTAGTGAGCGAAATGTAAAAGACCGTGTATCAAAAACACCGGAGTTCCCTAAAGCTTTAAAGTTCGGCAATACACGTGTATGGATTAAAGCTGAATTTACAGAATGGCTTATGAAGCAGCGGGAGAATTAATCTAGCATGTCTGCAATATCATCCATCTTAGGGCGGTAATACACATTGAGCAATATTTTCGTATCTCGGTGACCAGAGACTTTAGCAAGCTCCATTAAGCTCAACTTCTTAGCTAACCTGGTCAATGCCTCACGCCTAAAGTCATGAAAGTGAAGATCCTCAATATTCGCTTTCTTCTTTGCTTTACGGAAGTTTGCATCAACCTGTGATGGTTTCATTTCAAACACGGAATCATCAGCGTTGAGTTTATCCGGATCATCACCGCGCAGCGTTTCAAGTAGTTCCCGCGCATACTTCGATAACGGTACATCCCTTGCGTCACCATTCTTTGACTCAGGTATGTGCACCAATTTTGCACCCACATTACCCCAGCGCATACTGCACATCTCACTGGTACGCATCGCTGTCTCAATGCCAAACAGCATCATATAAGCTAATCGCTGAGACACTAACACCGGCTTTTTCTGACTAAACCCCATCACCTTAAGCAGCTCGATGATTTCCTCATCGGTTGGCCTGCGTGTCCGGTCAGGGTTTGATTTTGGTTTAGTGGCTTTTCTGAATGGGTTATCCTTCAACCAGCCCCACTCTCTGATCGCCCTCTCGCAAACGGCACTTAATAAGCCCCACTCACGGCGAATAGATGAACCTGACAAACCCGCTTTTGCGCTTCGTTCGCGCCAGTCGGCAACATCTTGAGGGGATAACTGTCGATTGCTGATATTAGCTATAGGATCACGCATTAACTTATTGATGCGAACATGCTCCCAACGCTCCCCGCCTTTGGTGACCGACACCTCGCGATCATAACGCTCAAGCAGATCAGAAAACGTTTTGGCAGGCATGACACCAACTGAGAGATCAGCCGTGTCACGCTCCATCATTTTTACCCACTGTTGCGCATGAGATTTACTAGGAAATGTTTTGCTTTTGCGTGTACCATTAACTTGTAGTTGAACACGCCAACGACCGTTACGGTTGGTATAGGTAGCCATATTTTCACAATTCCTTGGTGCAATTTTGGTGCAGACAAGTGTGAAAATATACGTTAAATTGTGATTGTTGGTGAATGTTTGTGAGATTAGAAATAATCATCAAACCAGATTAAAGCTAGATATAGCGCGGGTTTGAGTTAATAAATGATGATTATGTGGTATTCGAGAATTTACGGAATGGTGCCCAGGGGGAGACTCGAACTCCCACGTACATAAGTACACTAGCACCTGAAGCTAGCGCGTCTACCAATTCCGCCACCTGGGCAACAGACGCGCAAAGATACAGAGTGAAACAAAAACTGTCAATGACCAATAATAGCGAAAACGATCCCTTTTTCGATAGAGAAGCAGAAAAATACGACAACCCCATCCCTAGTCGTGAATTTATCTTAGATATTCTCAAACAAAACAACACCCCCTTATCGCGCAAAAACATCGCCAAACTGATTGATGTTAAAGGTGAAGATGCTAATGAAGCGCTTCGCCGTCGGTTACGAGCGATGGAACGTGACGGCCAACTACTTCGCAACAGGAAAGGCGCTTATGGCGTTGTTTCCAAAATGAATCTTGTGTGTGGTCGCGTGATGGGGCATCCAGAAGGCTATGGCTTTCTTATCCCTGATGAGGGAGGTGATGACCTCTTTCTGAGTGAGCGCGAAATGCGTGTAGTTTTGCATGGTGACCGTGCATTGGCACGTATAACCGGCACTGACAGAAAAGGTCGAAAAGAAGGTGCCATAGTTGAAGTTGTTAAGCGTAACAACGAGCGCATCGTAGGCCGTCTGGTTCAAGATGCCGGCATTTTTTATCTCATTCCCAACAATCGAAGAATCAGCCAGGACATCTTGATTCCACCGAGCGATCTGAGTCATGCACAAGTCAATCAGATTGTTGAAGCGGAGATAACGGAACAGCCTAATAAACATCGATCTCCTTTAGGCAGAATCGTCAACGTATTGGGTGATCATATGGCGCCAGGCATGGAAATTGACATTGCTTTGCGTGCTTTCGAACTTCCTTACGAATGGTCACCACAAGCTGAAGAACAAGCCAATAATCTGGGAGACAGTATTCCCGAGGAAGCGATCAACGGCAGACTCGACCTTCGTGATATGCCGCTTGTCACCATCGATGGTGTAGATGCCAGAGACTTTGATGATGCTGTATACGCTGAGAAGCTGGAATCCGGCAACTGGCGTTTATGGGTGGCCATTGCTGATGTATCACACTACGTACTGCCCAACAGTCCGCTGGATCAGGATGCACAAGAAAGAGGCACATCCGTTTATTTCCCTAGCCAAGTGATTCCGATGCTGCCAGAAGCGTTGTCCAATGGGTTATGTTCATTAAACCCAGAAGTCGATAGATTGTGCATGGTCTGCGAAATGGAAATCGATCAAACTGGTAAAACAGTTTCTTATGACTTCCATGAAGCCGTAATGCACTCAAAAGCGCGGTTAACATATGACAAAGTGGCGGCCATGCTAGTGGATAACGACACCGCTTTACGTGAGCAATATCAACATGTGTTACCAGCCATAGAGACGATGTATGACCTTTATAACGTCATGCTTGAGGCTCGTCACGAGCGCGGTGCAATCGATTTTGAAATGACGGAAACGCAATTTCTTTTTGATGAAAATAGAAAAATTAAATCGATAGAACCTCGTGAACGTAATGACGCTCACCGTCTCATTGAAGAATTTATGATTGCCGCCAATGTCAGTGCTGCATTGTTTTTGTTGGAAAGTGAATTACCGGTTTTATATCGTATTCACGAAACACCCTCAGAAGAAAAACTCTCTGGTCTACGCGACTTTTTGGGTGAACTCGGTTTATTTTTAGGTGGTGGTGAAGAACCTGAGCCACGTCACTATGCCTCATTACTGGCAACGGCGAGTAAACGGCCTGACGGGCACCTGCTGCAAACTGTGATGTTACGCAGTATGAAACAAGCAGTTTACAGTCCTGACAATATTGGGCACTTTGGTTTAGCGCTTGAAGCCTATGCACATTTCACCTCACCGATTCGTCGTTACCCTGACTTATTGGTGCATAGAGCCATTCGTCACGTACTTAGTCAGAAAAAAGACAAAAAATGGCGTTACTCCTATGAGGACATGGCGCAATTAGGCGAACATTGCTCCATGACCAGTCGTCGAGCTGATGAAGCCACAAGAGATGTCAGTGACTGGCTGAAATGTGAATACATGCGTGACCGCGTTGGTGAAGTTCATGATGGCGTGATTAGTGGTGTTACAGGATTTGGGCTGTTTGTTGAGCTAAGTGATATCTATATAGAAGGCTTAGTGCATGTTACCTCTTTGAAAAATGATTATTATCAATTTGATCCGACAGGGCACCGCCTCACGGGGGAGCGTACGCGCAAAGTATACCGCTTAGGCGATACACTAAAAGTCAAAGTGGTTCGTGTTGATCTCGATGAGAAAAAAATTGATCTGGAATTAGTCGAGACGAAATAATATAAATGGCTGTTATAAGAAACAATAACAGCCATTTATTTCTGAATGAGATGAACGTTGCGTAAGGCTATTTTTCATCTAATCAGAGATTTTCCTTGACCAGAAAAATAATCACAGTAGAATTATCGTCTTTCTTGAGGTCGACATCCTAAGTCATCCACACCTCATACAAGAATAATGGTGAGTGTAGCTCAGTTGGTAGAGCCCCGGATTGTGATTCCGGTTGTCGTGGGTTCGAGCCCCATCACTCACCCCACCTTCCTTAAAATTATTTCAATCTTACTTAAATAGAGACATCGTTGATCCAGTCTAACAAGACTCGATTTAATTTCTTGTCGTTTCTAATTGTTGAGTTTCATCATTCTGAAACAATAACTTGCATAAAAACTCAAAATTAATCTCGATTTTGGCTTGCAAGGTAGAAAATGCCTCCGTATAATGCGCTTCTTCATTGCCGGTGTAGCTCAGTTGGTAGAGCAGCTGATTTGTAATCAGCGGGTCGTAGGTTCAAGTCCTATCTCCGGCTCCAGAACAAGAAAAAAGCCTCGTTAAATAACGAGGCTTTTTTTTTTTGGCTTTCAGATTCTCTCTAACAGCCCCCCCAGAGAGCACTCCCTACCTCTATCTCTTTGTGAACTTCATCACAAAATTTTTTTTTGAAAAAGTATTTCAAATGCCGATAAAGAGTTATCCTAAATGCATGTTTTTTTCAGCATTTATTAACTGACCTGCTCGAGTTCCTAATGTTCAGCTTTGATAATTTTTTCGTTTCTTCAACACAATCATCAACATTAAGTTTTGGTTCGTATGACTTTTATCTTGTCGTACTCTCGATTACTTTGGCAATGACCGCATCTTTCGTTGCCTTGCACTTTGCTTCGATGTCAAAAGTCATACACAAACGTCATCACAAGCATATTGCAATTATTGCTGGCGCCACGATGCTATCAGGTGGCATCTGGAGTATGCACTTTGTTGGTATGCTCGCTTATGAGATGTCCGTTCATACAACATTTAATATTGCTTTGACACTTATCTCAATACTTCCTAGTTTCATAGCCTCATATATCACTTTGCAAATACTAGTGGATTCAAATTTAAATCTGAAGAAGCTGATCTACAGTAGCTTATTAGTTGGCGGCGGCATAGGCACGATGCATTATATTGGAATGGAAGCTATGGAAATGAATGCTGAGCTTCGTTATGTCCCAAGTTGGTTCGTTGCATCGATTGTTGTTGCCATTGTTTTGTCTTTCATTGCTCTATCGGCTCGTTATTACTTAGCATTACTTTGGAAACAACATTCATTTCTTCTTATCAATCTCATCAGCGCTGTCATAATGGGACTGGCGATTTCAGGCATGCTTTACACCGGAATGATTGGTGCAAGATTTATTACAAGTGATAACAGTCTGCTGACACATCAAATCACTGAAGATCATGTTGAATTATCTTATGTGATAAGTTCCATTACTTTTTTACTGATTGCTCTAGCTGTAGCAACAGCTTCTCAGCTTAGATATCGTCAATTACTCACCGAAAAATCCACCAGTGAACTTCAGTTAAAAACAACTCTTGAGACGGCAGTGGATGGCATTATTACCATTGATGAGAAAGGTATTATTCAGGACTTTAATCCCGCAGCTTCAGCTATCTTTGGTTGGCAAAACTCAGAAATTGTTGGTAAACCATTTTTTGTTTTAGTGCCAGAGAATGCTAAAAGTGAATATCAAAAATATCTATTAGACTTCCATAAAACTGGACAAACTCAACTTACTGGTCAAGCCAGAGAAGTTTTTGCTAAACATAAAGACGGTCATACATTTCCAATAAGACTTGGGGTAGGTCGTGTTGAAGTACAAGACGTCGGCTCATTATTTGTGGGTTTTGCCACCGATATCACCCATCGTTGGGAAATGGAAGAAAGAATACGTAAAAGTGAAGAACAATACAGTTCATTAATCAGAAATATTCCTGGTGCCAGCTATCGTTGTTTGTTAGATGAATACTGGTCTGTCATTTTTGTCAGTGAAGCTATTTTTGATGTGTGTGGCTGGACAACCCATGACTTTTATGAAAAACGTATACATTTTTCGGAGCTTATACATCCGGATGATGTGAACTTAACTAATGAAGCTGTGCAAGCAGCCATTGAGCATAGAACAACCTTTTCCATTGAGTTCCGTTGGAAACACAAAGATGGCCATTATATCTGGGTATTTGAAAAAGGCTCCATCGTCTATGACGATGATAAGCCTATTTGGATCGATGGTCTTATATTGGATATTACAGAGCGCATCAAGATGGAGGAGGATCTACGTCAGGCAAAGGAAAAAGCTGAGCTTTCTGCTGAGAGTAAAGCCAGATTCATGGCTAATATGAGTCATGAAATCAGAACGCCAATGAATGCTATCATCGGTTTTTCAGATAGTCTTCTGGATGCTAAAGATATCAATGGTAATAATAAAAAACATTTACAGACTATCAGCCAGTCTGCCAAGTCATTACTTCATTTACTTAACGACATTCTTGACAGTGCCAAATTAGAAAAAGATAAACTAGAACTTGAGGAAACCACGTTTGATTTAACAAGACTGATCGACTCAGTAATTTCCACTTTGTGGATTCAAGCGAAAAATAAAGGCTTATACCTTAACTTCAACATTCCTGATGATATCCATACAACCTATCTAGGTGATGAAAATAGAATCAGACAAGTGTTATTCAATATTATTGGTAATGCAGTTAAGTTCACAGAAAATGGTGGTGTTACATTGACAGTACTACCTCTTGATGAACCTTATCTACGTTTCAAAGTTGAAGACACGGGTATTGGAATGGATAAAACGACCTTGAACAATATCTTTGAGCCCTTTGCACAGGCAGATGCTTCAATGAGCCGACGTTTTGGTGGAACAGGTCTCGGTACAACAATTTCCAAACAATTAGTTGATTTAATGAGTGGAGAGTTAAACGCTACGAGTGAAATTGGGAGTGGTAGTACTTTTTTCTTTGACTTGCCGTTGAAAAAAACAGATAAATCAGTTGATGTCACATTAAGCCACCAAGCCCTCTCAATTCCACCAAAAAAAGTGCTTATTGCTGATGATATTTCCCAGAACTTAACTTTACTTAGTCTTTTACTCGAAAAACAAGCGCATACTGTCATTACCGCTGAAAACGGAGAAGATGCTCTTCAAAAATACATGACAGATAGACCTGACATTATTTTGATGGACCTACAAATGCCCGTCATGGACGGGTTCCATGCGACCAAAAAAATTAGGGAATACGAGTCTACAAATAACCTTCAATCAACCCCCATCGTTGCATTAACTGCAAGCGTGTTGTCTGAAGATCGATTAGAAGCTGCTGATGCAGGTATGGATGGTTTCGCCCATAAACCTATTGATATTCAATTGTTAATAGCTGAAATGGCTAGAGTCCTGAAAATTCAACCTCACTACTCATCATCGATCACAGAGCATAGTGAACTCGAAGGTACGTTTACTCAGATTAGCTATGATAAGGCGATTACATTATGGGGAAGTTATCCTGTTTACTTAGCTGAATTAGCTCGTTTTACAAAAGAGTATAGTGATGTCAGCAAACAGTTAGCAGAGCTGTATGAGACATCCAATCACAGTGAACTGAAAAAGCTAGCACACAAACTCAGAGGTGTATCAGGAAATTTAGGACTCATGAAAATTCATCAGTCAGCATCTTTAATTGAACAGGGTTCCGTAACTAAAAATGAAATCACGTTGAATACTGAGATTACAAGGCTCCACAGTGCTTTCGAAACCTTATTGATTGAGCAGGAACAACTTGAAGCAACATTTAAGCTTCACAATAATGAGACTCAATCATCAAGGAAAACAGTAATAGACACTAACAAAGTGCTATCTATGATTGATCAACTTATTGTACTTACTGAGAATGGAGAAGTTGATGAAGACAAGTTAAGTGAGCTAGAAGCTGGAATTGATGGTGATAATCATGGCTTAGTACTTAAGGTTAAACAGTCCGTATTAGATTTTGAATTTTTGATAGCCAGAAATGAGCTAAACATACTAAAACAAAGCATATTAGAGCCTAACGTATGACTTCTATAAAAAAGTATCAACCTCGTATTTTAATTGTAGATGATGAACCCACCAACTTGAGAGTACTTCGTCAGATTCTGCAGAACGATTATGCGCTTTCGTTCGCCCGCTCAGGAAAAGATGCTCTGGCATTGATTGATAAGGAAATGCCGGATCTGATCTTACTCGATATCATGATGCCAGAAATGACAGGCTTAGAAGTTTGCCAGCAATTAAAAGCCAGATCAGACACCTCACACATACCGATTATATTTGTGACAGCCTTACAAGATCCAGATGATGAAGCACGAGGTTTTGACATTGGTGCAGTAGATTACATCATCAAACCCATCGTGCCCTCCACTGTCCTTGCCAGAGTAAAAACACATATCTCTCTTGTCAAAGCAGATGAGCTTCGTGCCACCCATATCGACTTGATTGAACGTTTGGGTAGAGCTGCAGAATACAAAGATAACGAAACGGGCTTACATGTTCAGCGGATGAGTCGCTATGCAAAAATTATTGCTCTGGGTTATGGATTTGACGAGAGTACCGCAAACGAACTCATGATGGCGGCTCCCATGCATGACATTGGAAAAATTGGTATTGCTGACAGAATCTTATTAAAACCAGATAAGTTAACGTCAGAAGAGTTTTCAGAAATGAAAACACATACTTTAATCGGGGCCGAGATCTTAGCCAACTCAACATCAAGATTGATTCAACTAGCCCATACTGTTGCCCTGACCCATCATGAAAAATGGGATGGCACAGGTTACCCAAATGGATTAAAAGGTGATGAGATTCCGCTTGCAGGTCGAATCGTTGCCATAGCTGATATTTTTGATGCATTAACCAGCGCCAGACCATATAAAGAAGCCTGGCCAGTTGAGGAAGCCATAGAGTTCATTAATGAACAGAGTGGTAAACACATTGATCCCGCTTTGCCCCCCATCTTAATTGAGCACCTGCCAGACATTCTGAAAGTGAAACAAGCATTTTCTGATTAGTTATGGTGCAGCGTCATACATCATGAACTGATCTCTTCCTGCTTTTTTTGCAGAGTAGAGCATCACATCAGCTTGTTGCAAAGCCTTATCAAAATTTATTGTGGCTAATTCAGCTGAACTCACCGCTCGAATACCGGCACTGGCAGAGACCGAAATGGTGTCATCACGTAGTGCAATTCTTATCTCACGCAAATGCTGTAACAGTTTCTCGGTGAACTTAGCTGCATGAGCAGCCTGTGCGCCTGATAAGACAAACAAAAACTCTTCACCACCCCATCGAACCAGAATATCGGAAGCACGAATACTGTCAGCCATGACCTCTGCTGTTCGTCTCAACACAATATCGCCCACATGATGGCCATGTTGGTCATTAATCTGTTTGAAGTAGTCGAGGTCAAGCATAATGATGCTATAGGGGGTCGATAACCGCTGCATCAGAGCCACTAATCGACGCGCACCTTGTTCACCTTCTGTGCGATTGGTCAGCCCTGTGACACCATCAAGAGAAGTGACATCATCCAGCGGAATGTGCAGCTCCATAGCTCCACCCTTCTCTAGAGGTAGCGCCATCACTTTGAATTTCTGAGGACCGCTGTTGGTTTGATGAATATGTAAATGACTTATTGTTGTTCTGAGGGTCTGAGCATCGAGCTTAGGGCAGGCCTCACCATTTTCATGGCAGGGACTATCGTAACCATGACTCATTTTGTAGCAAGGCTCATCAATCTGACTGTATTCATGAATGGCTTCCTGATTGGCTCGAATCACCCTATAGTCATCATCAATAACCGTGACTGGAAAAGGCAAAATATCTAAAAAAGACCATGCAGATTCGATACTCTCCATACTGAACAAATCTGTTACGTTTACTTCTTTTAACCTTGGGTTTGTTTCCATTGACATTTCAACCAGCTATCACTTTTTTAGTATTTATAATAACCATACTCTTAGTATGACTATAGTGTAAATACAGGAATAGTCGTTGAGACAAAATTATTGATAAACCGGTTTTGCTGATATAAAAAGACCACGCTATACAAGCTTATCGGAGCAAAAAATAGGCAAGCAAACAATTGCTGATGAACAAAAGAAATGAGCATACTTGCCAAAACTTAACTGGATAACGGTACATCAGCGGGCGTTTGTCATCGCTTAAATATGCTGGATTCGGCTTTATCAAGTCTGTCGCAAACTCAGACAATGCCTGATAGCGCTTTTCAGGATAAAGTTGCAAGGCTTTCTGCAAGGTTTTATCAACCCAGCTTGGCATATCCTGAATAAACAAAGCGATGGATTGGTATTCAATACGATGAAGATCTTGTCTGGTATGAACTTTTGCCAGTTTTTCACCATACGGCAAATGGCCTGTGAGCATTTCATAGACAATACACGCTAAAGAGAATTGATCAGACTGCGGCTGACCAGCACGACCCAATAGATACTCAGGTGCCGTGTAGTGTTTTGTCCCCAACAACTCACTGCGTTGTATCGGCGTTGAGATATCAGCAATGCCGGCAATTTTGGTTGAACCAAAATCAATAATCTTCAGCACGCCATCTCTGGAGATCATGATATTTCCAGGCTTTAAATCCTGATGCAACATATCGAGTCGGTGAAAAGCTCTCAGTGCTGATACAAGCTGAGGCACAAGATCACGTACAGTTTTTAAATCCAAACGTCCAACGTCATCCAGCCACTGCTGCAACGTTTTACCGTCCACGTACTCCATCACATAATAAAGAAACCGACGGGGACGCTTCTGCTCAATGGTCCTGACTACATGTGCATTATTTATTCGTCGCCCTACCCACTCCTCCAAGTGGAACCTTTCCAGGTATGCCGGGTCATCTTCGAAGTTGACCGAAGGGGTTTTAATCACCACTTTCTCGCCCGTTTCTGTATCCACCGCTAAATAAAGCTGGCTTGTAGAACTAGCGTGTAACTCACGACTGATACGATAGCCGTCAAGAATGACACCCTCATATAAATCAGGTGGAAAAGGTAATACGGTGAGTTGAGCAAAAACCTCATCTGGTGCTTGAGTCGGTAATTGTTCAATACACATTAGCTGGCAACTTATATTGTCTTGGCTGCCAGCCTTCAGTGCTTCATCACAAATTCGCTCTGTTAAACCAGATAAATCAGCCGAATCACCTTCTAATAAAAACTGTTTAAGCAGCTTATCGGGCAAAACATCATGCACACCATCGGTGGTTAACAGGAAAATATCCTTTTCCTGAACAGCGAGTGTTTTATAGTCAATATCCAGACAATAATCGACGCCAAACGCTCTTCCCAGATACTCTTTATTTTCATCAATACGAATACGATGATCGGTGGTCAATGATTCAAACTCACCATCACGTAATAGATAAATACGTGAATCACCGACATGAAAAATATGAGCTGTTGTTGATTTAACAACAACAGCACTGAAGGTAGAGGCCATTCCTCTGCCTGCTTGCTGAAACTGCTGACTTTGTCCATGCAACCAGGTGTTGATAGCGGCAAGCACTTTGCTGCCAGACTTTTTCACAGACCAGGAGTCAGGTGTACTAAAGTAGTCACTCATAAAACCAGTCACGCATGCCTGACTGGCTTGTTTTGCTTCATTACTCGAACTCAGACCATCCGCAATAGCACAGGCGACACCTTTCGTTTCAAGCAAAGCCAAGTTGGACGGAATGAAAAAGCCGACGGTATCCTGATTATCAGCTTTCATCCCTTGTGTTGAACACTGGCCAACTGACACTTTTAACTTTGCTGTCATATCCGTCCTGATGATTAATGCACATCTATCATTTGAATCGACCCGTCTGGTAAGACCTCGGCCATCTGTCCGCGAGGCTCATCCATAAACTGCACCGCGATCAATGTCACGACCGCCGTCGCACAAATCACAAAGAAGAAGGTTTGTGCAGAAACAAGTGACAGCACGGTTAGAAACGTGACAGCGCCCACATTACCATAAGCACCCGCCATACCCGCTACTTGTCCAGTCAATCGACGTTGAACCAATGGTACTACCGCAAACACAGCCCCCTCTCCCGCTTGCACAAAGAACGAACATGCCATGGTTGCCAATACCGCCAACACAATAAACCACTCTGGTGTAATCATACCCATCACAAAATAGCCTACCGCCAGACCGCTGATACAAATGGTTAGTGTTTTCTTACGCCCCAGACGATCACTAAACAAACCGCCGATAGGTCTTGAGACCAGGTTCATAAAAGCAAAACCAGAGGCCAGTAAACCGGCTTGAACAGCACTGATATCAAATGTTTCACTAAAAAACAGAGGTAACATTGACACGACGGCTAATTCAGAACCAAATGTCGCCAGATAGGCTAAATCCAACACGGCCACTTGTTTGAATTTATAACGGTGAATTTCTGGCGTTTCTTTAACGAACACATCTTTGTTGACTTGATAAATGTGATACACCTGATAAAAAAATAACACCACTAAACCGACATAGATCGCGAGGGTGATTTCGCTGGAGAGCAAACTGACACCGCTGGGGGACAATTTCCATGCTAATAAGGCCAAGGCCGCATACATGGGAATATTCATAACGATATAGAGAAAGAAATCGCCTTTACTGGTTACTTCCATCGCACCCGTTTTTTTCGGTTTGAAATATGTCGATCCCTGAGGCGTGTCAGACACAGTATTGTAATAAATAAAAGCATAAACAAACGCAATGGCACCAGTCAGGCCAATGGCATAACGCCAGCCATCCTCACCATCAAATAATAATACAATGGTGGGCAGTGACATTGCCGCTGCGGCTGAACCGAAATTACCCCAACCACCATAAATACCTTCCGCTAATCCCACTTGCTTGGCTGGAAACCATTCAGAAATCATGCGTATGCCAATAACAAACCCGGCACCCACAAAGCCCAGTAGAAAACGGGCAAGAGCGAGTTGTTCAAAACTATCTGCAAGTGCAAAGAAAAAACAAATCATGCTTGAAATGCCGAGCAGTAGTGAGTACATGATCTTAGGACCGTACTTATCCACTAGCATACCAACCACTATTCGAGCAGGGATAGTCAAGGCGACATTGAGTATCAGTAACGTTTTTATCTGCTGACTATCGAGGCCAAGCGTATCTTTGATAGCCATCAACAATGGTGCATGATTAAACCACACCACAAAACTGATGAAAAAGGCTATCCAGGTAAGATGAAGGGTACGAATATTATCTTTGAAAGATAATAAATTGAGTTTGTTATTGGACATAAATTCAGCTCTCTTTTGAACATACCGGAATGGGTCCATGTTCGAATAGCGGGAATCATGCCAAAACATAACCTATTGATTTATATACTTAGAAAAACAAATGCGCATCCTGAATGCATATTTGACTGCTAATTTGGTGCATTGCGCACAGTATAAGTGCGTTATCTCAACTGATGGGCTGATCTTCGTCGGGCCAGTCTAAATCACAGCAGAAAACATATGTCTTGCCACTAACAACCACTGCTTGTGAAACGGTGATACACATATGAGAACCGGCTACCGACAGGTATGGACGACTTATCTGAGTCATATTCGGATTTTGTATGGCTCTGAAATGGTAATGTCGATGTGACCAGTTAGCATTGACACCAGAAAGTAGCGGTGTAAAACGAATATCCAGTTTGGCTGTATATTTGGGTGAGTTCAGACTTCGGCCAATCTGGTAGCCAGACTCATCAAGCAGGTAACAACGTACAGCTCTGGCATCATCAAATAGGGCGTGACCACAGTCTTCAAAAGATGCCCCTTGTTTAAACGCGTCGAGCTCTTTTTCAAATATCAACTCAAAGGTGCGGAAATGTTGTTGAAGCTTTCGATTATATTGGCTTCGTACATTCTGATGTTGATGAAGTAACTTATCCATGGCTTGACCGAAATCAATCTCCTGCTGGAGATCAGGCTTTGGCTTAGCAAAATAAAACCCCTGAACCATATCTGCGTTACTGGAAATCGCAACCAAGGCTTCTTTTTCAGTCTCAACCCCCTCAATAACCACCAAACTTCCGGTCTCATGAATGAGCGAGACAATGCCAGTCAGAATCCTTTCCACTTTCATTGAGTGGCCTGCTTTTTTTACTAAGCTACGGTCAATCTTGACAATATCAGGCTGTAAATCCCAAATACGGTCAAAATTAGAGTGACCAGCACCAAAATCATCAATCGCAATCAAACAGCCCATTTGACGAAAATGCGTAATCAACTCCCGTAAGTAATCGCGGTTATCAATTTCACTTTCTAAAATTTCAATCACAATGCGCCTTGATGGTAAGTCACTCTCGCGCATCAGCGTTTGCATAAATCCAATATCGGGACGTTCCGAAATTAAACATTGGGAATTAAGATTTAAAAATAACCAAGCATCATTGGCGGGGTGTTGAGAAAAATTACAGGCATGTAATAGACGACAGGTCCTATCAAGAATCAGCTGTTGATCGGATGCCGTGTTTTTTCTCATCAATTCTTGTGGTGTCACGGGGTTCCCAGAGACATCCGCGACACGAACCAGTCCTTCGTATCCCACAGCTTTTCGATGAGCTATGCTAAAGATTGGCTGAAAAACTGACCTCAGGCAGAGAGACTCATAAGCCGCTTCATAATGATCCTCCTTGAATGACAATTCCGTCATACCTGTTTGTACCTTTCTTGTTTGTCTGTAATGGCGTTTAAGCATTACCGTAGCCTTAATCTTAATAGGTATAGTTTTCAATTACTACCATCATCAAACTCAACCATTAATTGGCCATCCTCACCCTTCCTCATACCCTCATGAAGCCAATCAAAAACCAAAATAGGATAACGACCGACATCCGCTAACAAAATAACCATAAAACAAAACAGCCACTTCATCACTGAAGTGGCTGTGACGTTCTATTACTATTTCATCAGAACTTATGCATTTTTTTGTGGCTCAAGTAAGTTAGCCGCCGCTAAAATATTCTGAGCTAATTGGCCTAATCTCATATTCTGGTTCATGGCTGAAGTTCGCATCAGACTATAGGCTTCGTTCTCGGTGCATTTACGTTGCTCCATAATGAGGCCTTTTGCTCTATCAATAATTTTCCTATCAGCCAAAGACGTTTTTAAATCTTTCAGCTGTTTCTGCATACTTTGTACTTGTTTAAACCGAGCCATTGCCGTTCGCAAGATGGCATGGATACGATTTTCATGAAAACCATCAACGATATAAGCACTCACCCCAGCCTCAATGGCTTCTTCAATCGCTTCATCACGGTCATCGTATGTAAATATCACGATGGGCAATGGAAAGCGTTCATTAATGATCTTAAATTTACTCAGAAGCTGACTATCGCTGGTATTCATAATGGCAATAATCAAATCGGGCTCGATAGTCCACTTCAGGTTAAGTAACTGTTGCAAATTGGTGGCTTCGAAAATCACTTTATAATCTGTGTTTTCAAAAACTCTTTGCAGTGTATTCATAAATTCCGTAAATTCACTGATAACTACCGTGTTAATCGTTTTCGTGACTGTATTCATAGCAGCATTGCTCATATCATTCTGGTGTGTTGTTTGGAGGCATATTGAATAATGATGCTGAAAATCTTCAGCACTTCATCAATTGCCCGCGTAGAGAGAGTAAAATATTCATGACTATCAAGCTTCAACTGACCTCGTTGAAGCACGTGTTTATCGACCATTTCCAGCAAAGCATCTATTTGCTGGCGAATGGCGGTAGAGGATGTTTCCAAGGAAGAAGTTAGATCAGTGTTGTTTATTAATTTAACTTCAGACAGTAATCGTTCAGATGTGGTTTTGACTGAAATACGTAAAAACTCAAGCAAGATTCGGTCAGCGGCCAAGCACGTACCTCGAGCACAAACACCTGATCCGATTGCTCTTGTGTAGCCGAGAGTCTCTGCAACTCGTAAAGTATCAATACAAATTTCGGAAACCCGTGTACATGGGTCGAGCATTAATCGATGTAAATCATGCGCTCTCATGACATCATCCAGTAGCATGAGCTGACCATCGATCATCAGACTATGCTGTCTGACGATATTTTGGGGCGTCAGATCCTTGTCCAAAGCATGCTGTTTAAGCCTTGGCCAATGCTCTATGAAAGATTGCCATTGAGGAAAATCTGATAGTGATTGACTCATATCACTACCAATCAGATTGTCGATGTCATTCTGTAACTGAATCATTTGTGGCAATAATTCCTCATTCCCACTGACTACCGCATTGCTTGTGCCACGATGTTTTTGGCAATGTTCAACCACCAACCGTAAATGGTTGGTCAGTAATATGCCTCGTTTAACTCGCTGTCTGAGCTGATAACGATCAGACAGCAGTTTATAAACGATAAAAAGCATGCCAGTGACAACTATGCCACCGATGATCAATGGATACATCTTTGTTCTCCAGTGAAATTAGCTAGAACGGTGTCATTCCCAGGTTGCGAGATAGCCTGCCATAATCCCTAAAGGCGAAATCATTACCATAAAAATCAACTTCACTACTTCTTTCACTACCATCATTAAGTCAACAAAATATCCCATGACATGCTCCTTGCATTAGTGGACTCAGGTAATAAATTGCATAAGGTGTGCCAACAAAATACTTATTTAAATACAGCAACTTAAAAACATCACTCATTCATAAAATGCTTCAAAATGGTGTTATTGATATGACTGATGAACAATTCTGGTGCAGATTGAACAGGCAAAAAAAAGCCGGGCAGTGCCCGGCTCAATGAGGAGTATTCTTTAGAACTTTAGCTGTCCGTATAACCAGAATTTATCCGTATCCACCCCACCGAATTCTTTGTCGGCATTGTAGTCGGCATAAGAGATACCTAGCGTGTAATGTTCCATAAAGGTTTTTTGCAACATCACATCAAACTCATTACCCGCATCAAGGCTGCCTTTATCCGTTTCAAAATCATGGTACACCGCAATCAGTTTTGCACCTGCCACATTACCCACGACGGTGAAATAAGTATCAATAAGACCTGCGTTTGGCGTGGTTAAAAAGACATCAGCCCAACCTTGAAAAGCATGGTTCGTCCCTAAGGGCGTTTTAAAACTATAGGTGCCGTCACCCTCTTGCACTTCATAAGATAGCTTTGCTAACCAACCTTGATATTTACCACCCAGTTCCACTAAGTAGTAGTCCTGAGGGTCCATTTTCCCATCGGCATAGTCATGTTGTGTTGCATACTCTGCAGTGTAAACTGCCGTTACACTGTCATTGATAGGCTTGGCACCTGATAACCTCAAACCATAGGTTGCCGTTGAATTAGGGTTATCTTTAGCCGCATCTTCATAATCCAGCAAGTAACTGTAGGCTTCTAATTTGCCAATGGATAAGCCTGAATATTGCACATTAAACAGGTGACTATTCATATCAATCACCCCATCATCTATCAAACCAGCCGTCAAATCATCGCCAAAGATGGTATTGACCTTGTTGATATAGGCATAACTCAATTTAAGATCTTTAATAGACGTATTACTCAGACTCACAGCATCAAAAGATTGATGATTTTGACGCCAAAGCACATTACCGATAAAGCGATGAAATGGTGCATCACGGTAAGTCAGCTCTTGTCGACCTAACTTCACCTCTGTATCAAAACCGTTATAACTTAGATAAGCTTGGTTGACTTCTGTGCCATTCGGATCGGCTATAACCGAGTACTTTTTGACTGCTGTTTGAGGGTACTCTTCATAATTGCCTGCCAAATCCGACACATCTTCGAGTTCAAGAAAGGCACCGAAGCCATGGAAATCACCTGTCTTGTAACCTAATGTTGTGCGTAACGTGACAGCATCGGCATCTTTCAAACTATTATCCTGCTCAACCGACTCATACCGTAAGCGGGCAGAAAAACTGACTTTGCCTCCCGTTAAGGCATCGTAAAAGCTGTCATTTGCTACGACAGTAGCAGGTAGCAAAGCGATACTCGCCAGTCCTGTGCTCAGTAACGACATCACGCTTAGCTTTTTAAGTTTTGGCATTCTTTTTTCCTCTGCAAATTAAGCCACTATTGATAAATAACTGGCTTTAAAATCAACCATGTAACGACTTCACCTCAGCTGCTTCATTGCAGACAGACAGTATTCTAAATAAGGTAGTACTCACCATTAGCGCGCTAATAATTGTTTTAACTCAGGCACACAAGACCCACAATTTGTGCCGGCTTTCAGTTTTTTACCAATCTCATCCACAGAATTAACATGACCGGAATGAATAGCTTCATTGATGGTATTCTGACCTACACCAAAACATGAGCAAACAATTTGTCCTGCATCTTTTTGTCCTTGTCTGGGTTGGCCGACCAGCAAACTGTATCTGTCAGCATCCGACAGACTGCTTAAACTAAATAACTGGGATAACCAGGAACGCGCAGGCAAATCATGACTTGGCGCGATGAAAACAACGCCTTCCAGCCTGTTACGTTTAATTTGTCCAGCTCGATAACGTCCCGCTTTGGCATCAATAAAATCAAGCCATTCGCCCTCTTCCCCTAAGTGTCGTTGTGCCCATTTAGCCGGCTCATCTAATGCATGCTGACCAGCAATCTCATAACGCCAGAATTCAGCACCACGCACTTTCACCCAGTAGTTGGCATCTTTGACCGTGATGGGGTGCCGCGACAAAATAAAGCCATGCCAAACAGGTTTATAGGCGCGTATGTTGACAGGGGTATGTTTCGACTCAGGCTGACCAGAGATAGGGTCATAAACAGCAGCAACTAACGCATCAACCCGTGCCATTGAAGCGTACTGATCACTCCAATGGATGGGGACAAAAATACTGCCCGGCCGTTGCTCATCGGTTACCACAACCCGGACTATCATCTCCCCCCAACGACTCTTTATTTCTGCCAGTGAACCATCCACTAGATGGAAATTCGCTGCATCCAGCGGATGAACCTGAACCATCGGCTCCGGAATATGGGCGTTCAATCTGACGGCTCTACCTGTCCGTGTCATGGTATGCCATTGATCACGAATACGACCCGTATTTAAAACTAAGGGATATTCATCTGATACCTGATGATAAGGCAGCTTAGGTTCAACACTGATCATTCTGGCTTTGCCTGAAGGGGTAAAAAACTGCTTATCGCTAAATAATCTGGCAGTACCTTTATCAGCTTTATTGATGACTGGCCACTGTATGGGAATCAGATTGTCGTAGCCCTCATCACTTATATCGGCTAGCCCGGCAATATTAAAGTCACGTTCACCATTATTTTCAAAGGCTGACAGTTGGGCATGTTCTCTAAACACATCGGCCGATTTTTCAAATGGAAAAGCAGTCTCAAATCCCATTTTCCTGGCGACCTGAGTAATAATCCACCAGTCAGGTTTCGCTTCCCCCGGCAAGGGCAAGAATGAGCGCTGACGGCTAATTCGTCTTTCTGAATTGGTTACCATACCGTCTTTCTCACCCCAGGCAGCGGCGGGTAACAAAATATCAGCTAACGCTGTGGTATCGGTATTCTCCTCACATTCAGACACCACCACCAATTCACATTTTTTCAATGCGTCCTTGACCTTATCGGCATCAGGCAGACTCACAACGGGATTCGTCGCCGTAATCCAGATAGCTTTGATTTTGCCACTGGCAATCTGCTCAAACATATCAATGGCTTTGGCGCCATTTTCTGTGGCTAAATTATCTGCTTTCCAGAAGCGTGCCACTCGATCATGATGTTCAGGATTAGTAATTTCCATATGCGCGGCTAACTGATTACTTAAGCCGCCCACTTCTCGCCCGCCCATAGCATTGGGCTGACCTGTAAACGAAAACGGCCCCATGCCTGGCTGACCAATACGCCCAGTGGCAAGATGACAGTTGATAATACTGTTACATTTGTCAGTTCCTGTCGTCGACTGATTGATCCCTTGGGAATACACTGTCACGACTTTTTCGGTTGAGGCAAACAACTGATAAAACTTAACGATGTCCTGCTCTTGTAACTCTGTGACAGCGGCCACTTGAGGAATGGAGCCAGCGGATGCTTTTGCTACTGACGTTGCCGAGGCAAAGCCTTCGGTATGCGCTTCAAGAAACTCAAGATCCAGATAATCTTCTTTTTTTAGATAGTGCAACAAACCATTAAACAATGTGGCATCAGAGCCTGGCCGCACTGGCAAATGTAAATCAGCAATATCACAAGTGGCTGTTTTACGAGGGTCAATCACCACAACTTTCATTTCTGGGCGATCTTCTTTCGCTTGTTTCAATCGCTGATAAATCACAGGGTGACACCAGGCTAAGTTAGAGCCAGTCAACACGACAAGATCAGCTAATTCAATATCTTCATAACTACAGGGCACTGTGTCACTGCCAAAGGCTCGCTTGTAGGCCGCCACGGCTGATGACATGCACAGCCGTGAATTGGTGTCGATATTCGCGCCACCAATAAACCCTTTCATCAATTTATTCGCCGTATAGTAATCTTCTGTTAACACTTGGCCCGATACATAAAACGCCACAGACTCCGGACCGTGTTTAGCAATGATCTCACTAAATCCTCTAGCCACTGATGTTAAGGCTTGCTCCCACGAGACTCGCTTGCCATCAACTTTGGGGTGTAGCAAACGATTACCCAAATCGACAGTATCGCCTAGTGCCGATCCCTTAGAACATAAACGGCCCAGATTGGCAGGATGTTGTGCATCACCTTCAATTTGTACTGTGCCAGTTTCAAGTGGGGTTGCTAAAACACCACACCCCACACCACAGTAAGGACAAGTCGTCTTTGTTGTTGTTTGTTGTTCAGCCAAAATTAGAGACTCTTTATCAGATTACAGAGAAATAAAAACCGTACCGTTTTCAATTTTTGTCTCAAATGTGCGGGTACAGCCTTCATCAGGACCAGTAGCTTCGCCACTATTCATATCAATAACCCAGTTATGCAAAGGGCAGGCCACACGGTTATCGTAAACAATCCCCTGAGATAACGGCCCTTTTTTATGGGGGCACTGATCAAATAAGGCAAATATCTGATCACCTGAGGTGCGAAATACCGCCACATCACCCTCGGCTGTCACGAGTACACGTGATCCTTTTTTCGGAATATCGACCAAGGGGCCAACTTCAGTCCAGCTCATAGTTACCTCTACACTACTTGTTTAATCGGGATATAGTTATCTTTGTATTTGGCAGCGTGCTCAGCCCAAGGATCGACCTGTGCATTCTTTTGTGATTCATGGAAACGCTCAGCCAACCGCTTACGATTCACTTCATCATCCACCACAGCTGAAGTCACATGTTTCAAACCAACACGCTCAATCCAAGGTGCGGTACGTTCTAAATAGTGAGCTTCTTCACGATATAACTGCATAAAGGCCGCGCAATATTCCAAGGCTTCTTCTTCGGTGGCAACTTTGGTGAGAAAGTCTGTTGCTCGGACTTTAATCCCACCGTTACCACCAACATGAAGTTCGTAGCCAGAATCAACACAGACAATACCGAAGTCTTTGATAGTTGCTTCTGCACAGTTACGTGGACAGCCAGAGACGGCAATCTTGAATTTATGAGGTGTCCAACTTCCCCATGTCATTTTTTCAGCTTTAATACCCAGGCCAGTAGAGTCTTGCGTGCCGAAACGACACCATTCTGATCCAACACAGGTTTTAACTGTCCGCAGGGACTTACCGTAGGCATGACCAGAAACGAAACCAGCATCACTCAGATCTGCCCACATTTTGGGTAAGTCTTCTTTCTTTATACCGAGAAGATCGATTCGTTGACCACCGGTTATTTTGACTGTGGGAACATTGTATTTTTCGGAAATATCTGCAATTGCACGTAACTCTCTTGGGTTGGTTACCCCACCCCAAATTCTGGGTACTACCGAATAGGTGCCGTCTTTCTGAATATTGGCATGCACACGTTCATTAATGAAACGTGACTGAGGATCATCCTGATACTCATTTGGCCAGCTACTTAACATGTAGTAGTTCAAAGCAGGACGACATGAGTGGCAGCCATCTTCTGTTTTCCACTCAAGTGCAGACATCAAATCTGGAATGTTTTTCAGTGATTTTTCAATAATCGCGGCTCTGACTTCAGCATGCGACAAATCGGTGCAGCCACACATTGGCTTCTTGCTGGGTGTGTCATTAAAGTCACCGCCCAAAGTGGATGCCAGTAACTGTTCAACTAAACCTGTACATGATCCACAAGACGCTGATGCTTTGGTATGGGCTTTGACTTCATCCAAAGTAAACAAGCCATGTTTTGAAATCGCCTGCACAATATCACCTTTACAGACGCCATTACAGCCACAAATTTCAGCATCATCAGGCAAACCATCAACCGAGTTAGACGGGCCATGCCCTGAATCACCCAGATGATGTTGACCAAACAACATATTTTCACGAATATCTGAAATATCAGTGCCATCACGCATTAATTGGAAGTACCAGGCCCCATCGACTGTATCGCCATAAAGCACAGCACCGACCAATTGGTTATCTTTTATTACCAGCTTTTTATAAACCTTTCTGGCTGCATCTTTAAATACCAAATCTTCAGTATCGTCATCACCAAGAAAATCACCCGCAGAAAACAGATCGATGCCCGTCACTTTTAATTTAGTTGAGGTCACTGAACTGATATACCGTGCAATCCCCATTTGGGCCAAATGGTTTGAACACACCTTGGCTTGCTCAAATAAAGGCGCCACCAGACCAAAGGTTTGGCTTCGATGTTGAACACACTCACCTACGGCATAAATTCTAGGATCAAAGGTCTGCATGGTGTCATCTACCACGATGCCACGGTCACAATGAATACCGGCTGAGCTGGCTAGTTCGATGTTTGGTCGGATACCCACGGCCATCACAACCAGGTCTGCGTCAATTTCAGAGCCATCTTTAAAGCGAAGTTTTTCGACACGGTCACGACCAATGATGGCTTCAGTCTGATGTTCCATCAAAAACGTCAGCCCTTTGCCCCTAAGTTCTTCCAGCATTAAATCAGAAGCGGGTTTATCCAGCTGCTGATTCATTAACACATCACTAATATGAACAACGCTGACATCCATACCTTGAATCATTAGCCCATTGGCTGCTTCCAGACCCAATAAGCCGCCACCGATGACCACGGCTTTTTTATGGATTTTAGCCGTTTCCAACATCGTATCGACATCGGCAATATCACGGAAACTGATCACCCCCTCTAAATCAGAGCCCGGAATAGGCAACATAAATGGGCGTGAACCTGTGGCTAACAAAAGACGATCATAGTTTTCAGTGCTACCATCATCAGCTGTCACGACTCGATTTAAACGATCAATTGTGGTCACTTTTTTACCAGATAACAGTTTGATGTTGTTATCTTCATACCACTGCAGATCATTAATCATGATCTCATCAATCGTTTTTTCACCTGCCAACACAGGTGAAAGCATAATGCGGTTGTAATTACCGTAAGGTTCTTCACCGAAAACAGTAATGTCATATTTATCAGGTGCGAGTTTGAGCAACTCTTCCAGTGTTCGCACCCCAGCCATACCATTACCAATTAGGACTAACTTCTCTCTCATGGATCTCTCCGTAAATCATTGTCCGCTTACTATGGCAAACACTGTGCCAAAACACTAAGCCATTGATTTTATTAAGAGAGATAACTGAGACGCCTTTAATTAAGTAATTTATATACTTATTTCGCACCAATATGAAATAACTTGCACCATTTGAGTTCAGAGCAAAAAAAAAGCCCTTCAGTGAAGGGCTTTTTTGGGAATTAATGGTGTTAATTTATGGCTGCATATTCCAGATATGAGACTGAATGACCCATTCACCCTCTTCTGTTTTAGCCAGAACTAATGATAGAACACCGCCGAAGCTAATCTTTTCACCTTCAGCATTTTTACCATCAGCTTGCCAATAGCCTATTTGTGTTATTTGATTATCCGACACATAGATACTATCCGTATCAATACGATGATTTGTGACGCCATTATCGACAAAGCTCTGGAATAACTGACCGATGGCATCTCTACCTTTTAATATAGCGCCATTACCCGGTGATAAGGTGGCATCATTTTTATACAACTGTGTCAGCGCATCTACATCGCCAGCATTAAATGCTTTATTCCATTGAGCATTTGCAAAATCAACTTGATTGTTTACAGATAGCTCCTCAGCTACCACTGGTAGTTGAACAGAAAACATACTGAATAAAAAAACTAAAAACTTCTTCATTACATACTCCTCATAGATATAAACGTATTACTAAACGGATAAACTTAATCAAAAATAGTTAAGTTTTGTTTTAACTTGCCCAGTACTCTCATTAAAGTTTCGCCTTCATTTTTATCGATCACCGACATTAGTTTGCCTAAACGCTGGTAATAATCAGGCATCACATCATCTAGCTGTTTCTGACCTTTTGACGTGAGTTTAATCTGCGTTTGTCGCTTATCTTTTTCATCAACAATTCGTTCTATCAACTTTTCTCGTGACAGACCATCAAGCAGGCCAGTCATGGTCGCACGACTGACACCCGCTTTTTCAGCGAGCTTAGATGGTGAAGAAACAAAGTTATCTTCACGCATCAATAGGATGAGGACCCACCACCGGCCTTGAAGTAGTTGATAGCGACTGAGAAATTTATCCAAACCAATAGAAAGCTCAGAAGCCACTCCTAACAGATGAAGAAACTGCATCACTGCATCAACATCCGCATCAGGGTAACGTGAAGCAAATTTTTCTAATATTGCCTTATCTGGCAAGTCTTTGACTTGAAGCATATCTCATTATAGTTAGCTCCCTAACTGAAAGTAAACCTTTATCTGAAATAAATTCAGCTTCGTTTAAGTTTGGGCCACTAATATGTGAACCGTACCTCAACGAAAGGAGCACAAAAATGAAAAACTTGAAAACAATTAGCTTAATTGGTGCGGCCACAATGCTGATGCAGGTAGGTGTCGCTCATGCAGATTTAGACGCTGATGACCTTCGTGAAATCAGAAAAATCTCTGAAGGTTTTGGTCTTATCTCTTTAGAAGAAGCCCAAGCTAAAGCTCTAGAAGCTAAACCAGGTATCGTTGAAGATGCTGATCTTGAAGATCGTGCCTTCGATAAGGGTTGGGATTATGAATTTGAAATCGTCGACGCCGATGGTGGCGAATGGGAAGTATTAATCGACGCCAAAACCGGTGAAGTTCGTAAAACAACTCAAGACTGGTTCTAAACCGAAACTGAGGACTGCAGGTGGATATCCACCTGCAGTCCTCCCCATTTCTGGGATTCAGAAAAGTGCATTGTCCCTTCATAACTCTCGACAATATCAAACACTATCGCCAACCCCAAGCCACTTCCAGGCGTCGCCTCATCCGCCCTAAAACCACGTTGAGTCAGTGCTGATAAATCATCCCCATGACATCCAAGACCGTCATCTTTGACACAAATATAGATACCCTCATCTCTATAAATCTCAAGTTCTATTCTGCTTTCACACCATTTGCAGGCATTATCAAGAATATTACCCAATAACTCTAACAAATCTTCCCTGTCACCATGAAAGCGCAGCTGTTTATCCACTCGCCAGCTGATCTTTAATTCTTTATCTTGATAGATACGTTTCAATGTATCGACAAGGTTGGTCACCATTTCATTTATATCGACACCTTTACCGGGCAAAGTCATACCTGAAACACGAGCACGCTTTAACTCTCGGTCGATAATTTGTTTGATTTCATTTGTCTGCGAATAGATTGCCTGCTTACCTTCAGAATTATGTTGCATCGCTTCTGTATCAGCAATCTGATTCAATAATGTTAATTGCGTTTTTAAACGATGTGCGAGATTACCAAGTGATTGCCTCGATCGACGGGTCTTAACCACCATACTGGACATCAAACGGTTTAACTCAACCAGCAAAGGTCGAATTTCATCTGGTGCGTGTTCATCAATTTTTTCAATCTCACCTTGCCCTAACAGTTTTAATTCCTGCTTAGCTTTATTGAGAGGCCTCAGAGCAAGTCTGACAATCCAGAATTGAAAAGCTAATAAAGCTAAAACGCCAAGCAGAGATAACACCGTAAACGTCCACTGAAAATGAGACTTGTCTTCCAGCATCCAAGCAATATCTTCTGCCACTGTAATGGTGATCTGTTTACCTTGCTTTAGATAGCCAGCAGAAACGGCCATTAGTGGTTGTTCACCAGGGCCTTGAAGGTAAAGTGTCGCTTTGGAGCCGATACTTAGAGCAGGTGTAGTGAGATCAAAGTCCCACAAAGATCGTGAAAAAATCTGATGGTCGATGGACTGTATAGAAAAATATAAACCAGAAAAGGCTCGTTGATAGCTGCTGCTCAAACGTCTGCTATCTAAGACGATTTCACCATCAGATTGAATATGAATATGTGCGAGTAAGGTTTCCGTTTCTTCTTGTAAACGCGTAATAACCTGTTTTTCAATCAAGCGGTCTATGGTGAACGTCAGCCATAGCCACTGACCCAATAACAATGCTGCCAAAAAAACAGCCAAGCCAATGGAGAGACGGCTACGGACTGATCGCATCAGTCTTGCTGACCAAAAATATACCCCTGACCGCGACGTGTCATTATCCAGTCTGCTCCGATCTTTTGCCGTAAGCGGTTAACATACACTTCCATTACATTACTATCTTTATCACTATCTAATTGATAGACATGTTCTGTGAGGGTTGTTTTGGAAAGTAACTGCTTTGGATGCAACATAAAGTAACGTAACAGTTTAAATTCAGTACCTGTCAGGCTATGTTTGTCACCATTTTTTACTATGACAGCTTGCTCAGCCTCATCCAATGATAAATCCCCATAGCTCAGGGCACCTGGATTTTGCCCCGTACATCGACGTAAAACGGCATTGATTCGAACAATCAACTCTTCTGTCTGAAACGGTTTGGCGAGGTAATCATCGGCGCCTGCTTTAAAGCCTAAGACTTTATCTTCCCATGCATCTCGTGCGGTGAGAATAATCACCGGGACTGAATTAGCCTGACTTCGCCAGTTTTCGAGTACTTCCAGGCCGGACTTTCCAGGCAAGCCCAAGTCCAGAACGATCAGGTCATAAGGTTCGATTTGTCCCATGGCTTCGCCATCAATACCGTCCGTCGACAAATCCGTAGCAAAGCCTGCTTTGTTGAGAGAGTCTTGAAGATTGGGCCCCAATGAAGGGTCATCCTCTACTAATAACAGGCGCATTAATCATCCTCATTTTCCAGATCAACGAATTCACCTGTCTGCGCATCCAGCTCCAGTTCCCAAACCTGACCGTCTTTGTCGAGAATTTCTAATTCATAGACATAACGCTCATTTTCTTTTTCCAAATCCGTTTCAATGACTTGGCCTGGCTTTATCATGGCCGCCTTTGTCAGTATTTCCTGGAGTGGCATGATTTTACCTTCTTTCAATAATTGTCTGGCCACAGTGGCGCTTTCTTCTGCCCGCACAGTTGAAAGGCTGAGCATAGCTATAAGCATCAGACATGAACACAGTGACAATGTCAGAAAGGATTTCATCTTATACACCGCTTTTTACTTGGTTTATCAGTAACGAATATAGCGATTCAAACTTAAATCAAACTGAATAAACCCGGCTTATTGCGTAGTAAAAATTCGAATGACCTCACCATTTTTTAACAAGACGTGGGTACTGCCATCCCTGACGGTCTTAAACATCCACTTTTCAAAATTATCTTGGAGTCTTTCACCATCTTTACCTACTTCTAATGCCGGTCTAACTGATTTCACAACATTACTCGGTTGCCAGGTTTGACCACACATCAGCTTGATTTCATCAATACTCATACCTATTTCTATGGCGCTTTTACCACAGGAGTAACTATCCAGATACTCACTGCTACCGGCATGAGAAACACCCGAAAAACCAAGGCCTAAGGCGGCTAAACTGAACCAAAATAAACGCATTTTCTCTCTCCACTCTTGTTTATTTTCGGGACAATACCATGAAATAACAGGAAAATCTTGCTACTGTTTATAATCAGCTTTAACTGTCCCCAACGATATGCAGGAAATGCATATGTTTTTCGTACTGTATCAGAATGTCATCAATCACTTGCTCTTGATTGTATCCATATAAATCATAATGCTGACTACCCTCAGCTAGGTATACCTCTCCACGGTAATAGCGCTTAGTCTCATCGTCATCATCTTCCAATGCATCCAAAGCAAAACTAGGCATTAAATGTCTGACGCTGTGAACACCATAGACAAAATCTCTTTCACCGCCATACGATACAACTAACTCAATAGAGTCTTTTTTACTGACAATATCAGCATCCACACCCGTTGTTTTTAACTCAGCTGATACTTTTTTCAAAGCAGGCTTCACAACTTCAAGCAGAAAAGTTTGCATAGCTGCTTTGTCAGGATATTCACTCAAGTTCTTCAGGCGTTGCTTCCAACTCACTTGTCTGCCTGTGCTAACAGGTGTTTGGGGAACACCAATAATAAGGCGTTTTATGCCTTCCATTCTGAGTCCCTTCATCAAACCAAAGCACATCAGCAACATGATGACGACAAAGGGTAACGCGCCAGCAATCGAAGCTGTTTGCAATGCTTTTAAACCACCAGCTAACAACAATGCTGCAGCAACACAGCCTTCAGTTAAGGCCCAGAAAATACGCTGCCAAACCGGAGGTTTCGGATGACCATTGGATGTGATCATATCAATCACCAAAGAGCCCGAATCCGAAGAGGTGACAAAAAACGTAACAACCAATATCGTCGCTAAGCCAGCCGAGATCATACTAAAAGGCATTTGTTCGAACATGGCATAAATGGCAATGGCATTATTCTCACTCACAGCATTAGATATAACACCAGACAGCTCCCCTAATTCCATATTGATAGCTGTTCCGCCAAAGAAAGTCATCCACATAAAGGTGAAGCCTACCGGCACAAATAACACACCTAGAATGAACTGACGAATGGTTCTGCCTCTTGAAACTCGTGCGATAAACATACCGACAAAGGGTGACCAAGCAATCCACCAGCCCCAATAGAATAATGTCCAGCCACCTATCCAACCGTTAGGATCATAGGCATATAAATTGAAAGTTTTATTCACCACTTCACTGAGATAATTACCGGTATTTTGCACAAACGTTTGTAGTAAAAAAAGCGTTGGTCCAGCAAATAGAACAAACAACATCAATAGAATAGCCAAGCCCAGATTTAGCTCTGATAAACGTTTGATACCCGAGTCTAAACCAGCAATAACTGAAATCGTAGCGAGTACGGTGATGGCAGCAATCAGGCCTATTTGCAGCGAGACAGATTCAGCTGGTAAATCGAACATATAGGTGAGACCAGCATTGACCTGTAACACGCCCAATCCCAGTGAGGTTGCAACACCGAACATGGTGCCCAGTACAGCAAAGATATCAACGGCGTGACCTATTGGTCCGTAAATACGCTCGCCGATTAAAGGGTAAAGTGATGAACGAATGGTCAATGGCAGGTTATGTCTAAATCCAAAGTAAGCTAAAGATAAACCCACGACGGCATAGATTGCCCAGGCATGCAGTCCCCAGTGGAAGAAGGTAATCGACATGGCTTCACGTGCTGCCGCTATATCACCGCCTTCACCTACGGGGGGAGCCGAAAAATGCATAATGGGCTCTGCAACACCGAAGAAGAGTAAGCCTATCCCCATACCAGCGCTAAATAACATGGCGAACCATGATAAATAGCCATAATCAGGCTCGGAATGATCAGGCCCAAGCTTAATGGCGCCATATGAAGTCATAGCCAGACCAATACTGAACACTAGAAAAAAACCGACAGCCAATAAATAGAACCAACCAAAAGTATCGACTATCCAGCTTTGAGTATCTTTAAATACGGCTGATGCTGTATCAGAAAAGAAAGCAGCAAAAATAACAAAAGCGATAATTAAAATGGCCGAACCAAAAAATACGGGAGGATTGATTTCTGCTTTGCGAGGTTTTTTATTATCTATCGTCTGCTCGGTCATTACGGACTCTCTCTATGATTATTATTGTAAGTACGAATATTCAGCACCTAGAAGTAGTAGCCAAAATTGATATTAAAACGTGTCTGCCAGTCATCATTCTGATTAGCACCGAGACGATCACCAAATGGTGCATCCCCCCCGATAAATTCATTACCGTTCGAGGCGCTTAGATCTGTGTAGATGTACCAATTACCACTCGCCCAAGCTGCACCAACTGTTGCTAAGGCACTATCGTTAAAATCATGCTCTTGTTTGAGAAGGACACTGTACTCGACGTAAGGCATGACATAGTCCAACCAAGGCAGTTGGTCAGTATCGTAACGATAACTTAGAGAGATAGCTGGTAACCAGGCTTCAGCCGCTGTGGTACTGGGGAAGTCGTAAGCGCCCATTTGGACTAATTTGTTGGTACCTAAAGGTTGATTACGATCGACATCAAAACGGTAATAAGTCAGTTGTGTAGCCAATGTGAATGCCTGCCATTTATTCAACATATGGCCTGATAATGCGTAATGATGCCCATCATCCTGCGAGCCTCGGCTTTTTAACTGTGAATATTGAAGAGAGAAGCCTAAATCAGTCCCTACTTCGCCATGTTGAAAATGTCTTATGCCACGCAGGTTAAATTGATTTCGTTCCTCGTAACCATCACCCGATTCATTCACCACATCATAAGAATAACGAGCACTCTGATGAGAGGACCCGGTATATGAACCTTCATCTGAGACGTAATAGGCGACATCCCAATCCCAGTTATCTGTGGATTGATGATATTTGACACCCAAGTCCATGTCATCAGACAAACCAAGATAGTAGTGTTGATCAAAAAACCAACTTTGTGAGATGCCGTATGGGCCTGGCCCGAATGGCACTCTATTTACCCCAACTTGTATTTGCCGATTCTCGTCAAATTGGTATCCTAACCATCCTGTATGCAGAAAGTTATACCCGTTGTACCAGCGGTACTCTAGCTTACCGAGATATGGTCCATTTTCATAATCCAAATTGATACGAAAAGTATCCAAGGCGAAATTACCGCCATCATCAAAAGAACGCGAGGCACCTCCGGTTTCGGGGTAATCACCGATGGCATAATTTGCTCTGATAGCACCGCCCACTTTGAGATGACCAAAACGAATTTTATTGTCAGGCTCTAATGTTGGTTCAGCTCGGGAGAGTTCTTCCAGTTTCGCATTAGAAAGTTGTTTTTCTTGTTCTGCTTTTGCAAGAGCCGCCTGTGTTGATTCTAACTCTGCCTGAAGTGCTTTCAATCGAGATTGCAACTGCTCTACCGTATTTTCCTCAGCAGTGACTGACTGTATTGGCAACACGGCCATAGACGCCACGATGCATTGACTAAAGATCATGCTTCTCGTGGACAAGCTGGTCCTTACTTTCATCATTTATTTTTCCGAATTGACTGCGGGTATGTACTTGAAATGTTATTCACTTGAGTGAATATGGAGATACTTTTGTTTTCTAAAACTTTATTTACCCTAACAATTTGAGACACTGACTTCAAATTGTCAGAACAGGATTTTTGCCACAACAGGCAAATGATCAGACGCTTTCTTGGCTAGCGTTGTTCGATGAACACTCAAGGAAAGTAGGTGTTTACGTGGATGTACCCAGATACGATCTAAGGCAAATACAGGAAAAAAACTGGGGAAACTTTTTTTGGATGGTGTGGTATCAAAATAGGCTTTTAAGCGACGTAATGTCCGTCCCCATAAGAACCATTCGTTTAAATCGCCCATCAAGACCGCCGTATCGACCTCATGTTCAGCAAGGCGACTCATGAGTTTTTCAACCTGAAACTGACGTTCTTTTGGTTTTAAACCAAAATGTGTCGTCATTATCACAAGCTGATGTTGCTCGATTTCCAGCCTGAGTTGAATTGCCCCTCTGGGCTCATGGGGTTCAAGACTTAAGTCAATCAGCTCATGAGACGTTAATGGAAATTTACTTAAAACGGCATTGCCATAGTGTCGACTCTCCCGAAACATGGTTGGGCCTGCAATGCCAATCATGCCGGTCTGCTGAGCAAGAAAATCAAGCAGATCGATATCATTGACCATATGATGTTCGACTTCTTGCAAAGCAATGATGTCGGCATCCATTTCACGTATCACGTCAACAATTCTGAACGGGTCGAAATGTCCGTCAGTTCCGATGCAGGCGTGAATATTGTAGGTTGCTAAGGTAATCTCCATTCAGTGTTTTATTTGTCTTCTTTTCGGTTAATCAGACGTTTTAATCCATACATAATGCTGCCAACGGCAATCACTACAGCAATGAAAATTCCAATCTGAGTGGGGTCTGGGTTTTGGATAGTTCGCATCAAAGAATCAGCAAAAACGGTGATGCCTAAAATACCGGGCAGCATACCGATGACTGTTCCTAAAATAAAATCGCGGGTTTTAATATGTGAGCCACCTGCCACCATGTTGATGACCGTAAACGGAGCCACGGGAATAATTCTGACAGTAATGATAGCTAAAACGCCATGCTTAGCTAAACGACGACTTAGTTTGTTTATACTGGAACCAGCAAGTTTCTGAATGGTATTTCGTCCCAGGTAATGACCAACGGCATAGCCCATCAAACCACTCACTAATGAACCAATGATTGAATACACACTTCCCCATAGCGGCCCAAAAGTCAGTGCCGTCGTAATTATCAATAGTGTTACAGGAAAAGCAATCAGTCCGGCTACGGCAAAAATACCCACAACAATCAGTGGTGTTAATGGATGTGATTTTATGCCCTCTGCTGCATGTTGCAGCGTCTCGGGATTTAACCATTCACTCAGTGGTGTCCAGCGCCAGATGGCGGTCATGATGAGCACAACAGCCAACACGGCCACAATTTTCCACCATTGTTTTTTGGCGGATGTTGGCTCATCAACAGGGATAAACATTTTGGTCAACTCTTCAGAATCGATGGGTCTTTCAGGATCCACCACCGCAGATGTCGGTAACATCTGGTTAGCATAATCGGATACACGGCAGTCAAGTTCACGCAGTGTATGTGCGTTATCCTGGCCAGCATCAATCAAACGAATCAAAGAGGTTTCCTGAGAAAGATTTTGTCTAAGTTGGTCTTCTGTTATGCCAAAGTGTTCACTCAGTAGACGTTCTCTAAAACGGCTGATTGTGGCTTTATTCTCTTCTGTATCGGCTTCGATAACGAGATCACATTCGCTATCAAGCCCCATAGAGCGATTACTCAGGTTGGCAGACCCTACTCTCATAAGCCGATCATCTATCACTGTGATTTTGCCATGCACACTGATGTAAGAGTCACCCAGTTCATCGCGATGTGGGTAACAAATCCTCAGGCGATTATGCGTATCTGCTTCTTTCAGCTTACAAGCCACACGAAAACGCAAAACATCCATGGTAGCCTGTTCCAGCCAGCCGCCCGTCATCAATGGAAGAACTAAAACAATATCGGGACCATTTCGTTCTTGAAGTCGCTCAGCTAGTAAATCTGCGATCTTCCAGGACGTAAAATACTGATTCTCCATGTAGATCAAGTTTTCAGCTGCTTTTAAGCTGTCCATATACAGCTGCTCTACCTCACGAACCTCTTTTTGTTCGTGATATTCAGGTATGGTTCGACTGATGGCCACCTCAATATTTTCAAACCACGGCTCAATATAATCCGGCCAGGCAGTCCCTGTTCTTTGTGGCGGTTTTTGCAGCTGTTCTCCCGTGGCTTTAAGCCAGCGTTCTCTAGCCAGGTCGCCCAAAGCGGCTGCCGCCTCACCCTGAACCAGCATTTGCACATCATGAAAAGGAGGATATCGATGCCCATCAGGATCGGTACGTCTGGCATCATCCGCTTTATGTGCAGAGCTATCCCAACGGCTTTTGCCAATATCAAAGCCACCTGAGAAGGCAATATCATCATCGATAACCACCACTTTCTGATGTTGCGATGCCCCTAAAGGACATTCTCCATCTAACTTGAAATGCAGTCTTTTTTGAGACTTCCAAGCAGGCTTATACATGGGTAACCATTCACGTTCCATGGTATAAACCATCGCCCAATCCCAATTGAGAATATAGATATCAAGATCTGGATTGCGGTTGAGCACTTCACTGATAAATGCGCCCAGCTCTGCTGGCAAATCACTAGTTTGCTCATCATTTCTGATAAGCTGCATACGGCTGTCGATATCCCAGGAAAGTATGTAGACGGTATGTTTCGCTTGCTGGATCGCGGCATGCAATGCACCAAAATAATTCTCCCCATCAATTAACACTGCAACTTGTTTTGCCTGCTTTTTTTGCCAACAATTGCTGCCTTCATTCAATATGGGTGCTTTGGTCACACTTCATTCCTAATCTTGTGGTGAAAATAGTGCCACTGAGAATAACATATCAATCACACCACCCTTCTATACATCGATTAACATCCTCTTATTAAATGATCATTTTTTAGCCAACACAAAGTCCATCGCCATTCTCCCGGCTTATGGCTTATCGCTGGATATAGCAACATTAACAAGGTGTCATAGACTAATGATCTCAGCATTAAACTGCTCAGACCAAGATGATAGAAATAGCTATTGATGCCCCGGTCAATGCAAGGTATGTTTGACTCATAACTATAAAAAACATGTTGATTTGAGGGAGAACAGTCTTGATAAAGCGTATTAACAGTTCTGAATTACGCATTGGTATGTATATTCAGAAGCTTGGTGGTTCCTGGATCCAGCATCCGTTCATTCGCAGCAGCTTTCTTGTTACTGATCCCAATGACATTAAACGCATCCATGACGCTGGCATAAAAGATCTTTGGATAGATACTGACAAGGGAGACGATACGTCCGCCCCAGCAACAGTTGAAAACAAAGTCGAGCAAAAAGCATCGACAGAGGCAGTTGAAGAGAGCAAGTCAGCAGAAACCAAACCGGTGCCTAGTTCTTCATCAATAGAGAATGAAATAGAGCGTGCAAGAAAACTGTGTCAGGATGCCAAACCCCAAATCATGTCCATGTTTAATGACATTCGCTTGGGCAAAGCCATTGATCCTCACACCACCCTTCCCTTAGTGGGCGAGATTGATTCTCTGGTTCAATGTAATTCAGCCGCCATCCTTAGTGTTGCCCGCTTAAAAACGCATGATGATTACACCTATATGCACTCTGTGGCGGTTTGTGCACTCATGCTTGCACTTGCCAATCAAATGGGTCTAGATAAAGAACAAACACGTCTTGCTGGCATCGGCGGGCTGATGCATGACTTAGGCAAAGCAGCCATGCCGCTCGATATATTAAACAAGCCCGGCAAACTCACTGATTCTGAATATGACGTGATGAAAAAGCACACCATCGTTGGCGCCAAAATTCTGCAAGATGGTGGAGCCGAAGCTGAAGTCATCGATATTGCTTTAAATCACCACGAAAAAATGAACGGTACCGGTTATCCAAACCGACTGCCTGCTGATGAAATCTCGGTTTTAGCCCGAATGGCGGCTATTTGTGACGTCTACGATGCCGTAACATCGGAGCGAGCCTATAAAAAACCATGGGAACCCGCCAATACCATACGAGAAATGTCGAAATGGGAAGGTCATTTTGATAAACAAATTTTTAATAGTTTTGTTAAATCTGTTGGGATTTATCCCATTGGTTCACTGGTTCGTCTCACCTCACAGCGCCTAGCTGTGGTGGTTGAACCAGGAACAGAGTCTTTACTCAAACCCAAAGTGAAAGTGTTCTTCTCAACGCGTTCAAACGCCCCCATTCCTATACAAGTGATCGATTTGGCAGCAAAAAGCTGTAAAGAGAGCATCGAAGGACCAGAAGAACCTGCTGATTGGAATTTCAAATCCTTAGAAAACTTATGGTTATAGTTTAATATGTGAATGAGACTAGCCATGTGCTCACAGGCAAGGTATATATGAGTGAAAGATATCTCATGAGCGATAATATAAATGAATAGATATTATGGCAGATAATACACAGCCCGCATTGCACAGACTCATCACCAAGCGCTACATGCTGGCTGTTGTGCTTATTGCCATACTGTCCAGTTTCGCTGCCTACACATTAAAATCTGCCATATCCGATGTCGATAATTCGGCCTATGTCGTCAATATCTCAGGCAGTAAACGCATGTTGAGTCAACATATTGCACTCGACATCCACCGTTTATATCAACAACGCTTCATAACAAACTCAGAGCAAGACACCACCGAGGATGCCTTAACTCAGCATATAAACAAGATGGGTGAGGCTAATCAGCAACTTGCCTCAGGCCAACTGAAAAATAATAAAACACTCGAACAGTCAGCAGCTATCCGACACCTCTATTTTGGCGATATCAACCTGTATGACAGAGTCAAGCAATACCTGGATACAGCCACACAGCTTATCGATACTTATGACGAACAAACCTTTCAGACATTGATGAATCAAATCGACAATGTCTCCGAAAATTTACTCATTGATTTAGATAAGGCTGTCAATCAATATCAGTTCGAAGGTGATGAAAGGCTCCGTATCATCAAGAACCTGGAAGTTGGACTCTGGTTAATTACCCTACTCACCCTTGTCCTTGAAGTGATTTTTATCTTTAGACCGATGGCAAAAGAAGTCATCAAATCACGTGAAGCTGAACAGCGCCTGCTGAACAGTCTTGAAGAACAGGTCGAATTACGCACGTACAAACTGGAAGCAGCTAATAAAAAACTCAAAGATCTCGCCAGTAAAGATCCACTGACTAATCTAAATAATCGACTCACATTAGAGTTCGAAATAGAAGCCTTAATAAAAGGCTTTCATGCACACCAGTGTCCTTTTGGTATCGCGCTTATTGATATCGACTTTTTCAAAAAGATTAATGATGCCTATGGGCATTTAGCAGGGGATCATGTCTTAAAAGAGTTTGCAGAGATTTTACAATCCCAAGGGCGTGATAGCGACAAAGCTTATCGAGTAGGTGGTGAGGAGTTTGTCGTTATATTAAACCGGCTACCATCTGAAAGAGCACAAGAAATCATACAAGAGTTAATCAACCAAACCCGGTCACATCACTTTAACTTCGAAGGTCAACATATCAACGCCACAATCAGCGCAGGTCTATACCACACGGATCTGTTCCCCATTGCCAACACAAGAGATTTATTTTGTGTTATCGATAAAGCATTGTACGAATCGAAAGCCAATGGCAGAGACAAACTCACTCTAGCCGTGCCTATTTAGAATAACAGGCATAAAAAAAGCGCTTAAAAGCGCCTGATACTGATTTGTTTGTGTGAGCTTGAAAATGGAGGCTGGGGTCGGAATCGAACCGGCGTTAACGGAGTTGCAGTCCGCTGCATGACCACTCTGCCACCCAGCCATTTTTCATTGAGTCTAAGACTAAAAAGCCGCGATAGTGACTTGACTGACCGCGGCTTTTTATATTCTTGGAGCGGGAAACGAGATTCGAACTCGCGACCCCAACCTTGGCAAGGTTGTGCTCTACCAGCTGAGCTATTCCCGCTGAGGAAGACGTGCATTATAGGCACTTAAATTTTTATGTCAACCCTTATTTCGCATCATTGGCCAAGCCGCTAAAAGATAGTAGTACATTGACTGAATCGTTAACCACGCTGCCGCATACAGGAGTGCTACACCAATTTCAAAAACTGGTAATCCAAATAAGGGCTTATAGTAAATCAGGCAGGCAATGGCTAGCATCTGGAAGGTGGTTTTCCACTTACCCATTTGAGATACCTTAACGGCATTTCTCTGTCCTAATTCGGCCATCCATTCGCGTAATGCGGAAACAATTAATTCACGAGCGATGATTAATGTCACAGGTATCAGGATGTACCAGACAGGACTTTTAAACAGGACCATAATCAACGCCATCACCACAATCAGTTTATCGGCGACCGGGTCGAGAAAGGCACCAAACGCCGAGGTTTGTTCCCACTTTCTTGCGAGATAACCATCCAGCCAGTCAGTAAACGCGGCAATGACAAATATCAAAGCAGCCCAGACTGATGCTGAAGGCATAGGTAAAAAATAGAACAGAATCAGAATAGGAACTAACAGAATCCGTAAACAGCTTAAAATATTTGGTAAATTCAACATCTTGTGTCACTTAAAATTAAAATCATGTTTATGGTATCACTATGCGTGCTTAATGATCGCCGTGAAAGACATCATAGATTTTTTGAGCAAGGGATTTACTGATACCGTCCACCTTGGCTAAATCTTCCACACCAGCTCGCTGCACTTCCTGAAGTCCACCGAACTGTTGTAACAGCTTTTGTCTGCGTTTGGGCCCTAAGCCATCAATATGTTCAAGTGTGGAAGTTTTACGTGCCTTAGCGCGTCGCTGTCGGTGACCCGTAATCGCAAAGCGATGAGCTTCATCCCGCACTTGTTGCAATAAATGCAGTGCTGGCGAATCGGCTGTCAGCGTGACTTCTCCTTCTCTACCTACCAGAAATAATGTTTCCTCACCTGGTCGGCGTTCTGGCCCTTTTGCGATACCTAATATAGGTAAGTCAGATAAATTGAGTTCTTCGAGCACTTCTTGTGCTTCTTTGATTTGACCTTTACCACCATCTATTAATAAGAGATCAGGCCGCTTACCTTCGCCTTTCTGCAAACGCGTGAAACGGCGTGTTAATGCCTGATTCATCGCTGCGTAATCATCGCCACCGGTAATACCCTCGATATTAAACTTGCGATAATCCGCCTTAATCGCGCCTTCCAGCCCAAACACCACACATGAAGCAACAGTTCGTTCACCGCGAGTATGACTAATATCAAAACACTCGATACGTTTGGGTAATTCATCCAGGCTTAACGCATCCTGCAACATCTCAAATCGCTGTAGTAAATTGGAACGGCTACTTAACCGTTGAGTCAGGCTGATATCCGCATTGGTAGAGGCCATCTGCATCCAGCGAACGCCCTGACCTCGTTGAGGTTTTCTTAGGCTGACCTTGTGACCAGATTCAGTTTGCAGCACATCCTGAATTAAATCTCTGTCTTCTGGCTCATGGCTAAGTAAGATTTCTGTGGGTACATTTTTGCCCAGATAATACTGAGGAACGAAAGCCGATAATAATTCTTCAGGGCTGCTGTCACCTGAGCCTTTTGGAAAATAACTTTTACTACCGAGGTTACGTCCACCACGGATAAAACAGACTTCAACCACAGCCATGCCATCTTTGACAATCGCTGCCAACACATCAAACTCACCTTGGTCTGAGCTGACGTATTGGCGTTCCTGTACCCGACGTAGTGCAATCACTTTATCGCGAATAGCCGCAGCCTGTTCAAAGTCGAGCCGTTGTGATGCGGCATCCATTTCGGCACTCAGATCATCCATGACCTGTTTGTTTTTGCCTTCCAAAAACATAATCGTGTGTTCGACATCTTTTTTATATTCTTCTTCACTGATCAGACCAACACAGGGTGCTGTACAGCGTTTAATCTGATATTGCAGGCATGGGCGCGAGCGGTTTTGGTAATAACTGTCTTCGCATTGTCTGACAGGAAAGAGTTTTTGCAGCAAGTTGAGACTATCCCTTACAGCCCCGGCACTGGGATATGGGCCGAAATAACGCCCTGCTTTGCGTTTAGCACCGCGGTGATAGCTTAACCGGGGAAATTTATCGCCTGATATTAATAAATAAGGATAGCTTTTATCATCACGCAGCAGAATGTTGTAACGTGGCATTAATTCCTTAATTAAATTGTTTTCAAGGATTAATGCTTCGTTTTCAGTGTGGGTGACGGTAGTTTCAATGGATGCGATCTGAGCGACCATGACACGTGTTTTGGCTGTTAAACCGGTTTTGCGAAAATAACTGGAAACACGTTTTTTAAGGTTTTTGGCCTTACCAACATAAATCACCGTTCCGGTGTCATCGATCATGCGATACACACCGGGCCGGCTAGTCAGGTTTTTTAGGAAGGAGGCTGAATCAAATTCGCTCGTTTTTGTTTGCTTAACTGCTTCAGCCATGTCTCATTTCAAGTGTGGTCGTTTTGTTTGGGTGCGTACTGTCGTTGGTAACATTTATGTGCCTGATAAAAGCTGTTGGCTGATAAGCCAAGCAAAATAAAGCCACCGATTAACGCTGGGACGTCAGTGTAAAAAAAATAAAACATCGCTAAAGCTGCTATTAACTCAGCACTGCCTATCGTTTTTAACAGTACGACATTTTCAATTCGTTTCATTATTATTCTCCCGCACCTTTGCAAGTTTATTCAAGCATATAATCACTTATAAATTATAAGGGATAATGTGCCTTATTCAGCTCTTTGTGACAAGACTTCTTCGTTTTATGTGAAAATAGACGTTTTTGTAACGAATCAGTCTAGTGAATCATACTCAGCCTAATCTGCTCAATCCCAAGCTACCGTCATCTAATAAAGAAGCCCTTTATGCAGGCCAGCTTTATGGCAGCGCTCAAGGTCTTTTATTAGCGAAAGCAGCGCAACAACATGATGGTCCGCTGCTAGTCATTACCGATGACATGAATAGCGCACATCGTCTGGAATTAGAAGCAAAATTTTTCTTAGGGGAAGATAAAAGGCCTGTTTTACATTTTCCAGATTGGGAAACGCTACCTTACGACACCTTTTCTCCGCATCAGGATATCGTTTCAGAACGATTAGAAACACTGCATCAGTTACCCGACTTTAAGCAAGGTCTGCTGATGGTGCCCATAGCGACATTGATGCAACGTATTGCGCCCCGTGCATTCCTCGAAGGCAACACGCTGATTCTGAAAACGGGCGATCAATTCGATATTGAAAGCTGGCGTTTAAAACTCGAAAAAGCCGGTTATCGTAACGTATCTCAAGTCATGGAGCATGGGGAATTTACGGTACGAGGTGCCATCATTGATTTGTATCCCATGGGGAGCAAACTCCCTTATCGTATAGATCTGTTTGATGATGAAATTGATACTCTAAGAACCTTTGATCCGGAAACACAGCGTTCGATAGATACTATCGATAACATTCAGCTATTGCCCGCACGCGAATTCCCGATGACCGAAGACGGTATTCAGTTATTTCGGCAACAATTCCGCCGGCATTTCGAGGGCGCTCCCCAACGTAGTTTTATTTATCGTGAAATCAGTGATGGCAATGTGCCAGGTGGTATCGAGTTTTACCTGCCTTTATTTTTTGAAAAAACTAACAGCCTGCTCGACTACCTTCCGGATAACACCTTAATTGTTAGTATTGCAGACCCACATGTCGGTGCTGACCGATACTGGCAGGAAATCAGCGAGCGCTATCGTCAGCATCGTGTGAATCCAGAACGACCGCTGCTCGAGCCTCAACATGTATTCATTCCAGTTGAAGAATTATTCAGCTCTTTCAAGGCCTATCAACGTCTTCATTTGCAAAGCTTTGAGCATCAGGACAAAGCAGGTCATATCAATTATGGTTCAGGCATGCCGCCACAACTGACGATGAATGCGCGTAAGGACAAACCTTGTGAGGCGTTACAACAATTTATTGGTCAGTTCGATGGACGAATATTATTTGCCGCAGAGAGTGCCGGGCGTCGTGAAACATTACTGGATATGCTGCGACAGCACGATATCAAATGTCAGCCTGTCAGTAACTGGGATGCGTTTATCCAAGGTGATGACAATTTAGCCATGACCGTCGCTCCGCTTGAGCAAGGTTTATTGCTGGGTAATGAAAACCTGGCTGTTATTGCTGAAACACAGCTGTTTGGCCAGCAGGTCATGCAGCGTCGGCGTCGTAGTCGTAAAAAACGAGACACCGATGCCATTATCCGTAACCTTGCCGAACTCTCTATCGGTGATGCAGTTGTCCATGAAGATCATGGGGTGGGTCGGTACCTTGGTCTGCAAACATTGGATATTGGGGATGTCACCGCTGAGTATGTGACTTTGGAATATGCCAAAGGCGATAAGCTTTATGTACCTGTCGCTTCTCTAGATTTAATCAGTCGTTATTCTGGCGCGGCACCTGAATTAGCCCCATTACACAAACTTGGCACCGGTCAATGGGAAAAAGCCCGTAAACGTGCAGCAGAAAAAGCACGGGATGTGGCAGCAGAACTACTGGATATCTACGCTCGTCGTGCAGCGAATAAAAAACAGCCTATGGGTATGCCGGATGAAGACTATGCGGCTTTTGCTGCAGCCTTCCCCTTTGAACCAACGCCTGATCAACAAGACGCCATTGATGCCGTTATCAAAGACATGTTATCTGAACAGCCCATGGACAGGCTGGTATGTGGTGACGTGGGCTTTGGTAAAACGGAAGTGGCTATGCGAGCCGCGTTTATGGCCGTACATTCTGGCAAACAGGTCATGGTGCTGGTACCCACTACCTTGCTTGCACAACAACATTATGAAAACTTTAAAGACCGCTTTGCTGACTGGCCAGTGAAAGTCGAAGTGTTATCACGTTTCCAATCTAAAAAATCACTGGATAAAGTCAAAGCAGGCATCAGCGAAGGTAACGCAGATATCATTATCGGTACTCACAAATTACTTCAGCAAGATATTGATCCTAAACGTCTTGGCCTGTTTATTCTGGATGAGGAACATCGGTTTGGTGTGACTCAGAAAGAGCAGATAAAAAAATACCGTGCTCATATAGACGTACTCACGCTGACAGCAACACCAATACCACGCACTTTAAATATGTCGATTTCCGGTATCCGTGACTTGTCGATTATTGCCACAGCACCGGCACGCCGTTTAGCGATAAAAACGTTTGTTTTACAGTGGGATGCTGAAAAAATTCGCGAAGGCATGCTGCGTGAAATCAAACGTGGTGGTCAGGTTTATTTCCTACACAACAAGGTCGAAGACATCGACCGCGTGGCCCGTGAAATTGAGGCCATTCTGCCAGAGGCAAAAGTGGCCGTCGCTCATGGACAAATGCGTGAGCGTGAATTAGAACAGGTCATGCTCGACTTTTATCATCAACGCTTTAATGTGTTGGTTTGTACCACCATCATCGAAACGGGCATTGACGTCCCAACCGCCAATACTATTTTTATCGATCGTGCAGATAAGCTTGGTCTGGCTCAGTTGTACCAAATCCGTGGCCGTGTTGGTCGTTCACATCATCGGGCCTATGCTTATCTCATCACACCGCCACAAAAAGCCATGACGAAAGACGCGGTGAAACGTCTGGAAGCCATCGAGTCTATTGAAGACTTAGGCGCAGGCTTTACTTTAGCAACTCATGATATGGAAATCCGTGGGGCTGGCGAGTTATTAGGTGACGAGCAAAGCGGCCAAATGCAGGAAATTGGTTTTAATCTGTACAACGAGTTATTAGAACGTGCTGTCAGAGCATTGAAATCGGGTAAAGAACCCAGTCTGAATCAATCAGACCGCCACTTTGTTGAAATCGATTTACACGTTCCTGCTCTTATTCCTTCTGACTATTTACCTGATGTGCATACACGTTTGGTTTTGTATAAACGTATCTCTGCAGCGGCTGATAATGAGGCACTACATGAACTTCAAGTCGAAATGATTGATCGTTTTGGCTTGTTACCGGATCAGGTCAAAACCTTGTTTGCTGTTCATGAGCTTCGTTTTAAAGCGAAACAAATTGGTATTCGAAAAATTGATGTCTATGACCAAGGCGGGCGTTTATTATTTGAAGAGTCGCCCAATGTGGATCCGATGACTATTATTAATCTCATTCAAAAACAGCCTAAAAAATTCAAATTGGATGGTCAGGACAAATTGCGCTTCGTTGAAGACATGCCAGAAGCTGATGATCGCATTGTTGCTCTCGATAGCTTATTAGATGCCTTATTGACTAAAAGCGCATGACCATTCAACACGATCGTAATTTCGATGACTTATTCGATAGGTTTGAAAGTAAAATCTACGAAACCGTTAAAGGCGAATGGCGGTTACGTTTATTAAAAGAAGACCTGGCAAGGTTCGCTGCCGCATCGCCCATGACTGTGTGGGATGCAGGCTGTGGCCAGGGGCAAATCAGTCTCTGGCTGGCAGAGCATGCTCACCAACTGACGCTGTGTGATCTGTCAGAAAAGATGCTTAATACGGCTAAAACTCATTTTGAACAGGCCAATATCAAAGCCACGTTTTATCATGAGTCAGCACAAAGTCTCGCTAAACAGCTACCACAATTTGATTTAGTGTTGTGTCATGCTGTGCTGGAGTGGTTAAGTGAACCACTTGCATCGCTCAAGACAATCATGGACAAAGTCAGGCCTGGTGGCTATTTATCCCTATTGTTCTACAACAGAAATGCCATGGTCTACAGCAACGTTTTAAAAGGCGGCTGGCGACTTCCCCCCATACTTAATGATAGTTACATTGGTAAAGGTAATAAATTAACGCCGCCAAACCCACAGTTTCCACACATTATTCTTGATGAAATGCGCCATGCTGGGTTTTCCATTGAGAAACATACAGGGATTCGAGTGTTTAATGACTACATGAGCCAACAAGCCAGAGACAACAGTGATGAGTCCGTATTGTTCGAGCTAGAGCATCAATATTGTCGCATGCCGGTTTATCGTGATATGGGCCGATACATTCATTTATTAGCGAAACGAGAAAATTGTTAGGAATTTTTTAACACGCGGCTTATCAAACGTATCGTCTCTGCTACAATAGCCGCTATTTTTTAGTGAATCCAATCAATTATCCTTACAAGGTTATTATGTCTAAACTATTAGTTCTGATTGCTTCTTCTACTGTATTTTTAAGCGCCTGTATTCAACAGGGTCCACAAACACCTCCTGTCTCATCTACTGAGTTAGCTCAATCTCTGCAAGAGACCGAATCTCGCCTCATTCAACAAATTCAGCAGCAATGTGAAAGTTTGAACAAGCAAGAGACAGTACAAGCTGATGAACTGCAAAAGATCAGTAAAGCACAACGCCAGTTTGATGGACGTTTTGATGTGATTGAAGGCAAACTGGATACCGTCATCGTCAAACAACACAAAGGTGATGCTGCTCCCCCACTTTGTCCCAAACCTGCTGCGGTAAATACAAACAATATCGGTAATAAACTAGTAGTCGGTAAAACAGAATGGCTGTGGATTGAGGCTATCAATCGTGTTTACGAGGCTCGTGTCGATACCGGCGCTACCACATCATCTATCAGTGCGCTGGATATCACTCCCTTTGAGAAAGATGGCAAGAACTGGGTACGTTTCCGTTTAGCACCAGATGATGGTGACGATAGCTTTGAAATTGAAGCTCCCTTAGTGCGTTACGTCAAAATCCGTCAGGCCTCGACAGATACACTCGACAAACGTCCAGTAGCCTCACTAACTGTTCGCTTGGGTAAGATGACCGAAGTAGCTGAATTTACCTTAAATGACCGCACCCATATGACCTACCCTATCCTGCTGGGACGTGAGTTCTTACGTGATGTAGCTGTGGTAGATGTGGCAAAAGACAATAATCAACCCAAACCTGAAATTGTTAAAAACCAGCCACAAGCACCTTCAGTCAGTAAAAGTAAGAAGAAATAAGGAAACCAGGCCATGACATCTCGTAAAGCGTTTTATTTGATAGTGGGCTTACTGATTGTCACAGGCCTGGGATTAACATTACATAGACATTACACCTTTGATATTCCCTGGCTTCCGGGGGAGCAGCGTCAAACCTGGTCTATCGAAGCCAAGGTTGAGTTTGATGCACAAGATAAAGAAGTGCTGGCATCACTTGCCATACCTGGAACACAACCCGGCTTTACGCAACTGAGCCAACAAACTGCCAGCCCAGGCTATGGTTTGTCTTACACTAAACGTGAAAATGGCGGTCAGCGTGCCGAATGGTCAATCCGGCAAGCTACAGGCGAACAAGCCCTTTATTACAAAGTGGATATGCTGTTAGACCCTTACGCTGTTCCACCAGAACCCAGCCAGCCTCCGGCGTTAAAAGTCAGCATAGAAAAAGAGCCTTACGCGACATCCGCTAATCAACTACTTGATCGAGCACAAGAGCGTTCCTCGACGCCATACACCCTGGCTAGAGAATTGATTCAGGAGTTTAAAAATCAATCACAAAACGCTGAACTCTTAGCTCAGTTGAAACCGCAAACGCAATGGATTGTTCAATTACTGCAACAAGCTGGTGTACCCGCTCGCCAAGTACATGCACTATTTCTTGAAGACGGTCGTCGCAGACAAGAGTTAGTCACCTATATTCAGGTATTTGATGACAGTGACTATCAATTGTTCAACCCGGAAACAGGTGAGCAAGGCAGGCCTGAAAATGTCTTACTCTGGGAATATCATTCAGGACCCGTTCTTGAACTGATTGGCGGAACCAATTCACACGTCACTTTCTCTATGATTCAGCAAGAGCTCCCGTTTGGTGTCGCCTTGAATCAGAAGTTTGCTGATGAAGCTTTGATAAATTTTTCACTCTATACCCTACCACTTGAGGAACAAGCACTGTTTAAAGGTATTTTATTAATACCTGTTGGTGTTTTAGTGGTTGTCTTAATGCGAATTCTGGTGGGTTTAAAAACATCCGGTACGTTTATGCCGGTTTTGATTGCCTTGGCCTTCATTCAAACAAGTTTGGTAACGGGCTTAGTCGGTTTCTTACTGATCGTGGGTACAGGCTTGTTGATTCGCTCTTATCTTTCCTATCTCAACCTGCTGCTCGTCGCCCGAATATCCGCGGTTATCATCATGGTGATAGGTATCATTGCGATATTCTCCATTCTTGCCTATAAGCTTGGTTTAACAGAAGGTATGAAAGTGACGTTCTTCCCGATGATCATTCTGGCATGGACCATTGAACGGATGTCAGTTTTATGGGAAGAAGAAGGTCCACATCAGGTAGTTATTCAAGGTGGAGGCTCTCTGTTAGTAGCTGTACTAGCCTACTTAGCAATGAATAACGAATTAATTCGTCATTTGACCTTCAATTTCCTCGGCATCCAGCTGATTTTAATGGGACTGGTATTGATGGCAGGTAATTACACCGGTTATCGCTTGCTCGAATTAAAACGCTTTAAACCTTTAACCGAGGATCACCTATGAGCCTGAATGTGCTGAATTGGCTGAAAGAGGTCAAGTCTCGGTACGTTCACCCAAACAAGCTAGCCAAGATTGGTGTGCTTGGTATGAACGAACGAAATATTGCTTACATAAGCCGTTACAACCCAAGACGTCTCTACCCGCTTGTTGATGATAAATTACAAACAAAAGAAATCGTTCTGGAAGCGGGAGTTAATGCGCCGGACCTCATAGGCACTATCACAGAACAACACCAGGTCGATGATCTGCTCGATATTATTAAAAATACTGCAGGTTTTTGTATTAAACCGGCACATGGTTCAGGTGGTAAAGGTATTTTGGTGGTGACGGGGTCAGATGATTTCGGGTATCACAAAGCAAATGGGCAAATTCTTAAGCTCGCCGACCTTGAACGACATGTTTCAAATATCCTGGCGGGACTATTTTCGCTGGGTGGTCGAACTGATGTCGCCATCATTGAAGCGCTGATTCAGTTCGATGATTGCTTTAATGGATATACATTTGAAGGTGTACCTGACACACGGGTGATTGTCTTCAAAGGTTTTCCTGTGATGGCAATGATGCGCTTATCCACATCTGACTCTAACGGTAAGGCGAACCTTCATCAGGGTGCCGTCGGTGTGGGTTTGGATATTGGTAATGGTAGTGCGGTGCGTGCTGTTCAATTTGACCGCCCCGTTATGCTGCATCCTGACACAGGTAGAAACCTGCTTGATCTTCAGGTGCCACATTGGGATCAATTACTGCACCTGGCTGCATCCTGTTATGAAATGTCGGGCTTGGGTTATTTAGGTACTGATATCGTTTTAGATAGGAAAAAAGGCCCTATGCTACTTGAGCTAAACGCCCGTCCTGGTTTGAGTATACAAGTGGCTAATGGTGTGGGTTTACTGCCACGACTGAAGAAAATTGAATCTTTAACCAATGTGAAGAAAATGACGCTTGAACAACGTATCGCGTTTTCAAAAGAGCATTTTTCACGTCGATCATAATCAACAATTGTTTTACACTGCTGGGACATTCATGCGTTTGCTATAGGAGTGACTTATGTCATCGGTCAATAAAACCAGTAGTCTGATTCTTGGTGTCGCTTTATTTCTCGGTCTTAGTACCCTGGGTTGGTTTCTATCCAATGCAGCAATCGAATATAAAGAATACGAACGAACCGTGACAGTAAAAGGGCTAGCTGAACAAGAGTTCACTGCAGATATCGTCATCTGGCCAATCCAGTTCACCCTGGCAAGTAATAATTTACAAGGCTTATACAATGATGTTGATAGTAATACCAACACCATTATTTCATTCCTGACCCAACAAGGTATAAAACGTGATGATGTCACCATCAGCGCGCCCGCTATCACCGACAAATCTGCACAACAATATGGTGGAAACCAACGTGCTGAGTTTCGATATACAGCTGTACAGACCGTCACCGTATATTCAGAGGCCATTGACACCGTCAGAGAAGTGATGGGGCAACTCTCTGAACTTGGCAAGCAAGGCATTGTGTTAACAGGCAATAATTACGCGGCTCAACCAGAGTATTTATTTACACGTCTTAATTCAATTAAGCCTCAGATGATTGAAGAAGCGACACGTAAAGCCCGTGAAGTAGCAGAAAAATTTGCTCAAGACTCAGACAGCACCTTGGGTAAAATTCGTAAGGCGCGCCAAGGCCAATTCAGCATCAGTTCACGCGACAACAATAATCCACAAATAAAAAAGGTACGCGTTGTTTCTACCATAGAGTATTACTTATCTGATTAATGTCAGAACACAATAAACGACACAAGGGCCGTGGCTCAGTAAATAACATCGATGGTCGTTTTAATGAGTTTCAACGCACTGAGGTTGATGATGGCTGGTTTCATAGTGAAGTCAGTCCTCTTTCGACAGAGGTAAGTGAAGAAACACCTCGTAAAATTATCAGTCGAAACCAATCACCTGATCTACCATTTCAGCAAACGATTAATCCTTACCGTGGCTGTGAGCATGGCTGCATTTATTGTTACGCCAGACCTACCCACGCTTATCTGGGATTGTCTCCAGGCCTGGATTTTGAAACAAAACTCACGGTAAAACCCAATGCTGCTGACTTACTTCGGCGTGAATTAATGGCAAAGAATTACCAATGCTCAATCCTATCTCTTGGCGCTAATACTGATCCTTATCAGCCAATAGAACGTGATCATAAAATCACACGACAGATACTCAAGGTGATGCTCGAATTTAGCCATCCAGTTAATATTGTCACAAAGTCATCTATGATAGAACGTGATATCGACATACTTAAACAACTTGCACAAAAACAACTGGTATATGTGCAATTGTCTATCACGACCTTGGATAAAACACTTGCCAGAAAACTTGAGCCGAGAGCCAGCAGTCCACAAAGACGCCTGCAATCGATTAGCACACTAAAAAATAATGGTATCCCTGTTTCTGTTTTAATTGCCCCTGTCATTCCTGTTCTTACAGATACAGAGTTAGAAGCGATTATTGATGCTTCTGCAAAAGCAGGCGCTAGAAATATTGAATATATTTTTGTGAGATTACCAAGAGAAGTCAGCCCCCTCTTCAATGATTGGTTACACAGTCATTACCCAGATAAGGCTGAACATGTCATGCATCGCATTAAAGATTCCAGGAATGGCAAAACCAATGACCCACGGTTTGGTTTTAGACTTGAAGGTCAGGGGTTCTATGCAGATATGATCAAAAAACGATTCAACGTAGCGGTCAAAAAATACCCCATAAACCAATCTTCATTGGTTCTACGAAGCGACTTATTTCACAAACCATCAAAGCAAATGGATTTGTTTTAGAAAAGAGCATATTTATTAGACATAAAAAAAGGGAACCGAAGTTCCCCTTTCAATCTAACTAACAATTGTTAACTTGATTTTTGATTTCAAGTTTTATGCTGCTACTGCAGTTTTTCTACGCATGCCCAATAATCCTAATAAGGCTGGTGCGAATAAAAATAATGCAGCTGGTACAGGTACTGCAGATACTGATACATCATATTTCAAAATACTAGATGTAGCGTCGATAATATCAACAGCGTAGTACACACCAGCAGTTAAAAATGCTGTAAAGCTAAAGTCGCCAGTGATGTTGAAGTACTGTGTACTACCAGTGTAACCACCTGATGGACCTGTGATTTCACTGAATACAAGTACTGCACTATCAAGAGCAGTAAATGGGTTAAATGACCATTCAACTTTTACTGCAGTATCAGTGTCTGAGGTTAAATCGAAGCCTGAAGACCAACTGCTTGATTCACCTACAGTACCACCTGCTAAAACTGTACTGTTGTTGTTTACATCAACGCTTTGAGAAGCACCTGATGAACCAATTCCAGTCAAATTTAACGTAGCGGCATTAACACCAACCGAAAACAAAAGAGCTACAGCAAATAGCATCGCTTTTTTCATAATAAATTCCTATTTAATCTATGAAGCAATGCAACCCGGCCATCTCCAATTACATTAGAGATCCGTGGCTTTCCGACCCCGCCTCACGACGAGTTTGGCTTTATAAAAAACACATCACAAATAACTAATGATGTGACCATCTGAACTATTTCAGATGACTCGATAGTACAAATCACTGAATTTCAGAACCACACCAGTTAGTTAAATCTGGGATGTAACGCACAGCATTTGCTTGATCGCGTGATAATGATCACAAAAAAACTGTGAACTGGTTGTGAATTATTGCAAGAATTAACAATGAGACTTTCTATACACCGGGAATATGGAGTTGCACTATCAGCTTCATTGCGTTATCGCTAGATAGCAGCGAACGCATGTCACTTTACAAAAGTTAACTTTTGTAAAGAAAATACAAAACACGTTATTTTCTATCGCGTCTGGTTGGGTTAGAATTTCCTTGCTGGTAAAACCCAGCGCTCAATTTCAAAGCCAACCTTGGTGTGAGCCAAGCACGGAAAGCTACAGGTCTCAATTCTACTGATAAAAATGAGATGGCTGAGTTGCATTTTCACTTTGCAAATAAGGAAAATGGCATGAAAAAAACGTTACAAAACTATCTCTTAGGCAGTGTTATTCTCGGTGCATTATCGACAACTGCAATGGCTGCACCTCAGCCAGTAGATTTATCATCCTGGAAAGCTAATGGTCCTGGCATCTGGAACCTACAGTCGGGCAATAATGCTGTAAAACAAACTCTGAATGATGCGCCTACTGTGTTCCACAATAACAAGAATAGCCAAGGAACAGCGCTCTCAGGACAGATTCAAGTACAAACCTATGGCGATGATGACTATATCGGTTTTGTACTCGGCTACAACGACGGTGACCTAAACAATTCATCAGCTGAGTACTTGGTTATCGATTGGAAACAAGGTAACCAAACATACTATGGCGCTGGTAAAAAAGGCCTTGCCATATCCAGTGTGACCGGAAAGTTGGGTGATAATTCTGGCGCCTGGTCTCACGATCCAGCTAACAACGTGACTGAGCTGGCACGTGCAACTAACCTAGGTGATACAGGTTGGGAAGACTGGACAACAATAGAATTCGACATAACTTTCACTTCATCTTTAGTTGAAGTCTTTGTCAATGACGTCAAAGAACTTAGCATCACAGGCTCATTCAATGATGGTGCTTTTGGTTTCTACAACTACAGTCAGGCAAATGTTCTCTATGCTGGCATAGAAGAAGTTGACTTACCCTCTGCAGTTCCTGTCTCTTATACCCATCCGACGCTGCCGACGAATAGAGAGGTGTAAGTCTCGTTGATCCCGCTACACATCAAACAGTAGAGAACAGAGCATCTAGACTACGGCGCGCTCAAGACCGATAGAGCC